>VYLK01000625.1_pt1 | contig 10598 bp, 6 predicted proteins | sample 5114321 | NCBI WGS metagenome assembly VYLK01 (sample SAMN12291792, study PRJNA351875) | freshwater metagenome | isolation source: freshwater lake | place: USA: Michigan, MSU2 Lake | collected 2011-08-16
CGGGCCTCGGCCGGGGTGGCGCCCCAAGGCAGGGCCACGCTCCGCGGGGCCGCGGCGGCTGGCGCTTCTTCGGCCGCCGGGCCGCGCCAAAGCGAACCCAGATCGATGGTGCCGCAGCCCGCCGTCAGCGCGGCCAGCAGCAGCCCCACCGTGGTGATGCCCAGCCTGTGCCAGCAGCGGGTGACGGGCGTCACCGGCGCGGGTCTGGCCGCATCCATCGCCACGCCCTCATTCACGCTCGACCCGGGGCACGAATTTTTCATTGTCGGTCTTGTCACGGTAGGCCTGCACCAGGTTGAACATCTGCACGTCGCCCAGGCCGAGCAGGGGTTCGCGCTGCTTCAGTGCGTCCATCACGCCCTTGTTCTGCCAGCGCGCCAGCAGTTCGGCCCCCAGCTTCACGAGGCGCTCGTTCTTTTCGCTGCATTCGGTGACCAGGCGCACCTGCTGCCCGAAACGCTGCTGCCATTCCGCACGCGCGCCGGTCTGCGCCTGCAAGGCCGCGGCCGTGCGGACGAGTTCGGCGTCCTTGGCGGCCAGCGTGGCGGCGGCTTCCTGCTGCTGCGCCTTGGCGGCCTGCTCCAGCGCCTCGATGCGCTGCTGCAAGGCGGCCTTCTCTTCATCCAGCAGCCGGGCCCGCTCCAGCGCGGCTTTCTCGGCGGCACTGGCACGTGCCAGCGCGCGGGCGCGTTCGCCGGCCTGCTTTTCGGCCTGCTTCTCGGCTTGATCACGTTCCTGCTGCAGGCGCGCCTTCTCGGCCTCGGCTTGGCTGACCTGCTGCTGCAGTTGCTGCATCTGCATCTGCTGGCGCCGCGCGGCGCGTTCGGCGGCACGCTCGTCCTGCGCGTGCGCAGGCAGGCTCGTGAGCAGGCAAGCGAGCAGGCTGAACGCCAGGGGCAAAGGGGTCGGTTTCATGGTGGGGCTCGCACGTGTGACGCGATGGAACGAATGCGCAACGGCGCTCAGAAGCGCATCAGCAGATCGACCTGCAGCGTGTCCAGACTCAGTGGCGCACCGCTGAGCGCATCGGCACCCAGCCAGCGCAGCGTGAGGCTGCTGTAGCGGCCCAGGCCGTAGCTGCCGCCCAGCGTGTAGCCCTTCGCATCGGTGCCGCCGCCGCGCAGATCACTGTCAGTGAAGGCGTCGAGCACGGCATCGCGCTCCACCCGCTTGTAGGCCAGGAAGGCCTGCCACTTGCCGGCGGCGTCGATCTCGGCATCACCCAGCGACAGCCGCAGCTGGTAGCCCAGCGTCTGCGCATCGACACGCGTGCCCAAGCGGGCCGAGACCGCGTTGGCGTCGAATCCAACGTTGCGCGCGATCTCCACCGTCAGGCCCAGGCGCTTGTCGGCGAAGGTGCGCAGGTCGACGTTGCCCGTCAGCGCCACGATGCGGTAGTCGGCCGCCAGCGCCAGCAGAGGGCGCGCCGGGTCGGACGAGATGTTGAAGTAGGTGTTGCCCTTCTGCGCGAAGACCGGGGCCGTGTAGTCCTGCAGGCTGGAACCTGCGGTGTTCGCCCGGCCCTTGATGTTGGCGTAGTGGTAGTAGGCCAGCGCCACGCGGCCGGACAACAGGCCCGTGCCCGGCCACTGCATGCCGGCCTGCAGCCCGTAGAGCCACTTGTCGCCGGCCAGTTCCACTTCTTGCACCGGCAGTGCCGCCGCGGTGACGAAGCCGCGGCCGAAGCGGCCGAGATCGGGCGTCCACTGGAAGGCCGCGCCGTCGAAGGAGAGGTCGTTGGCCCACACCAGATCGGTCGACACCCAGGGGTTGCCGAAGCGGCCCAGCACCAGGTTCATGGTCGGCGTTGCGCGCCAGCGGATGAAGGCGCGGTCGAAGGTGGTGGTGTAGCGGTTGCCGTAGTTGCCCAGGGTCTGGTTCGCGGACAGCGGGTCGGTCGCGCTGCCGGTGCTCAGGCGGATGCCGCCGCTCCATGCGCTGTCGGCAGTGATGGTGGCGCCCAGGCGGGCGCGCACGCGCAGGCGCTGGCGGTCCACCGTGGTGTTGGCCAAGGTCACGGCGCGGGTGCGGTTGGTCTCGGTGACGCTGATCGCCGGCAGGTTGCGGTCGTCGAACTCGTCCTGCTGGAAGCGGGTGCGCAGATCGCCTTCGATACGGATGCCGCGCACCCAGGCCGGCACGCTGTTGGGGCCGGCCCAGCCGTCACGCGCGGCCTGCACGGCAAGCTCGCCACGCAGTTCTTCCTTGAGCTGCTGGCGCACGAACTCGGGGATGTAGGGCACGCGCACGGCGGCCGGTGCAGCCGGCGCAGCACCGGCCGCCGGGCTCGCTGCCACCGGTGCTGGGGCAGGAACAGGCCCAGGTGCAGGCGCGGAGGCCGGCGCGTCCAGATCCTTCAGCAGCAGTTCGGCGCGCGCGCGTGTCAGCAGGCCCTGCTCCACCATTTGCGCGATGAGCTTTTGCGTGGCCGAGCGCACACGCTCGATGTCGCCGCTGGCGGGTACGGGCTGGGCCAGGGCCACCAGCGGGCCACCCAGGCAGGCCAGCAAGAGCCAGGAGCGCAAGCCGCCCAAGCAAGGGCGTGAGGAACGGGGGGCGGCTGGCGTCATGCGGCTCTCTCGGAGGATTCGGTTCGGGAACGGTTCAGGCTCGGGCGGGTCATGGCGGCGGTGCGCAAGGCAGCCCGGCCTCAGGCGCGGCGGTTCAGGCGCAGCTGCACCTGGCGCAGGTTGACGGGCGGCACTTCGCGCAGCGGCGACATCTCGCTGAGCGTGCTTTCGATCAGCTGGTCGAGCTCGGCATTGCCCGAGCCCTCGACGATGCGCGCGCGCTGCACGCGGCCGTCGTCGCCGATCCACACGCGCACGACGACGCTGAACTCGTCCACCGGTGCGCGCCGGTTGCGCGCCAGCGTCTCGAAGAAGTTGCGCTGCAGCAGGCCGGTGAAGTAGCGCCCGCTGCCGCCACCGCCGCCGACACTGCCACCGCCGATGGTGGTGATGTCTCGCCCGCCTTTGTTGGCGGCCAGGCCGAAGCCGTCGCTGCCGGCGCTGCCGTCGGCGTCCAGGCCGAGGGGCTGCGCGGCCGGCGCGGGGTCGGCCGGTTTGTCGGGCACCGGCTCCGGCGTAGGCTCGTTGATCTTCACCTCCTCCTGCACCTTGGGCGGATCGGGCGGGCGCTCGGGCGGCTTGGGTGGCGGCGGGGGCGGCTGTTGTCGCAGGATGGCCACCTGCTGGACCGCTGGCTTGCGCGGCCCCTCGGGTTGGCCGATGACGCTGGCGATCCACCACGCCAGGCCAGCGAGAAACACCAAGGCCAGCCCGGCAGCCACGCGCTGCCCGAGCCGGCTGGGACGGCGGCCGTTGCTTGGCTCGGGCCGTGGTGATGGGCGTGGCATGGCGCGCGCGGCTGCCTTACTTCACCAGGCGCTGCGTCACCAGGCCCAGCTGCGTGATGTCGAGCCGGCCCATGAGATCGAGCACGTCCACGACCTTCTCGTAGTGCACCTTGGCGTCACCCTTGATGACGACCGGGAACTCCGGGTTCACGGCCTTCATCTGGCGCAGCCGGTCTTCCAGCTCCTGCAGCGTCACCGGGTAGGTGTCGAGGAAGATCTGGCCGTCGTCGCGGATCGTGATGGCCTTGGTCTGCGGCTTGGCCAGGCTCGGCGCAGCGCTGGCCTTGGGCAGGTTGACCTTGATGCCCTGGACCGAGGCCGTGGTCATGATGATGAAGATGACCAGCAGCACGTAGCTGAGGTCGAGCATGGGCACGACGTTGATCTCGTCGTAGGCCTTGCCGGATGCCTGCATCTTCATGGCGCGGCGTGCCTTTCTGCGATGCGCGTGACCAGGGCGTCCACGAAGGCCTGCAGATCGGCCGAGAGGTCGCCGATGCGGCTGGTGAGGTAGTTGTAGCCAAACAGGCAGGGGATGGCGACGGCCAGACCGGCCACGGTGGCCACCAGCGCCGCCGCGATGCCCGGCGCGATGGCGTTGACGTTGACGTCACCCGCCGCGGCGATGGCCGCGAAGGTGATCATCACGCCCACCACGGTGCCCAGCAGCCCGAGGAAGGGGCCGCCGGCGATGGAGATGGTCAGCACCACCAGCTTGCTGTTCAGGCCCTGCAGCTCGCGCACGAGCCGGGCGTCCACCGTGGCGCGGATGGCCGAAAGCGTGCTGTCGTTGATGCGCAGTTCGCGGCCGCTCTGGCGGTAGCTGTCGAAGCGCTGGTTCAGCTCGCCAATCGCCACGGCGTACAGGCGGTACAGCGGCGAGGCGCCGAAGCGGGCCTCGGCGTTGCTCTCGGCCTGCTGCCGCAAGCTGGCGGTCTGTGTTGGATCGAGGCTGTTCATCAGGCCCGGGAAGGCCTCCATGAACAGCTCGTTCTCGCTGGCCAAGGTGCGCACCAGCATCGCCTTGGCGATCATCACCCAGAAGCTGTAGACGAACATCACGGCCAGCAGCGCGATGACGATCCAGCCGTCGATCGTGACGGCGCTCAGCAGGATGCGCAGGTAGGAGGCCTCACCACCGCTGTCGCCCGCTTCGGCCGGCGCGGTGTTCACCAGCTTCTGGTCGGGGCCCTGGCCGCTGGCGGCCAGGCGCAGCCAGTCGGCACTGCGCGCAGTGGTGGCGACCTGGAGTTCGTCGAGCTCGCCCTTGTAGCCGGCACCGAAGACCATCTGCCCGCCCAGCGGCGCCACCGCCGTGGTGCTGCGCAGCACCTCCGCGCCGTTGAGATAGACCACGGGCCCGCTGTTCGGAGCCAGCACCATCGCCAGGTGCTGCCAGGCGCCGGCGTTCAGCCGTCCGCCGGGGCTGGAGCTGCTGCCGCCAGCTTCCACCACCAGGCTGCCGCCGCGCAGCAGCAGCGCCACGCGCTGGCCAGCATCGGTCTGCGCGAAGAGCGTGGCGTCGTCCAGCACCGAGGGCTTGAGCCACATCGACACCGTCTGCCCGGCCGCGGTGGCGCGCAGCGAAGCCTTGGCTTCCACCACCAGCTCGGCGCGCCCGTCGAAGCCCAGCGCTGCGCCTGCCAGGCCCGCGCTCACCGTCTGCGCCGTGCTGCGCATGGCGTGGTTGGCGTTGGCGGTGGCGTCTTGCGGTAGCTGGCCTGCAGCCTCACCGAAGTGGTAGACCAGCCCCTGGCTGGCGTCGTAGCTGGCCTTGGCATCACCGGCCGGCACGGCCTTCTCGTTGCCGAAGTAAAGCCAGAGAAAGGCGTCCTTCTTGCCCGCTTCCAGGCGCGGCACCTGCACCCACACGAAGGCCAGCTCATTGAGGCCATCGAAGCGCTCGATGTGGAACTTCAGCGGCGTCTTGTCGTCGCTGGCGATGAAACGCAGGTCGGCTCCGTCGGGCCGTGCATCGAGAAAGCTGAAGTTGCCGGTGTGCAGCCGCACCAGCACCGGCACCATGTCCACCGCAGCGCCGATGGGCACACCCTGGGCCGAGGTGTCCAGCGCCACGCGCGTGCGCTGCTTCCAGTCTTCGTTCCAGCGCGCCCAGGCGGGCTGCGTGATGAGCTGCAGCAGCAGCGCCAGGAGCAGGACAAGAATCTTCATGGGCTTGGAAGGGCTCGGGGGGCGACAGAGGGCTGGCGCAAACACGTCACTGTCGGTGCGCCGTGTTGCAAGGCTGTGAATCGGGCACGGCCGCCGCAATCAAGGCGTGCAGCCGCTGGATCGAGGCCTCGATCCGGAAGTGGGTGTCGTAGCAGGCCAGCGCGCGGGCGCGCATCACGTGGCGCGTGCTGGGCGGCAGGTGCAGCCAGCGCTCCAGCAGGCGCTGCGTGCCTTCGCGGGTGTCGGCATCGGCCAGGCCGGCGCCAGCGCGCACCACCTCGCGCCAGGTATTGACCTGCGTGGACACGAGCGCAGGGGTGCCCATGGCCAGGGCCTCGGCCACGGCAATGCCGAAGTTCTCCTGGTGCGAAGGCAGCACGAAGGCTTCGGCCGCCCGCAAGGCGCCCCACTTGACGCGCCCTTCCAGCATGCCGACGAAGCTGATGCGCGGCAGCACGCCGAGCTGCCGCGCCAAGGCCTCCAGCCGGGCCTGCAGGCCCTGGCTGTCAGGGCCTGCCATCACCAAGTGCAGCGAGCCGTGGCGCTGCGCCACGGCCGCGAAGGCCTGCACCAGCAGGTCGCAGCCCTTCTTCTCGTGCAAGCGGCCCAGGAAGAGCATCAGCCGGCGTCCGCGCAGCGAGGGGTGCAGCCCCAGGAAGTCTTCGGCACAGGCACTGCGCGCCGTTTCATCGGGTGCCGCGCCGTAGCCCACCACTTCAGCGTGGGCCTCGTAGGGCACGAAGGTCTTCCTGGCCAGGCGCGCTTCTTCCTCGGTGGTGAAGAGCACGGCCTGCGCATCGCGCAGCACCGCATGTTCGGCGGCCAGCCAGTACAGCTGCTTCTTCAGGTGCTTGAGCGGGTGCGCGCGGCGGAACCAGGGGTCGAGCATGCCGTGGCTGAAAACGAAATATGGGCGCCCGGCCACGCGAGCAGCCCGCCGGGCGGCCACGCCGTGGTACTGCCACAGCCCGTGCACCACCAGCGCGTCATAACCCGCGGCGTGGGCACTGAGCCATTCATCGAGCGCGGGCGCATAACCGTAGGTGCCACGCGCGCCTGGCACGGTGTGCACGGTGCCGGGCATCGCCGCCACGCCCAGCGCCGAGGGCGGCTCGTCATCGAGGCTCAGCACCTCGGCGGCATGCCCTTCGGCCTGGGCCAGGCGCAGGGTTTGGCGCACCCCTTCCGCGGGGCCCCCGAAGACCGTGTCCAAAGAGCGGATGAGGTGCAGCACGCGCAGCGGCCGTGCCGGCAGCGCGGCGTGGCCGGGCCGCGGTGCTGCGGCCTCTGCCCCCGCCCTGCCGCCATCGACCGTGGATGCCGTCATTTCGCGAAGCATTCGCGGTCGTCCTCGCGGCAGTTGCGCTCGCCGAAGCCCAGCACCTCCACCGTCAGCACGGTGGGCCGCGGCGCCTGCCGTGCGGCGCTGGCCTGGCGGGCCGCCTGCTCGGCGGCCTTGGCCGCCTTGTCTTCGTTGGGCGTGCCGCCCTGGGTGCTGCTGCCCGCGGCCGCCAGCGTGCTGGCCAGGCTGCCGGTGGGCACCTGCGGCACACCCTGCGAGGCACCGGCGGCCTTGATGTCACTCGCGTTGAGCACCACCTGCGCGTTGACGAGGATGTTGCCGCTGCTGCGGATGCCGGCCTCGCCAGCGTCGATCTTGCCGGCGGGTGCGAAGAGGTAGATGTCGCCAGCTGGCGGCTGCACCGCGGGGCCCAGGCCGTCGGGGTCGGAGCTCAGGGTCTGGATGCCGCTGCCTGCGGCGCTGGCCGGGATCACGATCTCGACACCCACCTCGTTGCCCTCGGCGTCCAGGATGGGCCGGCGCTGCGGCGGAGGCGTGCTCAGCGAGGTCTTGGCACCGCGGCCGGCGTCGATGCTGCCTTGCGCGGAGTAGATGAGGATGTCGCCACCCTGGGCCGTGAGCACCTTGCCCTGGTTGATGCTGAAGTTGCCCGACAGCACGCTGCGCACCGCCCCGCCCTGGGTGGTGAGCACGCCCACCGGCCGGTCGGCGCGGGGCGTGGTCAGCCCGACGACGATGTCGCCCTTGGGCGCCCACAGGTCGATGGCGCTGCCGCCCTGGGTCTGGATGGAGGTCTGGAAGCTCAGGATGTCACCACCGCCGGCCGAGGGCGTGCCCACCAGGTCGGCCACCACGCGGCTGAGCATCTCGTCGAAGACCAAGGGCGCGGTGCCGGTCAGGCGCGCGCCGTTAGCGCGGCGCAGCACGGCGCCTTCCAGCAGCAGCGGGTAGCGCTCGCCCAGCGCGGCGTAGCGCGTGGCCGTGGCGGCATCGAGGCTGGCCCCACCGAGTGTGGGCGCGCTGCCTTGCAGCAAGGCGCCCAGGCTCGCCGCATTGCGCAGCCGGTTGACGTCGTCCTCCACGGCCAGCAGGGCCAGCACCGCAGCGGCATCGGCCGCCTCGGCACCGGCCAGCGGCAGGCTGCCGTCGCGCAAGACCTGCTGGTAGGTGCGCAAGGCCTCCGGGGCCGTGCCGTCCAGGGCCGCGAAACGCGCGAAGGCCGGGTTGCGCGCGGCCAGCGCCTTCACGTCGGTGGCGGCCAGCACGGCGGCCCGGCCGTCGCTGCTTTCCAGCTCGATGGCCAACTGGGCGTAGAGCGAGGCGATCTGGCTGCTTTCGCTGTTGAGCTGCAGCACCCGCGCATAGGTGCTGTCCATGCGCGCCAGGTCCACGTTGCCGGGCACGCCGGCGATCACCGTCAGGCGTGCGCTGTCGGGGCTCTTGAGCAGCGCATTGCGCGTGTTGCCCGTGGCCACCAGCCCGCCGACGATCACGCCGTTGACGCTGACCACCGCGTTGCCGAGGTCGATGTCGCCCCCGGCCTGCACGAGCAGCCGGCCCGGCCCGGCGATCTCGATGCCGCCGCTGCCGGCGCTCTTGCGCACGTCGCCCGCCACCGCGCGCACCTCGCTCAGGTCTTCAGGCCGCAGGTTCTGCATGCGCACGCTGGGGTTGACGATGTCCTGCCCGGCGCGCAGGCGCGTGCGCCCGGGCAGGTACAAGCGGGAGATCGTCTCGGCCACCACGCTGCCCTCCAGTGCCTGCACTTCGAAAGGCAGGCCCGACAGCGCCTCGCTGCGCGCCACCAGGCCCGCGGGCAAGGCTGCGCTGCGCTCGACGATGCGGCCCTGTGTCACAGGCTTGAGATCCGGGCTCACCTTGGTGCCGCTGCTGAAGAAGTCGGCCGACGAGTTGACGGGCAGGCGCGATTGCTCGAAGTTCTGCGTCGGCGTCACCAGCGCGTTGGGCGAGAGGTCGGACACCTCCAGCCCCAGTTCGCGCACATCGCCGCGGGCCAGCACCAGCGCGCTGGCCGTGGCCGAGGGCCAGGTCACCACGAGGTTGGGCGAGCCCAGGTTCTCAGGCAGGGCACCCGGCCCGCGCACGTCGCCACCCAGGGCCAGCAAGGACACGCTGGCCGGGAAGGCCGTGGTGCCGCTGGGCGGCAGGTTGGCCGCACTGAAGCTCGTGAAACTGCGCCAGGCATCAGCCGCGCGCGAGAGCCGCCCGTTCAAGGCCACGTCACCCGACTTGGCCATCACTTCCACGCCGCTGTTGCCGCTGTAGGTGAAGAAGGTCGTGGCGATGCCGCTGGGCGAGACGTTGGAGGCCGTGGTCGGGTGGAAGCTCGGGCCCGTGGCGCCAGCGCCCAGGTTGATGCCCAGGTAGGTGGGGTTGTCCACGCTCTGCAGCGTGGCGCCCGTGCCAGCGCGCAGCGCCAGGCGGGCCTGCTCGGGCACGCCGTCGCTGCTGAAGCCCATCAGGTAGGCCTGGGCCGCCTGGCTGGCGCCGATGCTGCCGCCGGCCAGCACCTGCGCCTGCCCGCGGCCCAGCAGGAAGGAAGCCCCGTCCACATCGCCGCCAGCCTGCAGCGCCAGCGAGCCGCCGCCGCTGACTTCAACTGCGCGCGCGCCGCCGCCCACGACCGTACGGCCGCTGGTCGGCAGCGCGAACATCAGGTCGCGCACGTCTTGCCGAGCCCGCACGTCGATGTCGCCGCCACCCAGCGTGGCCACGCCTTGCTGAAAGCGTGGCCGGTAGATCCACCAGTCGGTGAGGAAACCGTCGCGCGTGAACTCGGTGGCGGTCTGCCGCGGGCGCCGAAGCCACTCGGTCACCCACAGGTCAGGCGTGCCGGCCGGGCCGAGCACCGAGCCACCGGCCTGCAGCGAGATGCCGCCGCCGTCCACCGCCCAGCGGTTGTTGCCATTCACAGCAGTGTCGGCCGCGCCGATGCGGCCGGCGGTGTAGATGCCCGCCGCCGCGTTCTCCAGCCGGATGTCGCCGGCTGCAGCCAGATCGATGCGGCCCGTGCCCGTGCGCACGCCGGCCTGGGTGCCGCTGAGCACGAGGTGGCCGGTGTTGCGCGCCGCGTCGCGCGTGGCCAGCGGGTTGGCGGCCTGCAGGTCGGCGCCAGCGGCCATGCGGATGTGCCAGGTGTCGCCGGCCACGATGGCGTGGTTGGCGACGTTGATGCGGTCGTTGGCCGCGGCGTTGGCCGTGGTGGCGGCCAGGTTGGGCGTTTGCGCCGCACCCACGGTCTGCTGCAGGCGCAGCGCGCCGCCGGCGCGCAGCGTCAGCGTGCCCGGCAGCCCGCCGGTCAGCCAGCTGGCCTGCGTGAGGTTCCAGTTGGCCGCCAGCGTGAGGTCGCCACTGGCCTGCACTTCCAGTGCGGGCGTCACACGCGTGCCCGTGGCCACGCCGGTTTCGTCGCGCAAGCGCGCCAGCGCATTGCTGCCCGCGAGCCCTTGCGCAACAGCCGCGTGCTCGTTGCCCCAGCGTGTGAGCGTCGCCGCGTCCAGCGTGGCCGGCACGTCGGCACCGCTCAAGATGCGCGTGAGTTCCAGGTCCACCGTGGCGGGCAGCGTGCTGGGGTCGGCAAGCCGCGCCTGGCCTGCAGCCGCCGCGCCGAGCGCCGTGCTGCTGTGGCGCAGCACCTGCCCGGCCAACGCCACCGGGCCACTGAGGGCGGCGGCGTCTCGCACGGTGCCGAAGATCACCGCACCGGGCTGGCCCAGGCTGCCCGCGCGCACGTCGATCGTGGCC
>VYLK01000626.1_pt1 | contig 10566 bp, 11 predicted proteins | sample 5114321 | NCBI WGS metagenome assembly VYLK01 (sample SAMN12291792, study PRJNA351875) | freshwater metagenome | isolation source: freshwater lake | place: USA: Michigan, MSU2 Lake | collected 2011-08-16
CGATATGCCGCAGGCGGTCGCGGTGCTCGATCCAAAGCGCGAGGACTGCGGGTATCCGTATCGTGAGTTGAGTGGTTGTGGCATTGGCTTTAAGCTGATGCAGGCATACGCGCGCACCCACCGGGATGAAAAAGAAGTTTTTGAATACCTCGATCTGGTAGCTGTATCCATCGCCTCAGACATCGTTCCCATCCATGGCGAAAACCGGGTACTGGCATATTTTGGTTTGGAAAAACTCAACCGTAATCCACTCCCGGGGTTGCAGGCGTTAATGACGATTTCGGGCGTTTCATCCGAAGTAGATATCGGAACAGTCGTTTTTTCACTAGGCCCACGTATCAACGCGGCCGGGCGGCTAGCTCATGCCCACGGGGCAGTAGAATTGCTGATCAGTGAAACCGAGGGGGAGGCCTTACTGTTGGCGGAGAAACTTAACCTGACCAACGTTGAAAGACGAGAAGTAGATACCTCCATTACCGAAGACGCGATCTCCCAGATTGAATCGGACCCAGTACTGAAAAACTCCCGTTCCACAGTGCTTTACAAAGAAACCTGGCACAAAGGCGTAATTGGCATAGTTGCTGCTCGGTGTGTGGAGAAGTATTATCGCCCCACCGTGATCCTCACAAAATCCAATGGTAAAATAACCGGTTCCGCCCGCAGCGTAAAGGGCTTCGACTTGTACGAAGCCCTCACCGCCTGCAGCGATTTACTCGATAAATACGGGGGGCACCGCTATGCCGCGGGCCTCTCAATGGCCCCTGAAAATTACTCCGCTTTTCGCGAACGTTTCGAAGAAGTAGTGCGCAAACGTATCTCTGATGACCAGCGAACCCCCTCCATAGACATTGACCTGGTGATGCCGTTCGATGCCATTACCCCCCGTTTCCTGCACCTGCTCAAACAGTTTGCCCCTTTCGGCCCCGAAAACCTGAAACCGGTGTTCGAATCTCGTAATGTTTTTGTTCAAAATGCTCTCACCAATCTGAAAGATAAACATATCCGCTTTCTGGCCGGGCAACATGGAAACAACAATATCTTCACGGCCATTGGATTTGATATGCCGGAGTTTTATTCTCCTTTGTTAAAGGGCAAGCCATTTCGTATGGCCTACACCGTGGAAGAAAATACATTCAACGGAGAAACTAATATTCAGCTACGTATCAAAGATCTTAAGTTCGACTAAAAGCCCATGATCCTACGCGCAGAAAACCTACTCAAACAATACAAATCCCGTACGGTCGTTAATGACGTCTCGATTGAGGTACGGCAGGGTGAGATCGTAGGTCTCCTCGGCCCGAATGGGGCAGGCAAAACAACCAGCTTCTACATGATTGTGGGGTTGATTAAACCCAATGCCGGGCAAATTTTTCTTGACCAGGAAAACATCACCGATTTGCCCATGTTTCGGCGCGCCAAAAAGGGGATAGGCTACCTGGCTCAGGAGGCCAGCGTATTCCGGAAGCTTACGGTAGAAGAGAACCTGATGGCGCCCCTGGAAATGCGGAACATCAGCAAATCCGCACGCAAAGAGAAGGTTGAAAGTTTGCTCGAAGAATTCAGTCTCACCCATGTACGAAAAAGCCTCGGCATGGTACTGTCAGGCGGAGAGCGGAGACGTACGGAGATTGCCCGTGCACTTGCGGTAGACCCGAGTTTTGTGTTGCTGGATGAGCCTTTTGCAGGGGTTGATCCGATAGCGGTGGAAGAAATCCAGAGCATCGTAGGGAGGCTGAAAAGCAAGAATATCGGGATATTGATCACCGATCACAACGTAGATGAAACCCTGACCATTACAGACCGAGCCTACCTGATGGTGGAGGGGAAACTCTTCAAGCAAGGAACCGCCGAAGACCTGGCCAATGATCCGATGGTACGTAAGGTTTACCTCGGGCAGAACTTCCGCCTGCGCAGGCCGGCACCTCAACCCGAATAAGGCACCCTACCTGCGTACCGCAGGTTTGCCATTCCTTGAATGTGCTGTACTTTTGCGGATTACGGAACCATGCAGCTGATCAATTCCATTGTTACCTGGGTGATGAAGAAGCGCTTTCATCAGATAGAGCTCTTCATGAAGTATCCCCACGACGTGCAGGATGAGGTGTTGAAAAAACTGCTGCAAAATGCCCGCTACACCGTTTTCGGGACGCAATACGGATTTGACGACCTGGTGAACTACGAAGACTTCAAGAACCGCGTCCCCATTCACTCGTATGAGCGCATTTTCCCCTACATTGAACGGCTGATGCGTGGAGAACAAAACGTGCTTTGGCCATCCGAAACCCGCTGGTTTGCCAAGTCCTCCGGCACCACCAATGCCCGCAGCAAGTTTATACCCGTCTCCCCCGAGTCGTTGGACGAATGCCACTTTAAAGGAGGAAAAGACCTGCTTTCCATTTACGTCCATAACTACCCACAAACCCAGATTTTTACCGGTAAGAGTCTGGCCGTGGGCGGCTCGCACCAGACCAACGAATTTGATCCTGACTCCTCGTCTCACTATGGCGATGTGTCTGCTGTGATCATGCAAAACCTGCCGCCCTGGGCGGAATTTTTTCGCACCCCGAGCCTTGAGACTGCCTTGATGGGAAACTGGGAGGAAAAAATTGAACGGTTGATGCGCGAAACCAGAGATGTCAATGTCACGCACATCGCCGGTGTACCAACCTGGACTGTGCTGCTCCTGCAGACCATGCTGGAACGCGAAAATAAAAAGAGTGTTCTCGAAATCTGGCCCAATCTGGAAGTGTTCTTCCATGGTGCTGTTTCGTTTAAACCCTATCGTGCGCTTTTCGAGCAGCTGATTCCCGGTTCATCTATGCATTATTGGGAGACGTATAATGCGAGTGAGGGTTTTTTCGGAATCCAGGACCGTACCGATTCGGATGACCTGTTGCTGATGCTCGACTATGGTGTCTTTTACGAATTCATCCCACTCGAACATGTGGGCGAGGAGTACCCCGAAGCGGTTTCACTTGCTGACGTTGAGGTTGGCAAAAACTATGCGATGGTGATCTCAACAAATGGGGGGCTGTGGCGGTACCACATCGGTGATACGGTAAAATTCACCAGCACCTACCCGTATCGCATTCGCATCAGTGGGCGCACCAAGCACTTCATCAATGCGTTTGGAGAAGAAGTCATCGTAGAGAATGCCGAGGCAGCGATCACAAAGGCGTGTGAGACAACCGGTGCCGTCATTCACAACTATACCGCTGCCCCGATTTTCCTGGAACGGGGTAAACGTGGCAGCCATGAATGGGTGGTAGAATTTGAACGCCCCCCTTCCAGTGAGCAACACTTTGCCGAAGCACTGGACGAACACCTCCGCAAGGTCAACTCTGATTACGATGCCAAGCGGACCGGTGATCTGGCCCTGGTGATGCCCACATTGCACTTCGTACCCCCCGGCACATTCTACAGTTGGATGAAGAAACGTGGCAAGTTAGGTGGCCAAAATAAAGTGCCACGCCTGAGCAATTCCCGGGAATACGTTGATGATATTCTGGCATTGAATAGAAACGGCCACACGTAGGCGGCCGTTTGGGGATTTGCCATCACAGGTTGAAGCCCGCTAGGCATCGCGCCATTTGATACCACAACCGATGGCCTTTGTTTTGGATTGACTTACCGGCTTGCCAGCCAGGAGTTCATCGACTGCATTCTCCACGTATTTTTTCTGTGCCGCTTCCGCATCGCGGGGGCTGTCGTCAATCGTGCCAATGTAGGCAACCCGAACCGTTCCGGCACTCTTTGCCAACACGTACACATGAGGTGTATTCGTGGCGCCGAAGGAGCGGGCCACAGCCTGTGTTTCATCGTGCAAATAGACAAATGGGTAATTCTTTTGCTTGGCACGCTTCACCATCTCGGCAAAAGAATCACCTTTTGATTTTTCATCGGCATTCGGATTTATGGCGATAACAGGAAAACCCCTATCAGCATACTTTTTGTGCAACGCCACAATCCGGTCGTTATAGCCTTTTGAAAACGGGCAGGTGTTGCAATCGAAAACGACAATAAATCCTTTTGCCTGGGCATAATCGGCCAACGACACCATTTTCCCATCTACATTTTTCAACTTGAAATCCGTCACCAGATCACCAACCTCGTAGCCAGCCTCCCGGAACGAAAACGCAAGTGCCAGCACGCCAATAAAAACAACTCTCTTCATGATATGCATTCTGTATTTTGGTTTATATTAAAATTTTATCTTACCCGATCCACAAATGCCTCAAGTTCTCCCACCCTGAACTCCCGCTGTTCAAAAACCCGTTTACCATTCACAGGGTTTACCACCAAGGTGGCTGGCAGTGCCCCCGACCATTGCTTTTCGATCAGATCAATCCACGAGTTCGGGTCTCCCTCATCAAGCAGAATCACCTGGCCCGTTAGTTTTCGACGTGAAATAAAGCGCGAGACTTTCGCCGGGTCAGGGTCTAGTTGTAAATCCAGACTAACAAATACCAGATCAATGTGAGGATTAGCGCGGCTAAACTCTTCGAAAAACGGCATTTCTTTTACACAAGGTGCACACCAGGTAGCCCAAAAGTTGTAGATTCGGATGCGCTCTCCGCGGGCCTGAATCTGCTTGCTGAGTTCGCGGGCGGTTATTCGCTCTGGTGCCTGGGCCTGGGCAGCAAAGGAAAACGAAAGGGCTAACACCAGAATAAAAAACTGTCGCATGGCAAGGCGTTGTAGAGAATAAACTCCTTTATTCAAAAAGCTCACAAATCACCAAAAAATACATGGAAAACTATTCCACAAAAATGAAAAGTTGTCAACATTACTTTAGTGTTATTGCATAAAGGCCTGATAAACAGATTTTTGCCCTTGATATTATGAATCTCAGATTTGTGGACAACTTGAAATACACCCGAAACAAGGTGCTGAAATTCGGATGCATAATAAACAGATTTTCAACGAAATAGACCAAAATATTACCTCCTGAAAAATGGCAACTCAACGCATACTAGATCTTTTCGGAATACGGTTTCCGATCGTTCAGGCCGGGATGGTTTGGTGCAGTGGGTGGCGGCTGGCTTCGGCCGTAAGTGAAGCCGGTGGGCTGGGTCTGATCGGTTCGGGGTCTATGACCCCGACGCAACTGGAGAAGCATATTCGCCTGTGCCGGGCAGCCACTACCCGCCCGTTTGGAGTTAATGTTCCCCTGCTGTATTCGCGTGTGGAAGAGATGTTGCAGATCATCGCGAAGGAGGGGGTTCCGATTGTTTTTACTTCGGCTGGTAACCCGGCCACCTGGACCCGCTGGCTGAAAGATCGCGGGATCACGGTGGTGCATGTTGTTTCCTCCGTACGGTTTGCAAAAAAGAGTGAAGCCGCGGGTGTGGATGCAGTGGTAGCGGAAGGTTTCGAAGCCGGTGGCCATAATGGCCGCGAGGAAACCACTACGCTGTGCCTCCTGCCAATGGTACGCGAGGCCATTTCGCTGCCCCTCCTCGCTGCCGGTGGAATAGCTTCCGGAAGGGCCATGGTGGCTACCGAGGCGCTCGGGGCAGAGGGATTTCAGATTGGAACCCGGTTTGCCGTAAGCGCAGAGTCTTCGGCGCACGATAACTTCAAACAGCGGGTGATCACCTCCGATGAGGGTGATACCGTCCTTACCCTGAAAAGTGTGACGCCCGTGCGATTGCTCCGCAACGCATTCTATCAACAAGTAGCCGATGCAGAAAAATCCGGTGCTACGCCGGAACAGCTAGGCGCATTGCTTGGCAAGGGCCGCGCCCGGCAGGGAATTTTTGACGGCGATCTGACCGAGGGTGAGTTGGAGATCGGCCAGGTGGCGGCGGCAGTACGGGCAATTGAACCTGCAGCCGAGATTATCCGAGCGCTTTGGACTGAATATCAGGAGGTGAAAAAACAACTCTCCCGCCCATGAACATCCGCTTGATCAAGGAAACCTGCATCTACTCAATTGAATTGGAACCTCTGCGCCAATTCTATGCGGATGTCTTGGGTCTAGTAGAAATCGCCTACTTGCCCGGCAAACATATTTTTTTCCGGGCGGGAGATTCTGTCTTGTTGTGTTTTAACCCGGAGGATTCCCAAGCCAAAAAATCGCCCCCTCCACACGGTGTCAGAGGCCCTGGCCATTTTGCTTTCGAAGTAGTTGACTACAACCGTTCGCGGGACGAATTGCTTGCCCGGGGCGTGAAGATTATCGATAGAGTCATTTGGAAAAGCGGTCAGGAGTCGTGTTATTTTTTAGACCCGGCCGGAAACGTTGTTGAACTGGTTCCCGAAGGCATCTGGGATTAGCCAACCCGAAACGGATGGGATTTTTCGGTTACTCGCACAACCTGTGGGTAGAATGACTGCTCTTCCCGCCAACGCACAAAATCAGCGTAGAGTATACAATCCACCAGCAGTTCTTTGTCGCGAAGAATTTTTGTGATTTTAGAGCGATCGAATGTTGCCTGTAACCCCGCCTTCACGTCAGCCGGCAGGGTACCGATCCGGATGAATTCAATGCCACGGTAAACCTCTGGTGTAATCATATTTTTTTCTATGGGGTTTTATCAATGGACCGGCAAGTTGGTAACCCATGATGTAATATTCAATAAAAAAATGATGGCGAATAACCCCGATTTTGTTTCCAGCAGCCCTCACCCCGAGTGTCAGACACCGTTCTCTTGGTCCTAAACAGGCGGGAAGATCATCTGGAGGGGTGTTTTCGGCTATCCCAATAATCGCCTGACCACGAGTATTCGTTTTCGCGGCAGAAAATGCGCTATTCATGTGTTGCGGTTTTTTCGGGAAAACCTCTGTTTCGCCATTTACGAGTGCCGGCCACCGGTCTTACCATGCTGAATTTGCATGAGATCATTGAAAGTTACTTTGCAAATTGCATAACTTGAGGCCTTGCAAGCGCCAATCAGCGCGTGTAAAAACAGATGCTCCGAAATCAACGCTCCAGGTTCACGCTTCCCTCGCAAGGCACGTACCTCAACTGCGCCTACATGTCGCCAATCCTGAAGTCAGTTGAAAAAGCGGGCATCCTCGGTATTCATCGAAAACGAAATCCGCTCGCCATCAAGCCGTTGGATTTTTTTGCCGAAACGGAGACTTTGCGTTCGCTGTTTGCCGATCTGATCAGTTGCCGGGAAGCAAACAGGGTAGTCGTCATTCCATCGGTCTCTTATGGCATGGCAAATGTGGTGGCAAATGTAAGCCTGCGCCGCGGCGACCGGGTGGTGGTCGCCACCGAGCAATTTCCCAGCAATATTTATCCGTGGCAGAGGCTCTGCCTGGATCAAGGCGGCACGCTCGTGGCAGTGGCGCCGCCCGACGGTGCGGAGCAACGAGGCCGCCGCTGGAATGAACGCCTGTTGGAAGCGATCGGCCAGCGAACGAAGGTAGTTGCCCTTGGCCACGTGCATTGGGCCGATGGCACTCGCTTTGATCTGAAAGCAATCCGGCAGCGAACGCGCGAGGTTGGCGCGCTGCTGATCATCGATGGAACGCAGTCTGTGGGGGCCATGCCGTTCTCCTGGCAGGAGATCCAACCTGATGCGTTGGTTTGTGCAGGGTATAAATGGCTGATGGGGCCATACTCCTTCGGGTTGGCCTGCTATGGTTCGTTCTTTGATCAGGGAAAGCCCATCGAAGAAAACTGGATCAACCGGAAATACAGCGAAGATTTCACCGGACTCGTGAACTACCAGCGCGATTACCAGCCAGGTGCGCTCCGGTACGAAGTGGGCGAGCACAGCAACTTTGTGCTGATGCCGATGATGGTGGCGGCCTTACAACAAGTAGTAAACTGGCAACCCAACCGCGTGCAGGATTTCTGCGAGCAGATCTCTGCCAGGGCAATCAAGCGATTGCGTGAGCACGGCTTCTGGATTGAGGAGCAAGAGCGGGGTCATCATCTCTTTGGTGTGCGTCTGCCTGCCCATCTTACCCTGCAATCCGTGCGGGAAAAACTTACGAAAAAAAATATCCATGTTTCATTCCGGGGCGACTGCATTCGGGTGGCACCCCATGTATACAATACCGCGAGCGAGTTGAATACGTTTGCCTCCGTACTGATTGAATCATGAAGGGCATTTTCTTGCTTTTATTTCTTTCAGCTGGTGTTGTGCACGCACAAAAATTCTCGTTTGTGTTTTTGCACAAAAATCCCGCAGCGCCCGTGGCAAGTAAAGAAGATACCGAGGTCATGATGAAGGGGCACTTTGCAAACATGGAGCGTCTGGGCAAGGAGGGCAGGCTGTTGGCTGCTGGTCCTTTTGATGGTGGCGGCGGGATCTTCGTCTTTCGGCAGGCGTCAGACGCAGAAATAAACCAATGGACCTCTCCCGATCCGGGCATTCAGGCAAAACGGTGGAATCTGGAGATACTGACGTATAGCCCCGATCATGGTTCCATCTGTGTTGTACACGAGCCGTTTACCATGGTTGAGTACTCGGCCATTTATTTCCGGTCCGACATCCGGAAATTTAATGTTCAAACGGCTACAGCAACAGTAGAGCAGCATCGAAACTTCGTGAGCAAACTGGCCGCTACCGGAAACCTGGTTGCTTCCGGAATTTTCGGCGATCTGGATGGGGCTCTGGTGGTCATGAAAGGCGAAACCGATGCGAGCTTGTGGTTAGCAGATCCTGCCGTAAAAGAGGCACTGTTTATTCCGGAAATAAAAAAGCTTTACATCGCCGCTGGCGCCTTCTGCGAAAAAAAATAGCCACCTCCTCAACGTGTTTACTCGGCAACCACGGCTGCTAACATTTTACCGTCAGCACTTACCGTCAGGCGCGTAATTTCCTTGCCCTTCCAATCGGGCGGAGTTGTAATGGGTATCCATTTTTGCTGGTCAGTTCCTCCCCACACAAAAAAACCCGTGCCGTCGCTCATGATCATTTTTCCGTCAGGGGTCCACGCCAGATCTTCCCGGTTGGGCAGACATGGGGCGAGTAGGATTAACTTCTTGTTTTCGTGATTCCACTTCATAATCTGCCAACCTGTTTCAGCTTTCACCACGAAACTGATGGCGTGCTCTCCCGGTACTTTGTGTACGGAGCGTCCTATGTTTGTTGCAATTACCGTATCCGCTCGGTCGGGTAGGCGAAGGATATGAAACGAGTTTGGCTCCCCGAGGACAAACAGTCCTACATTACTGTTATCCAGCCAGGCGTGATAGCCCACAGTCAGGTAATCAACCATTACTACGGCTGTGCCCCCCTCAAGCGGATACTTGCCCAGGTCCTGTGCCCCGTTATCCCGTTGAATGATGCATGAAACGTATTTCAAATCTGGCGTGACCGTAGGTGAATACTCGCGTTCGCTCGTTTGGGTTACCTGAATGGTTTTCTTTGATTTCAGATTATAGGATCTGATTTCAGCGCGACCCTGATCATCAAACGACGCGTAGAATAGCAGCGGCTGTGTGGGATGGAAAAACGGCTGATTATCATAACCGGGATGCTGCGTGATGTTACGAGGATTGGTAAGGTGCCCACTGTTTTTATGAATGGACAAGTCGAAAAGCATGATTTCCGAACCGCCCTGGCTATACATAAAAGCAGGAATCAACAGCGAAATACAGAGTAGTGTTCTTTTCATATGTTCAATTGAATTTTAAGTTGGTTCCATCATAAAAAATGGGTATTTCACCCCACTGGATGATTTTGAGTCTCTAATTGAGTCGTTACCTAAGGTGAAGGTAACAAGAATTTTTGAAATATAGCCCGATGGGATTCCTCGTGGCGCAACAATACAAGCTGATCGGCAAGAGACGTGTGTTGAAAAGGGGTGTGTTGAAAATGTTTCCAAGCATCTTTGAATGCGACACCCCAAAGACCCCGAAAGGCAATTGTCAGGTCAGAATGAAAGGGCAAAGCACGGTAATCTGAGTCGGCAGCGGTAAAGCCTGACGGCAGAACCGTTGCAAACGATCATGAAACTCTTGACTGGCCTCCGTTACGACAATGCGGATGAAGATGACTTGGGGCGGAAAGCAACCACAGTCCTTCGGCGTCACCGAGGTGGCCGCGCTACCGCCTAAAAACAGGGTGAGTATTTCTCGGAATTCATCCACCGATTGCTCCTTCCGGCAAAAAAGGTGAATACCACGTGATGTGCGGAGGCGCCCGCATCGTCGGCTTGCTTTCATATATGCCGGCGATCTGATGCGTAATTTCCAAGGCCAGAGAATAAATCGGCTCTGGGGGTATCCACGGTAAAAGAGAATCTCGCTACTCCGTGTATGAGCTGCGCAGTAAACAAAAATCCGCAGGGTTCGCGCGGCTAAACATTTCGTTTCTATATTGGGCAATGATTAATGCCCTGATTCGCGTGTTCAAGCGGTACGAATGGTTTAAGCGCTTGAATGCTAAGGTAACCTATGAGTTGCTGGCAAAATATATTCCCGCTAAAGACTGGCTGTTCATGAACTATGGCTATATCCCCACGATAGCTGAACCGCCCCTACAGCTCCCCGCAGGATCTACCAACCAGCTTCTGCCGTTGCAGATGTATCATTTTCTGGCTACCCGCCATGACCTTACGCGGAAAGCCGTGCTCGAAGTAGGATCTGGCCGCGGTGGC
>VYLK01000629.1_pt1 | contig 10531 bp, 10 predicted proteins | sample 5114321 | NCBI WGS metagenome assembly VYLK01 (sample SAMN12291792, study PRJNA351875) | freshwater metagenome | isolation source: freshwater lake | place: USA: Michigan, MSU2 Lake | collected 2011-08-16
TTGGAAAGTGATCTACACCTGCAACAGATCATCATTCTCCTTAGTTGTCTAGAATTATTATGGCGCGAGAGGAGTGATTACTACGCTTCGGGAAATCTAACTATCTACTACAACGCGGAACAACTAAAAAAACGTGATTTCTGTGGTCCAGATTTTTTTGTGGTTTTAGATACCGAAAAACGTCCCCGCAAAAGTTGGGTAGTTTGGGGAGAACAGGGTAAATATCCCGATATAATTGTCGAGATTCTCTCCGATTCTACGGCCAATATTGACCGCAAGAACAAGAAAACTCTCTATCAGAATACCTTTCGCACTCCTAATTATTTTTGGTTCGATCCTAATACGTTAGAATTGCAAGGATTTAGACTAATTGAGGGACAATATCAAGCCATTTCTCCCAATGACCGGGGTTATCTCTGGAGTGAACAGTTAGGATTATATTTAGGGATATTTGACCGTAAACTGCGTTATTTTACCGCCGATGGTCAATTAGTCCCCACTCCTCAAGAAGCGGAATTACAGCAAAGACAGGCAAAAGAACAGGCTCTTTTAGAAAAAGAACAGGCTCTTTTAGAAAAAGAAAGGGAACGACAAGCTAAGGAAAAATTAGCCCAAAAATTGCGAGAATTAGGCATCGATCCCGATACAATTTAACTGAAGTGGAAAAAGTCCTAAATAGTCAGATGTTAAAATCAGACACCCCCCTTATTAAGGGGGGATTAAGGGGGGATCAAGGGGGGATTTATAACCAGCTACTTAGAGAAAGTAAACCTAAATGAGAAGTCGTGGGAAAACTTATGAGTGATATTGAACTTCGGCAGTCAGTTTATGACCTTCTTTCATCCCTGAGAGGATTGGATGCGCTCAAAAAATTATTCTGGTCTGAGTTAAATTACAAGCGAGAAAATCAAACCCTGTCCCGACGCAATTGGCCGGATAAAGCAGTAGAAGCATTAGCAGAATATCCAATCCTATTAGCTTCTGGGGGGGAAGATTTTCAGGTTATTTATGCTCGTCTCAACTCTGAGCAACTGCTGCTCAATTTAGAGCGTCTTGTCGTTACTCAACTGCTAAAAAACCATCCCTACACTCTCTTTGTGTTCTCTAATTTCCACCAAGAACGGTGGCATTTTATCAATGTTAAATATGATGTTAAACAAGAAAAACGGCAAGTTTTGCGCCGAATTACAGTGGGTCCGGGGGAACAGTTACGAACCGCCACAGAACGCCTAAGTTTACTAGATTTAGCTAATATTAGTTCCGAGTCTCCTTTAGCGATTCAGGAACGTCATGATGAAGCTTTTGATGTTGAGAAAGTTACTAAGAAATTTTTTGAACAGTATCGCTCGGTCTTTGAAAAAGTTGAGCAATTAATTACCAAAACTCTCCCTAATTCTGACCAGAGAAGACTATTTACTCAGAAGCTATTTAATCGCCTGATGTTTATTATTTTTATCCAGAAAAAGGGTTGGCTGAAGTTTAACGAACAAACAGACTATCTAGAAACATTATGGCAGGATTATCAGAATGATAACAGCACCTCGGACAAAAACTTTTATCATCATCGCTTGACTCATCTATTTTTTACGGGACTAAATAATCCCCAACAAACGGATATTATTGGTATTAATAACGGTGGTTTTCTTCGGCAAATAATTGGCACAGTTCCCTATCTTAATGGGGGATTATTTGAACAAGATGAGGATGACCGCAATCCTAATATAATAGTACCCGATCAGGCGATCGATGTTATCCTACAGGGCCTTTTTAGTAATTTTAATTTCACGGTGACTGAGAGTACACCTCTTGATGTGGAGGTAGCAGTGGACCCAGAAATGTTGGGAAAAGTGTTTGAGGAATTAGTCACGGGGAGACATGAATCAGGTAGTTATTACACACCTAAACCGATAGTTTCTTTTATGTGTCGGGAGGCTTTGAAGGGATATTTAAGCAGTAAGTTAACTTCTGAAAACAAAGAAGCGATTGAGCTTTTTATTGACGAATATAATGCTATTAATTTAAAGAATCCAGAGGCAGTTTTAGAAACATTAAAACAGGTTAAAGTCTGCGATCCTGCCTGTGGAAGTGGAGCTTATTTATTGGGAATGTTGCATGAGTTATTAGATTTGCGTCAGTGTTTATTTGCGACTAAAGGTATTGATTACAAAACGGTTTATCAGCGCAAATTAGAGATTATTGAAACCAATATCTATGGAGTTGATATTGATCCTTTTGCGGTTAATATTGCTCGCTTAAGGTTATGGCTTTCCTTAGCGGTTGAATATGAGGGAGACAATCCGCCACCGCTACCGAATTTGAAGTTTAAAATCGAAACAGGAGATAGTCTAATTGCTCCTAATCCCCAAGGTTCTGGGATGGTGCGCGAGGAGTTTATCCATCGGTTTAGGGAAGCTAAAGCGAAGTATTTAAGAGCGCATTTAGGCAGTGATAAACAAAGTCTTGAACAGGAGATTAATGAGGTTAAGAAACAGATTGCTTTATTAACCCATGGCAGTGCTTCTGTGATTGCGAGTGATAAGGAAGCTATCTCAAAAGGATTTGATTGGGTGGTGGAGTTTGCCGAGGTATTAGCGGAGGGAGGTTTTGATATTCAGGTAGCAAATCCCCCCTATGTGAGACAGGAATTAATTAAGGATTTAAAACCAACTTTAAAGCAGGTTTACCCGGAAGTTTATACGGGAACATCGGATTTATATTGTTTCTTTTATGCGAGAGCTTTACAATTACTTAAAACCGGGGGAATGTTAGCTTTTATTTCTTCTAATAAGTGGTTTCGAGCAAAGTATGGGGAGAAGTTAAGAGAGCATATCGCTGATACTTGTCAGGTGAGAAGTATTACCGATTTTGGGGATTTACCAGTATTCAAGAGTGCGACAGCTTACCCGATGATTTTTGTCTCTCAAAAGAGTGATAAAGTTAGTAACTTACCGATTTTTACTCAAGTTAAATCCTTAGAAGAACCTTATCCTGATGTCTTAGCTATTGTTAGACAGACTGGACAGAATTTACCAAAAGATGCGATTAAGGGAGCCAATTGGTTGCTCACAGATAGTAACAATACTGACATTTTACAAAAAATGGAAAAAGTGGGAATTACTTTAGAAAATTATATTAATACCAAAATATATGTTGGCATCAAAACTGGATTGAACAAAGCTTTTTGGATTGATGATGCAAAACGAGCAGAATTAATTGCTAAAGACCCTAAAAGTGCAGAGATTATTAAACCTTTAGCTGTGGGTGCTGATGTGAGAAAATGGCGGATAAATTACCAAAATAAATGGTTGATTTTTATTCCTTCGCATTTTCCTTTACATGAAGATACTAGCATTACTGGAAGTTCTCTTAAAGCTGAAAAAGAATTTGAACGAATATATCCATCTATTTATGGTCATCTTGCAAAATATCAAAAGGAACTTTCCTTGAGAAATAAGGCAGAAACTGGAATTAGATATGAATGGTACGCTTTACAACGATGTGCAGCTACGTATTTTAAAGAATTTGAAAAACCCAAAATTGTTTTTCCGGATATTGCTAAAGAGTCTAGATTTACTCTTGATTTCACTGGAACTTACCTTGATATGACCTCATTTATGATTCCTGTTAATGATTTATATTTATTAGGTGTTCTAAATTCTTCTTCTGTTTATAAATATTTCCTAGAAATAGGAGCGCAAGTAAGAGGAAGTTATTTGAGATTTAAACGTCAATATGTAGCCAAAATTCCCATCCCTCTCGCTTCTGAATCTGAAAAAGAACCCATCATTAAATTAGTACAAAAATGCTTAGATGCCAAAGGAGTTAACTGTGAAGAATGGGAAAAAGAGATAGATGAGAGAGTAGCGGCATTGTATGGACTGTAAGGGGTTAGATACCCGACTTCTTTAAGAAGTCGGGTATCTGAAATCATCACACAATTTCGATTTCTTTATTAACCTCTCTTGCTAGTCAAAACCTTAGTCTCCCTTGAGATGCACTGCACCAACTTTTTGATAGAGAATATGTAGAGCCTCAGCAGCTTGTCTTGCTAGAGCGTACCATTCAGGGTTTTGTACACAAGCTGGATGGGAAACAATAAAACGCTCCAAAGAATCACTAACCATCGCTGTTCTGTCAAGTAACTCATGACATCCGAATGTACCCGGTTTGAATTGCTCAAGAACTTGTTGTTCTTGTTCTTGGAGGAAGTCTTTTAACTCTTCTTGACGCTCTATTTCAATAGCGTTATCCTTAACCACAACCATACTATTCAATTCAGTCATTCAACCCTCCAATTCAGCTTGCCGTAGAATGTTTTTGTAAGTTCCGATAGGTATATCATCTGACAGTTTCCCCAGAACGGTAACTTTAGCCAGCTTGACAGGGTGTTTAAACTGACGATGGCTTCCTTTTTGCGAAACTTGCAACCAACCATCATCAATTAGGCGACAGATAACCTCACGAACCTTCATACCCTTAATTTTAACCTACACTTATCTTATCGAAAATTTGGGTTTAAAACCCCGTCCTAAAAGGACGGCTTTAAGCTACAATGGAAAATGAAGTCAACTTCTTAAAGAAGTCGGGTATCTGAAATCATCACAGAAGAGGAGAAATAACAAGAAGGATTTCCTAGACTGTAAACCTTAAGATTGTTACAAGATGCTAAAATTAGGAAAACCTGCTAAAATCAGGATATGCCAGCTAGGGATATCACAGAGAGGAGATCGTAGAATGGCAATCAACTACATTGAATTAGTTAAATCCCTAATTGAAGAACAAGCTAAAATTCAGCAGTCTAGTGAAATTTCCCTAGAAATAATCTTTGACGATCTGAGAAAACATTATTTATTAGTACAAGTTGGTTGGCATAATAATCATTGGATTTATGGATGTCTTTTACATTTAGATATTATTAACAACAAAGTTTATATTCAACAGAACAACACAGAAATTTCAGTAGCTGAACAGTTAGTTGAACTAGGAATTCCTAAAACAGATATTGTCATCGGATTTCACTCTCCATTTAAACGAAAATTCACAGAATATGCCATTAATTAGGAGTACAAATAAAATGGAAAAAACAACTTATAAAACATTAGAATTACCAATAAAATTAATTCAGGAAACCGAAAAAATAATTCAATCAAGAAAAGCAAACAGCTTTGATGAATTTGTTGCTTTAGCATTAAAAAATGAACTTTTAAACCTAGAGCAAGCTGAAAATCAAATTAAGGCACAGAAGAAAGAAATCACTGAAGAAAAAAACACTGTTTCATTCTATGAAGCAGCCAAAGAATATATTGGTTGTGTCGATGGGGGACCGGGGGACTTAGCCACCAATAAAGACTATCTTCGAGGTATTGGCAGCAAATGAAGTCAACTTCTTAAAGAAGTCGGGTATCTGAAATCAAGATATAATTATTAAAACCCCCAAGAGAATGAAACCATGACACAAGCAACAACTACCCCCTCACAAACTATCTTAGAAAAACTGCACACTCTCACCCCCCAACAACAGCAAGAAGTAATCGACTTTATTGAATTCTTGCAATTTAAGGCACAGAAGACAGAAATTACAGAAGAAGAAAAACAGATTTCTGCTTATGAATCAGCTAAAGATTTAGTGGGGTGTGTGGAAAGTGGAATAGGTGATCTATCTTACAATAAAAAGTACCTTGAAAGTCCAGCGAAAAAATGACAGGTTTAATAATCTCGGAGAGAAATAATTGATTTAATTATAGCGTTTCCTGTTCACAAGAGGTACATTATCGATGTTAAAAAGTTTAATCAGCAAAGGTTTAAATGTGCCACACAGGTGTGAGAACCGCTATATTCCTGATTGAGATATAATTATTAAAACCCCCAAGAGAATTAACCCATTATTACTACCTATCTTCCCGATCCGCGAAGTACTTTTTGAAGCTCGTGAAGTCAATTTAATTCAAGAAACTCTCTCTGTTCTAGATCGTGAAACTGCCGTCTTAGTTGAGCAAGCATTATCCTAAACTACTATGAAAATACAAGGAATTATCAAAGGCAATACTATCGAGCTATTAGAGGATTTATCTCTTCCTAATGGCGTAAAAATTTCTCTAGAAATCCCCGATAATTTAATTTCTAAAAAAGTATCATGGGAACAAATTGAAACCTCAATCGGAGTCTGGAAAAATCAACCAGAACTCGATGATATATTTTCTGAAATTGACCGAGAGCGCCATAGATCATAGTTCAATCAAGGCAGCAGAGATAATGATTGAGTAGGTGGTATAATGTGAAATTACCCAATCCTAAAAATACCATTATTGATGATAACAAATTGACCGGTTATGCCCTAAATCTAAATCATTCAGATGGACAGCATAAAGCCAGGGTTTTTAAATCCGTCTTAAACTTAGATATTAATAACGTTCAATTTCTTAAAAATGCACTCCTAGAAGCAGTTAAAACCTATGATGCTATTCCTGACAAAATCAATCAATATGGACAAAAGTATGTTATTGATTTTCCCCTGACTCATCAAAACAAAACCGCCATTATTCACAGTGTTTGGATCATCAGAAATGACGAAAACTTTCCCCGCTTAGTGACTTGTTATGTACTTTAAGGAGATAATCAAATGAAACTCTTAGATGTAGTTGCCTTATTAGAAGACTTACCCCAATTAGGATTATATTGCGGACAAGTCGGAACAATTGTAGAAGTTTATGAACCCACAGTTTTTGAAGTGGAATTTAGCGACACATCAGGACGTGCTTATGCTATCGAAACCTTACAAGAAAATCAACTAATGTTATTACATCATTCTCCCTTAGAACCTAAAAATTTAGCTGTAAATATAGGGTAAATTTTCTTAAAAAACATTATTGATATAACAATTCTCTTATGGATATCGAACTATGCCTACCCACGACATCATCGACAATCGCCAGCAAAAATTAGTCGATAACATCAACCAAATTCTTCAGTCCTCGGAAGCTGCTCATTTTGCCGTCGGTTACTTCTTCCTCTCTGGCTTTACTGCGATCGCACCTCGTCTCGCCACTATCCAACAAATGCGCCTCCTGATTGGCAACACCAGTAACCGGGAAACCATCGAACAACTAGCAGAAGGCTACCGCCGCTTAGAACTAATTAAAGACCATCTGGAAGCACAAGAATACCCCAAACGGACAGAACGCAAGCAGATGGCAACAGAAACCGCCGATAATATTCGTTCCAGCGTCGAACTAATGGACCAAACAGATGAAGCAGAAACCTTAGTAAAAAAGCTGGTTCAAATGATTGAAGAAAAACGCCTTCAGGTGCGAGTTTATACTCAAGGGCGACTCCATGCTAAAGCCTATATCTTCGACTACGGGACAATTTATAACCAGCAGGGACAACCCCTAGAACGTCAAGAAAAAGGCCTTGCTATCGTCGGTTCTTCTAACCTTACTTTATCAGGAATTTCCCACAATACCGAACTTAATGTTATCGTTCACGGTAATGAAAACCACGCCAGTTTAACAGAATGGTTTAATCAACTTTGGCAGGAAGCAACAGAATTTGATGGAACACTGATGCAGTCTTTACAACAGTCTTGGGCGATGATGCCAGTACGTCCCTACGACATCTATATGAAAACTCTCTATATGCTCGTGCGCGATCGATTGACAGAAGAAACTGCCAGCGAAATGATGATAGATAACGAAATTACCGAGAAACTAGCAGACTTTCAAAAAGTAGCAGTTAACCAAGCAGTTAAACTCATCCGCGAGTATGGAGGTTGTTTTGTTTCCGATGTGGTAGGACTAGGAAAAAGCTTCATTGGTGCTGCCATTGTCAAACGCTTTGAACAAGTAGAAAAAGCCCGCCCCTTAATTATTTGTCCAGCGCCACTGGTGGAAATGTGGGAACGCTACAACGAAATTTATCAACTTAACGCCCGCGTTTTATCGATGGGATTGCTGCGGGAAGATGAAACCAGTGGCATCAGAGTTTTATTAGAAGATTTTAAATACAAAGATCGAGATTTTATCTTAATTGATGAAAGTCATAACCTGCGGAATGTTGCAACCCAAAAATATAAAATCGTCGAAGCCTTTTTAGCCGCTGGGAGACAATGCTGTTTTCTGACAGCAACTCCTCGTAATAAAAGTGCTTGGGATATTTATCATCAGATTAAACTTTTTCATCAAGATGATAAGACAGATTTACCCATAGAACCGCCCGATCTAAAAGAATATTTTCGATTAGTAGAGAAAAGGGAACGGCAGTTACCTGACTTGTTATCTAACATCTTGATCCGGCGCACCCGCAACCACATTTTACGCTGGTACGGCTTTGATGCCAAGACTCATAAACCCGTAGATGCAGACAATTTCAAGGATTATTTAAACGGCAATCAACGCGCTTACGTTATTGTGGGTGGTAAGCATCAGTTCTTTCCCAAAAGAGAACTACAAACCATTGAATATAGTATTGAAGATACCTATCAAGGACTTTACCAAGAACTGCGCCAATATTTAGGGAAATCTCGCCAACGACAACCAGCCAACCCTCGTAAAAATGAACTTTGCTATGCTCGTTATGGTTTGGGAAATTATGTATTACCAAATAAGCGCAAACAAGAACCATTAATCAGTTTACAAACTGGGGGAGCAAATTTAAGAGGACTGATGCGAGTTCTGTTATTCAAACGCTTTGAATCTAGCGTTTATGCCTTCCAACAAACTGTTAAGAAATTACTGCAAGTCCATCAACGCTTTCGAGAAGCTTTACGCCAAGGAATTATCCCCGCCGGGGAAGAAGCTCAGGCAATTCTCTATGAGCCAAACAATGGGGAAGAACAAGACATTATCGATGCCTTGCGTCAGGCATCTGGGAAGTATGATCTAGCTGATTTTGATGCCCCAAGATTGCAGAAACACCTCGAACATGACATCCAATTGCTAGAGAGAATTTTGCACTTAGTTGAGCCAATTACCCCAGACAAAGACGCTAAATTACAAACCCTCAAAAGCTGGTTGAATAAACCCCCGCTGCAGGATAGCAAGTGCCTCATTTTTACTCAGTATGCTGATACCGCCTATTACTTGTATCAAAATCTCAATCCTAACGGCGATCGAGACGATCTAGAAGTCATCTACAGTGGCGATAAAAATAAGGCGCGGGTAGTGGGAAGATTTGCCCCCAAAGCCAACAAATACTATAAATTTCAACAGGGAGAGTCGGAAATCAAGACTTTAATTGCTACCGATGTTTTAGCCGAAGGTTTAAACCTACAAGATGGCAACCTGATTGTTAATTATGACCTGCATTGGAATCCCGTCCGACTCATTCAAAGGTTTGGTCGGATCGATCGGATTGGCAGCGAAAATGATGTGGTTTACGGCTTTAATTTTCTCCCAGAGACGGGATTAGAGCGGAATCTAGGATTACGGCAAAAACTCAAAAACCGCATTCAAGAAATTCACGAAACCATCGGGGAGGATGCGGCAATTCTTGACCCCACAGAACAGCTTAACGAAGAGGCTATGTATGCGATTTATGAAAAAAGTAGCAGCCATCAATTAAGTTTGTTTGAAGATGAGGGAGAATTTCTCGACCTCAATGAAGCGGAAGAAATTCTCAGACAACTCCAGCGAGAAAATCCGGCTGAATACGAACGGATAGCTAACCTACCCCATGGCATCCGAACGGCTCGCTTTTCTCTCAATAAGGGCATAATTGTCTTCTGTGAAGCTTCTTATCCGAACCGCAAAGATTGGAAGGGCTACCAGCAATTATATTGGCTCGATGAACAGGGAGAGATCAGATCAAAAGATACTGCCCGCATTTTAGGAATGCTCAAAACCAACCCAGAAGAAGCAGCACTGCCGCTGCCCAAAAATTACAACCAAGCAGTCATGCAAGTCAAGGTTAAATTTGCCCAAGAAGTCCAACACCGCCAATCGGAACGGGAGTACAGCCGTTCTCTGACTCAAGCACAGCGCTACGTCCTGCGAGAATTGGGACTGCTGTTCAAAACCACTCAGGATGAAGAAATCCGCAAGCAGGTTAACCTATTAGAACAGGCCTTTCGCCAACCGATTACCACTGTACTCAAGCGCGAGTTAAACCTGATTAAGCGCCGTAGCCTGACAGGAGAAGCTTTGTTTAGCGAACTGAAGAAATTATACAGCCAACATGAGATGCGGGACTGGTTAGATCGCCGCCGCTTGCAAGGTGAGGAGCAACCAATTCCCATCATTATTTGCAGTCAGGCTTTAGTTTAGAAACGGCGATCGGTCAAGGTATAGGATTAAGTTATAAGTTATTGGCTAAAATCTCCCAGCACCATCTCTAAAGTAGTGAGAAAAAGCTATAATTAATCAATCCTAAAATACCGGGAAAAAGTCATGACAGCCCTAGACATAATCCCAGAAGTTGCCTGTCCCCCCACAGATTTATGGAGTGATGAACCACCCTTGGAAAGTGATCTACACCTGCAACAGATCATCATTCTCCTTAGTTGTCTAGAATTATTATGGCGCGAGAGGAGTGATTA
>VYLK01000630.1_pt1 | contig 10531 bp, 6 predicted proteins | sample 5114321 | NCBI WGS metagenome assembly VYLK01 (sample SAMN12291792, study PRJNA351875) | freshwater metagenome | isolation source: freshwater lake | place: USA: Michigan, MSU2 Lake | collected 2011-08-16
TGGGCGCGGCGGCCCTGGTTGCGCCCAAGGCCGCCGCGCCCAAGGCCGAGAAGGCGGCTTCGGCCGAAAGCAGCACGCTGCGTGTCAGCGTGGACAAGGTCGACCAGCTCATCAACCTGGTGGGCGAGCTCGTCATCACCCAGGCCATGCTGGCGCAGAACGGCAAGGGCGTGGACGCGGCGCTCTACCAGCAGCTGGCCGCCGGCCTGGCCGACCTGGAGCGCAACACGCGGGATCTGCAAGAAGCGGTGATGTCGATCCGGATGATTCCGATGTCGATGGTCTTCAACCGCTTCCCGCGCATGCTGCGCGACCTGGCGGCCAAGCTCGGCAAGAAGGTCGAGATGGTGCAGGTGGGCGAAGCCACCGAACTGGACAAGGGCCTGGTGGAGAAGATCACCGACCCGCTCACGCACCTGGTGCGCAACAGCTGCGACCACGGCATCGAGATGCCGGCCGAGCGCCTGGCCAAGGGCAAGCCCGAGCACGGCACGATCTCGCTGATCGCCAGCCACCAGGGCGGCAGCATCGTCATCGAGGTGCGCGACGACGGCAAAGGCCTGAACCGCGCCAAGCTGATGGCCAAGGCCCGCGAGCGCGGCATCGACGCGCCCGACACCATGACCGACAGCGAGGTCTATGGCCTCATCTTCGCGCCGGGCTTCAGCACGGCCGAGGTCGTCACCGATGTCTCGGGCCGCGGCGTCGGCATGGACGTGGTGAAGAAGAACATCACGGCCCTGGGCGGCACGGTGGAGATCGACAGCGCCGAGGGCTACGGCATGACGGTGCGCGTGCGCCTGCCGCTCACGCTGGCCATCATGGACGGCATGAGCGTGGGTGTGGGCGAAGAGGTCTACATCCTGCCGCTGAGCAGCGTGGTGGAGAGCTTCCAGGTACAGGCCAACACCATCAAGACCATCGGCGGCAGCGGCCGCGTGGTGGAGGTGCGCGACGAATACATGCCGGTCGTCGACCTTGAGCGTGTGTTCCAGGTGCCGCGCTTCGACTTCGAGCACGTCAGCAACATCATGGTGGTGGTGGAGGCCGAAGGCGGCCGCGTCGCCCTGCTGGTGGACGAACTGCTCGGCCAGCAGCAGGTGGTGGTGAAGAACCTGGAGAGCAACTACCGTAAGGTGGACGACGTCTCGGGCGCCACGATCATGGGCGACGGCCGCGTCGCGCTGATTCTCGACATCGGCTCGCTGGTGCGCCGCTCGCGCCACTGACGCGGCGCGCGCCGTCTCCCTGCCCCACCACCCCACCCCCGGCGAAAGGCGACGCCCCCTGCAAAGAACCCCGCAGTCGGCACCACGCTTCCCAGTACCCAAGGAACCCCGGCGATGAAGCTTGTGCTCAACACCCTGCGGCAGTTCTCGATCCGCACCCGCATGTGGGGCGCCATCGCGATGGTGCTCGGCATGTTCGGCCTGATCGGGCTGGTGGGCACTGCGGGCGGCTGGAAGATCAAGTCGCTCAACGAAGACTTCATGTCGCACTCGATCCACGAGGTCGAGACGGTGAGTGAACTGCGCCAGCACATCGCCCGCGTGCGGCTGCTGGAAAAGCAGATGGTCATCGACTACGAAGACCCGGCGGCGGTGGAGAAGCACCTGGCGGCCTGGCGCGGCGAGGTGGCCGCCACCCGCAAGACCATGGAGTCCTTGCTGGAAGGCGAGGAAGACGAGGACAACAAGCTGGCGCGCGAAGCACTGGAACGCCTGACAGCCTACGCCGAGCGCAGCGAGCCGGTGCTCAAGAACATCCAGGGTGGTGGCTACGACACCGGCCGCGTGGCCGACCGCATGCTCGAACGTGCCAAGGCGGAGGTGGCCGTCGTCGAGAAGAACATCGACGCCATCGCCGAGATCACGCGCAACGAAGCCCGCGCCACGCAAGACGAATTCCTGCTCGCCATGAAGCACGTGCTGTGGGCCTTCCTGGCCACGCTGGGCATCGTGGTGCTGGTGGTGTGGCCGCTGACGCTGCTGAATTCGCGCTCCATCACGAGCCCCATCGCCTACGCCGCCACGGTGGCGCAGGCCATCGCCGAGGGCGACCTGCGGCGCCCCATCCGCCTGGAAGGGCGTGACGAGGCCAGCGACCTGCTCACCGCGCTGAGCCGCATGCAGGACAGCCTGCGCACGGTGGTGAGCCAGGTGCACGCCTCTTCACAGATCATCCAGCTCGCCAGCGCCGAGGTGGCCAGCGGCAACGGCGACCTGAGCCAGCGCACCGAAAACGCCGCCGGCTCGCTGCAGCAGACCGCCAGCAGCATGGAGCAGCTCACCGCCACCGTGCGCCAGAGCGCCGATGCCGCACGCCAGGCCAGCGAGCTGGCGCAGTCGGCCTCCAGCGTGGCCGAGCACGGCGGCGAAGCCGTGGCGCAGGTGGTGGCCACGATGGACGACATCAACAGCAGCAGCCGCCGCATCGGCGACATCATCGGCACCATCGATGGCATCGCCTTCCAGACCAACATCCTGGCGCTGAACGCCGCGGTGGAAGCCGCGCGCGCTGGCGAGCAGGGCCGCGGCTTCGCCGTGGTGGCCAGCGAGGTGCGCAGCCTCGCGCAGCGCAGCGCCGCCGCCGCGCGCGAGATCAAGTCCCTCATCGGCGCCAGCGTGGAACGCGTGGAGACCGGCAGCCGCCAGGTGGCCGATGCCGGCCGGACGATGAGCGACATCGTCGCCAGCGTGCAGCGCGTGAACCAGATCATCGGTGAGATCAGCGCCGCCGCAGCCGACCAGAGCGCCGGCATCGGCCAGGTCAATGGCGCGGTGACGCAGCTCGACCAGTCCACACAGCAGAACGCGGCGCTGGTGGAACAAAGCGCCGCGGCAGCCGAATCGCTGCGCGAGGAAGCCGAGCGCCTGGCCCAGGTGGTGGCCACCTTCAAGTTGCATGCCCCGGCCGGAGCCTGACGCCACCGGCACAAGGAGCCCATTTCAAGGCCCTTTCAACAGTCGCCCTCCGTGCGACGCAGAGCGAGACAAGCACATGTTCAAGTTAAACAACCTCGCTATCGGCCCGCGCCTGGCGCTCGCCTTCGGCTCCGTGGTGGCCTTGATGGCCCTGCTGGCCGCCTTGATGGTCGGGCGCCTGCAGTTGCTCAGCGCGGACAACAGCGCGGTGGTGCAACTGCAGCAGCGCTCGGCCACCGCGGGCGAATGGCGCAGCCTCGTCGACCTCAACATCTCACGCGCGCTGGCCATCGCCAAGTCCAGCGGCATGCCCGAGGTCGATGCTTTCCTGTCGCCCCAGATGAAGGCCACCAGCGAACGCATCTCCGTGCTGCAGAAGGAACTGACCGAGGCCATCGACAGCGAAGCCGGCAAGGCCCTGCTCGCCACCATCGCCGAGAAGCGGCAGCTGTACGTGGCCGCACGCGCCGAGGTGCTGGCGCACATCAAGGGCGCCGACACGCTGGCCGCCCAGAACACGCTCACCGCCAAGATGCTGCCGGCCTCCGAGGCCTATGTGGCATCCATCGATGCACTGGCCAAGTACCAGCAGGATCTGGTGGCCGCGGGCATGGCCACCGTCGAAGCCGATGTCGGCGGCGCCGTGCGGCTGCAGCTGGTGGCGCTGGCCATCGCGGCCGGCCTCAGCGCACTGTTCGGCTGGGCCATCACGCGTTCGATCACGCGTCCGCTGCACCGCACGGTGCTCGCCACCGAGCGCATCGCCAGCGGCGACCTCTCGGGCCGCATCACCGCAGACGGCCGCGACGAGATGGCCACGATGCAGCGCTCGCTGCTGACCATGCAGGAATCCCTGCGCAGCCTCGTCGGCGAAGTGCAGAGCGGCAGCGAATCCATCAGCACCGCCAGCACGCAGATCGCCACCGGCAACCAGGACCTCAGCAGCCGCACCGAGCAGACCGCCGGCAGCCTGCAGCAGGCCGCCAGCAGCCTGGAACAGCTCACCGGCACCGTGGGCCAGACCGCCGAGAGCGCGCGCACCGCCAACCAGCTGGCCAACGCGGCCAGCACCGCCGCGCAGCGCGGCGGCAGCGTGGTGGCGCAGGTCGTCAGCACCATGGACGAGATCAACGCCAGCAGCAAGAAGATCGCCGACATCATCGGCACCATCGACGGCATCGCCTTCCAGACCAACATCCTGGCGCTGAACGCCGCAGTGGAAGCCGCGCGCGCCGGCGAGCAGGGCAGGGGCTTCGCTGTGGTGGCGTCGGAGGTGCGCAGCCTCGCTCAGCGCTCGGCGCAAGCCGCGCGCGAGATCAAGGGCCTGATCCAGGCCAGCGTCGAGAAGGTGGAAACCGGCACACGCCTGGTGCAGGACGCCGGCAGCGCCATGGGCGACATCGTCGGCGGCGTGCAGCGCGTGACCGACGTCATCGGCGAGATCAGCGCCGCCACCAGCGAACAGAACTCCGGCCTGCGCCTCGTCAACGAGGCCGTCGCCGGGCTTGAGCAGATGACCCAGCAGAACGCCGCGCTCGTCGAAGAAAGCGCTGCCGCCGCTGAAAGCCTCAACGACCAGGTCAAGCGCCTGGGTGGCCTCGTGGGCACCTTCCGCCTGCAAGCCGCCTGAAGTCCGCAACCCAACGAAGCAGTGCCATGAACTTCCACCAGCTCCGCATCACCACCCGCCTCTGGGTCTTCGTCGGCTTCATCATCGCCACGCAGCTGTCGGTGGTGATCTATGCCGCCTGGCGATCGGCCAACGTGACCGCGCGTTCCGAGGCGGTGATGCAGCCGGTGGAAGCCAAGCAGCAGGCCGCGGCGCGGTGGTCGGCGCTGCTGGCGACCAACATCGCGCGCGTGCAGGCCACGGCCGTGAGCAGCGACGCCGAGATCGAGGCCCTGTTCAAGCCACTGATCGCCAGCACCATCGAAGAAATCAGCCGGGTGCAGAAGTCCATCGAGGCGCTGCCACTGACCGCGGCCGACCAGGCGCTGATGGCGCGCATCGCCAGCGAACGCAAGGCCGTGCTCGACTCGCTGGCGCGCGTGCGCGCGCTCCAGGCCGCGGGCGACGCCGGTGCCGCGCGGACGGAAGCACTGAAGGTCTTCAACCCCGCCACCGACGTGTACCTGGCCTCGCTGCGCGAGTTCGTCACGCTGCAGGAAACGCAGGGCTCGGCGCTGAAGCAGGGCTTCATCGCCGAGCGCCAGTTCACCATCAAGGTGGCGGCGCTGGGTGTGCTGTTCATCCTGGTGGCGCTGGTCAGCGGGGCCTTGTGGCTGGGCCGCTCCATCCAGCGCCCGCTGTCGGCCGCGATCCAGGCCGCAGAGCGCATCGCGCAGGGCGACCTCACGGCCGACATCGCGGTCGACCGCGCCGACGAATTCGGTGACATGGCGCGCGCGCTGCAGGGCATGAACCGCTCGCTGGCCGGCCTGATCGGCCAGGTGCGGCTGGCCACCGACAGCATCGGCACCGCGTCCAGCGAGATCGCCACCGGCAACGTCGATCTCAGCAGCCGCACCGAGCAGACGGCCAGCAACCTGCAGCAGGCCGCCAGCAGCATGGAGCAACTCACAGGCACCGTGAGCCAGACCGCCGAGTCGGCGCGCAGCGCCAACACACTGGCGGCGACGGCGGCCACGGTGGCCGCACGCGGCGGCGAGGTGGTGGCGCAGGTGGTCACCACCATGCAGGACATCAACCACAGCAGCAAGAAGATCAGCGACATCATCGGCACCATCGATGGCATCGCCTTCCAGACCAACATCCTGGCGCTGAACGCCGCGGTGGAAGCCGCCCGCGCCGGTGAACAGGGCCGCGGCTTCGCGGTGGTGGCCTCCGAAGTGCGCAGCCTGGCGCAGCGCAGCGCCGAGGCGGCCAAGGAGATCAAGAGCCTGATCGGCGCCAGCGTCGAGAAGGTGGAATCAGGCACACGCCTGGTGGCAGACGCCGGCAGCACCATGACCGAGATCGTGGCCAGCGTGCAGCGCGTCAACGACATCATCAGCGAGATCAGCGCCGCCGCCGCCGAGCAGAGCAGCGGCCTGGGCCAGGTCAACGGCGCCGTGGCCGACCTGGACCGCATGACCCAGCAAAACGCCGCACTGGTGGAGCAGAGCACCGCCGCGGCCGAGAGCCTGAAGGCCCAAGCCAGCCGCCTGGGCGCGCTGGTGGCCACCTTCAGATTGCAACGATCCTGACACCCTGGGGCGGCCACCGGCGGCCCCATCCCGAGAGAGAGAAAGAGACACCGAATGAGTACCCTCCACGACGACGACAAGAGCATGCTGGCAGCCATCGCGGCCCTGCTGGTGGCCTCGGTGGCCTATGGCGCGGCCAATGCGGGCGTCGGCGTGCCGCTGCTCGTGGGCGGCCTGCTGATGGCCGCCAGCGTGGGCGTGGCCCTGGCCGGGCGAGGCGGCGGCTTGAGCCGCGTCGGCCTGCCAGCCCTGGGCATGGCAATGGTGGGCCTGCTCATCCACGCGGCGCGCGGGCATGCCGAAGCGCACTTCGCGGTCTTCGCCTTCCTCGCCTGCACCGTGGTGTACCGCGACGCGCTGCCCGTCATCGTGGCCGCGGCCACGATCGCCGTGCACCACCTGAGCTTCAACTACTTCCAGCAGTGGGGCTGGGGCCCGGTGTGCTTCACCGAGCCCAGCCTGGGCAAGGTGCTCGAACACGCCGCTTACGTGGTGGCCGAGTCGGCGCTGCTGGTGATGCTGGCGGTGCGCGCCCGGCGCGACTTCGCCGCCGGCGAACTGCTGGCCGGCATGGCCGAGCGCCTGGTGCGCGCAGACGGCAGCGTCGACTTCAACGCCGTGCACGTGCAGACGAACAACGCCCGCGCGCAGAAGCTGATCACGGCGCTGCAACAGATCGAGCGGTCCATCGCGGAAGTTCGGCTCAGCGCGGAGTCCATCGGCACTGCGGCTCAAGAGATCGCTGCCGGCAACAGCGACCTCAGCCAGCGCACCGAACAAGGCGCGGGCGCGCTGCAGCAGACCGCCAGTTCCGTGGTGCAGATCAGCGCCACCGTGCGCCAGACCGCCGATTCGGCCCGCACCGCCGACCAGCTGGCCCACTCTGCCGCCACCGTTGCCCAGCGCGGTGGCTCGGTGGTGGCTCAGGTGGTCACCACCATGGAAGACATCAACACCAGCAGCCGCAAGATCAGCGACATCATCGGCGTGATCGACGGCATCGCCTTCCAGACCAACATCCTGGCGCTGAACGCGGCGGTGGAAGCCGCCCGGGCCGGCGAACAAGGCCGCGGCTTCGCGGTGGTGGCCTCTGAAGTGCGCAGCCTGGCGCAGCGCAGCGCCGAGGCGGCCAAGGAGATCAAGAGCCTGATCGGCGCCAGCGTCGAGAAGGTGGAATCGGGCACGCGCCTGGTGGCCGACGCTGGCAGCACCATGACCGAGATCGTGGCCAGCGTGCAGCGCGTCAACGACATCATCAGCGAGATCAGCGCCGCCGCGGCCGAGCAGAGCAACGGCCTGGGTCAGGTCAACGGCGCCGTGGCCGACCTCGACCGCATGACGCAGCAGAACGCCGCGCTGGTGGAAGAAAGCGCCGCCGCCGCCGAGAGCTTGAAGGACCAGGCCGGCCGCCTGGGCAGCCTGGTGGCCACCTTCCGGCTGCGTGCCGCATAAGTCACTTTTTTGAGGCCTGCCCGGGCTACAGGTCCGGCGGCTGCCACCGATAACCCAGTACAGCCCCCTCACCCTTAGGAAGCACCATGGAGATGATCGCCGAAGCCAGCCACGTGGCCCGCCACGAAGCAGAACGTGCCACCGCCACGGCCGCCACCAGCGCTGCGCTGGCCGCTGGTCGCCCATCGCAGGGGGGCGAATACCTGACATTCCGCCTCGGGGCCGAGGAATACGGCATCGACATCCTGCGCGTGCAGGAGATCCGTTCCTATGAACAGCCCACGCGCATCGCGAACTCGCCGTCCTTCATCAAGGGCGTGGTCAACCTGCGCGGCGTCATCGTCCCCATCATCGACCTGCGCCTGAAGCTGGGTTGCGAGAGTGCCGAGTACAACACCTTCACCGTGGTGGTGGTGCTGAACGTGCGTGGCCGCGTGGTGGGTGCGGTGGTGGATTCGGTGTCGGACGTGCTGGAACTGAAAAAGGACGAGATCAAGCCCGCGCCGGAGCTCAGCTCCAGCATCGACGCCAGCTTCATCACCGGCATCGGCACGGTGAAGAACGGCCACGGCGAGAAGGAAGTCGACCGCATGCTCATCCTGATGGACATCGAAGGCCTGATGAGCAGCGCCGACATGGGCCTCATCAACGACTGACGCGGCGACACGCCCGACGCGCACCCACCAACCCACGGAGACACAGACCATGCGCAAGATCCTTGCAAGCACGCTGCTGGCCCTGAGCCTGGCCCCCTTTGCTGCCCACGCGAGCGAAGCCACCAAGGCTGACGCCGTGGCGATGGTCAAGAAGGGCATCGCCTTCATCAAGGCCAATGGCACCGACAAGGGCTACGCCGAGATCAGCAACAAGAAGGGCCAGTTCGTCGACCGCGACCTCTACCTCGTGGTCTACGGTCTGGACGGCAAGTGCCTGGCACACGGCGCCAACGAGAAACAGATCGGCCGCGACCTCATCGACCTGACCGACATCGACGGCAAGTACTTCATCAAGGAACGCGTGGCCATGGTCAAGGCCAAGCCCGCCGGCGCCTGGCAGGAATACAAGTTCACCAACCCGGTGAGCAAGAAGGTCGAGCCCAAGGTGATGTACTGCGAAAAGCTCGGTGAAACCGCGGTCTGCGGGGGCGTGTACCCCTGACACCGAAGCCAGCGCGAGGCCGACATGAAACTGGGTTCCAAACTACTTCTCGCGCCGCTCATCACCGCCACCGTGGCGCTGGGCGCTGGCGGTCTGTACGCCGCCATCGACTGGCGCCAGGACGAAACCCTGCGCCAGGCCAACGTGGCCGATCTCGCCAAGCTCAAGACCGTGGCCCAGGCCACGGAGAGCCTGACCCAGGTGCGCGCGGAGGCCTTTCGCACGCTGGCCCTGATCGCCTCGCTCAGCGAGGCCGAGATCAAGGCCAAGCGGGACGAACTCGGCCAGCAGGTCAACGGTGTGCTGCGCACCATCGAGGCGCTGCCGGCCAGCCACGGCAACGACGCGCAACTCGCCGAGAACGTGAAGGCCGCGGCCCCGCTGCTGCAGCAGTACCTGAAGCAGACCGACAAGGCCATCGACCTCAGCGGGGTCGACCCCAACGTCGGCATCGGCGCCATGCGCGCCGCCGAGAACACCTACGCCGAACTCGGCAAGCTGATGCAGGCCGTGGTGGCGCGCAACGAAACGCTCCAGGCCGAGCGCGGCGAGGTGGCCCAGGCCGCCGCCCTGCGCCTGATGCTGGGTCTGGGCCTGCTGATGTTGCTGGCCACCGGCGGCGTGCTTTTTGCGGCTTGGAAGCTGCAGCGCCGAGTGGTGCATGAACTCTCCGGCGCCGTGCGCGTGAGCGAGAGCGTGGCCGCCGGCCGGCTGGACACCCGCATGCACAGCGAGGCCAACGACGAGATCGGCGAGCTCATTCGCAGCCTCGGCCAGATGGTGGACAAGCTGCGCGGCTCGCTGCTGACCGTGCGCACCGCCACCGACCACATCGGCACCGCCGCGCGCGAGATCGCCAGCGGCAACACCGACCTCAGCCAGCGCACCGAACAGGCCGCCAGCCGCGTGCAGCAGAGCGCCAGCTCGATGGAGCAGCTCACCGGCACCGTGCGCCAGACGGCCGATGCCGCCCGCACCGCCAACCAGCTGGCCGGCTCGGCCAGCAGCGTGGCGCAGCGCGGCGGCGAGGTGGTGGCTCAGGTGGTGTCGACGATGGAAGACATCAACAGCAGCAGCCGCAAGATCAGCGACATCATCGGCGTGATCGACGGCATCGCCTTCCAGACCAACATCCTGGCGCTGAACGCCGCGGTGGAAGCCGCACGCGCCGGTGAACAAGGCCGCGGCTTCGCGGTGGTGGCCTCTGAAGTGCGCAGCCTGGCGCAGCGCAGCGCCGAGGCGGCCAAGGAAATCAAGAGCCTGATCGGCGCCAGCGTCGAGAAGGTGGAATCGGGCACGCGCCTGGTGGCCGACGCCGGCAGCACCATGACCGAGATCGTGGCCAGCGTGCAGCGCGTGACCGACATCATTGGCGAGATCAGCGCCGCCACCACCGAGCAAAGCGGTGGCCTGGGCCAGATCAACGGTGCCGTGGCCGACCTCGACCGCATGACGCAACAGAACGCAGCGCTCGTGGAAGAGAGCGCCGCCGCCGCTGAAAGCCTGCGCGAGCAAGCGCAGAAACTGGCCGCGGTGATCAGCGGCTTCGAACTGGGCAGCGGCTCGGAGCCGACCTTCGTCGCGCCGGCCGTGGCGGCAAGCCTGCAGGCGCCGGCACCGACCTCTGCGCCCGCCCACAAGCCGGCGCCCGCCGCCGCCCCCGCCACCCTTGCGCGTGCGGTGGTGAAGCAAGCCCAGGCCCAGAGCCTCGCAACGCGGGCGGTGGCGCCCGCAGCGCCCGCCGCCGTCAAGGCCGCGGTGCCAGCACCGCCCCCCGCGCCCGCGCCGGC
>VYLK01000631.1_pt1 | contig 10518 bp, 10 predicted proteins | sample 5114321 | NCBI WGS metagenome assembly VYLK01 (sample SAMN12291792, study PRJNA351875) | freshwater metagenome | isolation source: freshwater lake | place: USA: Michigan, MSU2 Lake | collected 2011-08-16
GCCGACTGGGGCTTCGCAACATTCCGCGCATAGAGGCGATCAGTCAACCAGAGCGAACCCCCGAAGCAGTTGTACGCTACAATTACTTTGCCTGCCCCCGGTGCACTACGCTATGATCTCGATCACGGTAGGTTGCTGTGGGGTTATCTGTCCAATTGGCTTGAGCGCGAAGCCCCAGTCGGCAAGTTTAGATTCAAATCTCAGTTGTGCAAGCTCATCCACACAGATCAAAAGCCCGCCGCTTGTTTGTGGGTCACACAAGGTCAGCAGCGATTCAAGCCCGATGCCTGAGACCTGGTGCTGGTAACTGTTCCAGTTTCGCATGGTGTTATCGGGGTAGATGAAAGCCGCAGCATAGTGGCGGGTACAGTTTAGCATTGGAATGCTCGGATAATGAAGTCGTGCGGACACGCCGCTGCCGGTGCATACTTCCAGGAGGTGCCCTAGCAAGCCAAAGCCTGTAACATCGGTGAGGGCGGTCACCTCGGGGCAGGCTCCCAGCTGCACACCCAGGGTATTCAGGCGCGTCATCCACGCAACAGCTTCTTCCACGTCGCCCGGTCTGGCAAGGCCACGCTTCTGCGCGGTGGTTACCAGCCCCACACCCAGTGGCTTGGAGAGATAGAGCACGTCACCGGGGCGGGCCGTGGAATTTTTCTTGAGATGGGCGCGGGCGGCGATGCCGTTAACGGCCAGCCCAAATAGGGGTTCGAGACTATCGATACTGTGGCCGCCAGCCAAAGGAATGTTGGCCTCCGCACAAATGGAGCGGGCTCCCTCGAGTACCGTACGCGCCAGGTCTGGTGGTAGCTTTTCCACTGGCCACCCCAGGATGGCCAGTGCCAGCAGAGGAGACCCTCCCATCGCATAGACATCGCTAATGGCATTGGCGGCAGCAATGGCTCCGAAGGTAAAAGCATCATCCACCATGGGCATGAAAAAATCGGTAGTGCTGATGAGTACAGATCCGTTTTTCAGATCGTAAACAGCTGCATCATCTTTTGTTTCGTAGCCCACCAGCAACTCGGGTGGGGGTGCAATACGGGTGGGGGCGATCAGCATTTGATCAAGGATAGCAGGAGCAATCTTGCAGCCACAGCCGGCCCCGTGCGAGTATTGCGTGAGTTGGATTTGCATTGTGTACGTATCGAGAGGCGAAGATGTCATTAATTTCTGATTTGTATCTCCAGCCGGCATCACATAAGCCACTCCGCAAAAAAGGTGTTAGCCGTACAAACGTGCATCAGCAACAGTAGCATGCCTCAGAAAGTAATTGTAACGGCTGGTGGAATGTCTCTCGCCACATTAACGGCACGACAGGCGGCGTAACATATCCGCCGCGCAGAACATGAGCCGCTTAACTCTGTGCCAGTGGGTATGCATACGTAGTGCGCTACTGTCGAAAAGTGGGAAAAAGACTTCCGCGTGGGCAACAATCCCTATCGGATGATCATCTGGAGAGGCAACATCCGCAGGCAAACAACCACGTCGCTGGTTTGCGACAATGAGGGTCCGGTATCTCAATATACCATACAGCTAATGCGACTGATATTTCAATTCGGTTGCCGTTTTGTGCGAACAGATCATGGCGCCAACTGCATCACACCGCCGCCCGCAACGCGGCCAATACCAGACCTTTCAGGTAGTGGTACACATCTCGCTCGTCTTTCAAAAGACCGAAATCGGTTAGCGAAGGAAGATTCTTCATGAAAAAATACTGGTAGTGGGCCATTTCGATCATCGTGCTGGTGAGTGACCGTGTGTATTTATAGGTAGGATTGATATCATGGAAGATGGCGGCAATCCGGCCGGTGAGGTCTTTATACGGCTTAAAAAACAGGTTCTTGTTGTCTTCCTCTACGTGATTGGTCAGGTACACTTTCGAACTTTCCTTAATCACCAACTGGTGCAACACGCGTTTTTCCACCTCGAGGCCCTCGAGCGTGAGTTCCCCGTTTACCTGTAGCAACAAAATCCGGATGATCACGTCCACTTTTTCCTCAGGGGTTTTCAGGTTATTGGTATGAACAACCACCAGATACTCCAACCAGCGCCAATACCAGCCAACCAGGTAGAGCAACAGGCGGTGCTTGTTCTCGAAATAGCGATAAACGCTCGACTCGTTGGTGGCGATTTCGGTGGCCAATTTCTTAAAAGTGAACTCCTCATAACCCAACTGCTCCATCATAACAGCACCTTTGCGCACTATCCGATGCCCCAAATCCGATTTGGTTGGATCGCGTAAAAAGAGCTTTTCGTTCATTTGAATCTGGAGATGCCAGTTCATAGCTTGGGAGATTCTAGGTGATGCTACACAATTTTTGCTAATCAAAAGTAGCCATTCTTTAGTCAGTAGTGTTACTTTTACGCCTTAAAACAGGCTAAAAAATGACTAAACGACCTATTACCGTTGCGTATGGCGATGGCATCGGCCCGGAGATCATGGAGGCTACTCTCCGCATCATCCAAGCTGCCGGCGCTGCCATCGAAATTGAAACCATCGAAATTGGCGAAAAAGTGTACCTGCAGGGCAATACTGCCGGCATCAAGCCCGAGGCGTGGGATAGCCTGCGCCGCACTCGCGTATTTTTAAAGGCACCGATTACCACCCCTCAGGGCGGCGGCTTCAAGAGCCTCAATGTCACCACCCGCAAGATGCTGGGTCTCTTTGCGAATGTGCGCCCCTGCAATTCGTACTATCCGTTTGTGAAGACCAAACACCCAACCATGGATGTGGTAATCGTACGCGAGAATGAGGAGGATTTATACGCCGGCATCGAACACCAGCAAACGGATGAAGTCGTTCAGTGTCTGAAGCTGATTTCCCGCCCCGGAACGGAGAAGATTATCCGGTATGCGTTCGAATACGCGCGCCAGTATGGTCGCAAAAAAGTAACCTGCTTCACCAAGGATAACATCATGAAACTCACCGATGGTCTTTTTCATAAGATCTTCGATCAGATCGGTGCTGAATATCCCGAGTTGGAAAAAGAGCATTGGATCGTGGACATCGGCGCGGCAAAACTGGCCGACACGCCCGAGGTCTTTGACGTGATTGTGATGCCGAACCTCTATGGCGATATTCTGTCGGACGTTGCCGCACAGATTGCGGGTTCGGTAGGGTTAGCCGGCTCGGCCAATATTGGTGATGGTTTTGCCATGTTCGAAGCCATCCACGGATCCGCGCCACGGCGTGCCGGCCAAAACCTCGCCAACCCGTCAGGGTTGTTGCTGGGGGCCGTTCAGATGCTCGTCCACATCGGCCAGGGGGATGTGGCCGAAAAAGTACACAACGCGTGGCTACGTACACTCGAAGATGGCGTCCACACGTACGATATTTACGAAGAGGGCAAGAGCCGCCAGAAAGCCGGCACACGCGAGTTTGCCGATGCCGTCATCGCGCGCCTCGGTCAGAAACCTGCGCAGCTAAAAGAAGTGAGCTACGCAAATGCCGTCGGCAAAACCATCCAGGTGAAACTTACCGAGCATAAACCCGCCAAAAAAGAACTGGTAGGCATCGATGTGTTTGTTCACTGGCCTTCCCGGGATGCCAATAAAATTGGTGAGGCGGTCAAGAGCTTCAAAGCCGGTAATATGGAATTCAGCATGATCACCAACCGCGGGGTAAAAGTGTATCCCAACGGCATGCCTGAAACTTTCTGTACGGATCACTGGCGGTGTCGCTACAAGAATGAAGCCATGAAGCCATCCACCTATGCGGATGCCATGGCCATCATGAAGCAGGTGTCTGACGCCGGATTCGACGTCATCAAAACGGAAAACCTGTACACATTTGATGGCGTACCTGCTTTCTCGCTGGGGCAGGGGCAATAAAATCCGAGACGGGGAGTGAATCAAAAACTGGCGCCGGAAATCAAAAACTATTTCGAGGGACGACGCCTGTTGATTGCCACCAAGCACGGCAAAGAAATAATCCTGGGGCCTGCACTCGAGCACGCGCTCGGTGTGCAGGTTTTTTTATTGCCAGGGTACGACACGGATCAGTTTGGTACCTTCAGCGGAGAGGTAGAGCGGAGAGGTGACGCGGTGAGCACGCTCCGAAAAAAAATACGGCTCGCCATGGACCTGGCTAAAGCTGACCTGGCCGTGGGAAGCGAAGGCTCGTTCGGGCCTCATCCGCAATTGGGTTGGATTGCTGCCGATCAGGAATGGTTGATGTTGATCGATGCACGCCATGATCTTGAAATTACCGCACAAACCATCAGTACGGAAACCAATTTCGCGCAGCAACCGATAGCAAGCCCAGCAGAACTCGACATATTTGCCCGGCAGGTTGGGTTTCCGGCTCATGGACTTATTCTTAAAGCAGAAACCGCAAGCGGCCCCATTTTTGAAAAGGCCATCCGGGATGAGGCGCACCTGCATGCAGCTTACCATGCCCTCCGGCAGCGGAGTTCAACCATCACCATCGAGACTGACATGCGGGCCCAGTATAACCCCATGCGGCAAAAAGTGATCGCAGCAACGTGTTCGCAACTTCTGAATATCATTGCCAGTCCCTGCCCGCAATGTGGGGCGCCGGGGTTTACGGTTACCTCCACTATCCCCGGGTTGCCGTGCAGGTGGTGTGGTACACCCACTACTTGGGTGCTGCGCAGCATTTCTACCTGTAGAAAGTGCACCTGCCGCCGCGAGACCGAGGTTGATTCAAAAGCCGATCCGCAGAACTGTCCGCAGTGTAACCCCTAAGCCGCCCGAAATTCAATTTCGGCGAGCACCGGGAACCCACCTCTGAGATTAGCTGGCTCCAGCTCACCACGGAACAAAGCCAAAGCCCGGTGGGCCCGTCACATATTCCTGGATTCAGCTCAGGTACTTGCACGTGGTGGTGCGACAAAGGCTGCATATCCTGCCGGATACAATGGCGGGCCGCCTGCGAATGTGTATTTTTGAGCATGATCCCCTTTCAGCATTTTTCGCTCGCCAACGGACTGGATGTCTATGTGCATGAAGACCACACCGTACCCGTTGCCGTGCTGAATGTGTTGTACAAAGTGGGCTCACGCAACGAGCGTCCCGATAAGACCGGCTTTGCCCACCTCTTTGAGCACCTGATGTTTGGCGGCTCGCAAAATATACCCAGCTACGATGAACCGCTGCAATTGGTGGGTGGTGAAAATAATGCTTTTACCAATACGGATATCACCAACTACTACCTCTCTCTACCAGCTGCTAATCTCGAAACCGGCTTCTGGCTGGAAAGTGACCGCATGCTGAGCCTTTCATTCGACCCCGACGTGCTGGAGGTCCAACGAAAAGTTGTAGTTGAGGAATTTAATCAACGATACCTGAATCAGCCTTACGGAGATGTGTGGCTGAAGCTGCGCCCGCTGGCCTACGAAAAGCACCCTTACCAGTGGGCTACCATCGGTAAAGAGCCCGCCCATATCGAGCTGGCAACCCTGGACGATGTTCGTGATTTCTTTCAGCGCTATTACGTGCCTAACAATGCCGTGCTGGTGGTGGCCGGAAATGTTACGTTCAACCAGGTTCGTCAGCTGAGTGAAAAATGGTTTGCCCCCATTCCGGCCGGGGCACTGGTGCCAACAGCGTGGGAAGCCGAGCCGCCGCAGGCCACGAAGCGCGCGTTCCATACGCAAGCGCCGGTGCCAGCCAACGCCTTGTACAAGACCTGGCACATGCCAGGCCGATTTCATCCCGACTACTATGCCTATGATCTCGCAAGCGACGTCTTGGGCCGAGGGCAGTCCAGCCGCCTTTACCGCGAACTGGTACATAAGCGCGAAATCTTCACCTCTATATCTTCCTTTGTGATGGGAAGCCTGGACCCTGGTCTGTTGGTGATCAGCGGCCGTGTGGCTCCGGGCATTGCACTGGAAACTGCCGAGGCAGCCGTGGATGAAGTAATCAGCAACCTGAAAGAAAACGGTGTTGAACCCGATGAGTTGGAGAAGGTCAAAAATCAATCGGAAGCGTCGTTGCAGTTTGGAGAGGTGGAGGTACTCAACCGGGCTATGAACCTGGCCTTTACATCCCTTTCGGGAGATGCCGATCTGGTCAACCAAGAGTTGCAATATGTACGCAGTGTAAACGTACAGGATGTGCGGCGGGTGGCAACGGAGGCTCTTCGGGACGAGACCAGTTCAGTCTTGTATTATCACGCACAATCGTAACTCAGCGAAAGATGAAGATTCGCGTAGGCTTTGGATTTGATGTTCACCAACTGGAAGAGGGGCGAGATTTTTTTCTGGGCGGTATCCGGCTGCCAGACGCCCCACACGGGGCCGTGGGACACTCTGATGCCGACGTGCTGATCCATGCCATCTGCGATGCGCTGTTGGGGGCCGCCAACCTGGGCGACATTGGCTTGCACTACTCCAATAAAGATCCCCGCTGGAAAGGGATGGACAGTACATTTTTTCTACGCGACGTAACGCGCATGCTGCACGAGCGCGGCTGGAAGATTGAAAATGTTGACTGCACTGTAGCCCTGGAGCGGCCAAAGATTGTACCGCATCTGCCCGCGATGAAAAACATTCTCGCACCGCTTATGCAGATTGCGGAAGAAGATATCTCCATCAAAGCTACTACCACCGAAACGTTAGGCTATGTGGGGCGGCACGAAGGGGTGAATGCGTATGCCGTGGCGCTGATTTGCCGCGACTAAGATAACTCCAAAAACGCCACGATGAACGGGGCTGAGATCAGCAGTCCATCGAAGCGATCGAGAAACCCCCCATGCCCGGGCAATGAGTTGCCTGAGTCTTTGATTTCAATGGTACGCTTAAGCAGGGATTCGACCAGGTCACCATACGTGCCGCCCACTATGATGATAGCCGAAATGCTCAACCACTGCCAGCGTTCGAGCGTATCAAAAAAATACGCGATGCCGAAGGCAAAGGCCACCGCTAAAACGGCGCCGCCCAGAGCCCCTTCCCACGACTTTTTGGGAGAGATACGCTCAAATAGTTTTCGCCGGCCAAAGAGCGTGCCCGCGATATAGGCGCCCGTGTCTGTAGCCCACAGAATAAACAAGCAACCAAAAACGATCTGATAGTTGTAGAAGCCGTATTCAAAAGCAGCAATGTTCAGCAGGGAAAACGGAACAGCTACGTAAAACAATCCCAAAAAGGTGAAGGCGATGTTCGTAAAAGGCTTGCGCTCGAACTTTTTGTACAGCTTGATCATGTACACAAACGAAATGAGCGGGAAGATGAGGAAGTAGTACTGATAGGGCAGGGAGTCGCGTTCAATAAAAAATGAAAGGCTGAACACAACCATCCCACAGAACGTGCCAAACGATTTCTGCGGAATCATACCATCCAGACCGGCCAGGCTGTAAAACTCCCACAGCGTGAGCAGGCAGATCAGAAAGAATACGGCAAAATAACTCCATTCACCCCAAACGACACCGCCAATCACGAGTGCAGCGCCAATCAGGGCGGTGATGACCCGTTGGGTCAGGTTGGAGTATTGCTTCATAACGGGAGTCGTGGGTGAAAGGTGCGATAAACTTTTTGAATCAGAAAAACGGTGATCACAAAAAAGATTAACACCGCCGGCCAGGGGGCCGCCTCATTTTCGACATCCAAAGGGAGCGTGCGCTGGCTGGCGATGTACACTACAACAAGCGAAAAAGCATTATTCACCGTGTGGGCCAGAACGGGTATCCATAAATCTCCCGACCACCAATACAGGTACCCAAAAAGAGCGCCCAGCAACATGCGGGGAAAAAACCCATAAAACTGAAGGTGGACTGCGCTAAAGGCAATGGCCGTTAGCCAGATCGCAACATGCGGGTTTCGTGTGGCCTTCACCAGCTCTGTTTGAATCAATCCGCGGAAGAAGAACTCCTCGGCCAGACCTGCTACAACACCGATAACCAGCAAGCCGAGCAGAAACTCGCCGGGGTTGGCGAAATCGACCAGCACTTTTGTGAGACGTTCCAGTACCTGTTCCTGCGCTTGCGCCCATTGTTCAAAGTCATGCAACAGCGATGGTAACGACAGATTCTTGTTCCACTGGATAATGACCGTATCGACAACAGCGAAGGCGATGACCAGAAACGCGACGAGCAAAAACAAAGGCCACCGTGTTCCTGTAGCAAAGAAGGCAGAAATAGGTTTTTGCCGGAGGCGCCACCACACCAAGCCGGGTACAACCACCATCCCAAACAATGCTGTTATGCCCTGTATGGCATACAGGGGTACGCGGATCGCATCTGACGGACTCGCTACCGCCTGCTGAAACGACCCTTCACCCTGATACAGCTGCATAGCCACAAACCCACCAAGGCCTGACCCGAACACCACACCCACACCACTTCCAAACAGCACAAGAATCAATACCAACCAGGGAGACTTTTCATGTTTATTTTCCATTCCGGGGGGCAGTTGGTATGTTTGCACGGCAAAAAACGCAAAACGCCCAAATAATCAAAAGCATGGTCGCAATCGGCCCCATCAGGTTAGGTAACTTTCCGCTGCTGCTGGCACCGATGGAAGATGTGAGTGATCCGCCCTTTCGTGCGGTGTGCAAGGCCGCGGGGGCAGACCTGATGTACACCGAGTTCATCTCGTCCGAGGGTCTGATCCGCGATGCTGCAAAAAGCAGGCAAAAATTAGATATTTTCGAATACGAGCGCCCCATAGGCATTCAGCTTTTTGGCGGCAATGTAGACAGCATGCGCGAAGCCGCAGAAATTGCCGCAGCGGTAAATCCAGACCTGATCGACATCAACTACGGTTGCCCCGTGAAGGCGGTGGCCTGCAAGGGTGCAGGTGCTGCACTTTTGCAAGACATCCCAAAAATGGTACGCATGACGGAAGAAGTAGTTAAGGCCACCTCGCTGCCGGTGACGGTAAAAACCCGCCTGGGATGGGATGAAAAGACGAAGAACATCGTGGACGTGGCCGAGCGGTTGCAAGATATCGGCATTCAGGCACTGACGGTGCACGGCCGCACACGCGTGCAGATGTACAAGGGGGAAGCGGACTGGACACTGATTGGAAAGATCAAAGAAAATCCGCGCATGCGGATCCCGATCTTCGGCAATGGCGATATTGACTCCCCTCAAAAAGCATTCGATTACAAAAATCGCTATGGCGTAGATGGCGTGATGATCGGCCGCGCAGCCATTGGCTACCCGTGGATATTCAACGAAATCAAAGAATACCTGCGCCATGGTGAGCGCCCGTTGCCGCCGGATGTGGGCGAGCGGGTGCGCGTCACCCTGCAGCATTTTGAATTTTCTGTGCGCTGGAAAGGCGAGAAGTTAGGCGTGTTCGAAATGCGCAGGCACTATGCCAACTACTTTAAAGGTGTTCCGGATTTCAAGCCGTTTCGCACGCGCCTGGTAGAGGCCGCCACACCAGGCGAAATACGATGCATCTTTACAGAAGTAACTGAAGTCTACCAGGCGATGGCGCCGTTAACAAACACACTGCCGTGATGTTTTCCGGAAGTCCGTTTCTGTCAGCTGCCGACGCTCCATGAAGTCAGAACGCTACCAGCCTGTACTTTTGTTGATTGTACTCTCCCTCATCTGGGGAACCTCATTTATCCTGATCAAGCAGGGCTTAAAAGTTTTCTCGCCGGATGTCGTGGGCGCGTTGCGGGTATCCGCTGCCTGCATCATCCTGTTGCCCCTCTCGCTGCCGCGGCTTCGGGAATTGAAGCCAGGAGATCACGTTAACATCGCGATGTCAGGTTTGATCGGGATTTTTATTCCCGCATTTCTTTTTGCGACCGCGCAAACTAAACTCGACAGCTCACTGGCGGGTATTCTCAATACGCTCTCGCCCCTGTGGACGATGATTGTGGGCGCCTTGTTTTTTCAGCAGCGCTTTCGCGGCCACGCGGTGGTGGGCATCCTCATTAGCTTTGGCGGCACGGTATTGCTGGCGTTGTCGCGATCAGGGGGTAGTATTACGGGCTTCAATGCGTACGCGCTGCTCATCGTAGCGGCCTGTGCGCTGTATGGGGTTAATGTCAACTGGGTGAAATTCCGCGTAGTGGGCGTGAGCTCGGTGACGCTCACGAGCGTGTCAATGCTGCTGGTCGGGCCGTTAGCCATTGTTTACCTGCTGGCATTCACTGATTTCATTACCACTCTCACCACACAGCCGGGTGCATGGCGTGCGGCCGGCTTCATCGTGTTACTCGCGCTCATGAGCACGGCGGTGGCGGGCTTGCTATTCAACAAACTCATCCGGGTTTCGACACCGATTTTTGCCAGCAGCGTTACCTATATCATGCCGCTGGTTGCCGTTAGCTGGGGTTTACTCGATGGTGAACAGCTCACCTCGGGGCACTACATCGCCATGTTGGCGATCATTGGTGGCGTCTACCTCGCCAACCGAAAGTAAGTTTATTGCTGTAGGTCAATAAACTGCCGCACCATTGAACTGATGGTTGAATAATCAACTTGTTTTCTCACCTCTAAGCTGTGGTTGGCGTCGGACAAAAATACCAGTTGCGCATTTGGCTGCTGACCAACCGACGCGCTCAAAAGCGCTGGAGTGGCTAATGCATCGC
>VYLK01000634.1_pt1 | contig 10499 bp, 5 predicted proteins | sample 5114321 | NCBI WGS metagenome assembly VYLK01 (sample SAMN12291792, study PRJNA351875) | freshwater metagenome | isolation source: freshwater lake | place: USA: Michigan, MSU2 Lake | collected 2011-08-16
TCTGTTTCCGTACTTACGTTGGCGTAATCGGGCGACAAGAACGTTAGTGGTTTATGAAATCCATTTAGTGTAAACGACTGAATGCCGGAATCTCGTTCGGTTGCAACTGCACCGGCTTTAAGATAAACGGAGATGATGCCGTTGCGCCCCTGCTCGCCATACAGCACGTTAATTCTGCGCGAGAACTCGATCCGTTCTACCTGATTAATATCTAATTGCGACAGTACCTGTCCGGCAGTGCCAAACGCAGGCGTATTGTTGATCAGCACGAGGGGTTCAATTGAACCACTAAATGTGTTGGTTTGGGCCCGACTGTAAAATACCCTACAATCCCCGCCAACGCAGGTGATGTTCAGGCCCACCACTTTGCCCTGCAGTGCCAAAAGCAAATTACCCGTGTTTACCAATTTCTGCGCGTCAATCACTTGATCTGCTCCACCCACGATGCCTGGGATTTCGCGTTTTTCTTCCAGCTTCGTAGACGCGATCACTACCTCTTCCAGCACGCGTGCCTCCAGTGGAATCAAATAGTCTGGCAGAATCCGCTGTGCACTGGCTGCAGTTTCGGTGCGAAACCAAACGCCGGGCAAAGCTTCCGTGGCGGGTGGCTGCCACGGATCAATTTTTATGGTGCCAAAACTGGCTTTCCCTTTTTTACCTTTCGATTGGTAAAACCACTTTGCTGAATCGTAAAACTTCAGGCCGTTAATGGTAAATCGCCCTTGCTCATCGGTTTCGAAGTCGAGAAACTCCTCCATGTTCTCGCGGTAGATCGTCATCGTTGCTTTTTTCGGTCGGCCCATCTCGCTCAGCACCGTACCTAAAAAACAGATTCCTTTGTCTACAATAAACCGGGGCTCAAATTCATCTACCGGTTCCCACGCACGCTGAAAATGCCGTTGGATATCCGCCTCCGGAATCAACGGCACCTGCGTTGCATCAACCACAGATACGGACAAGTTCTTTACGTCAACATCCGGTTTCATAGTAATCGAAACTTTCGAGCGCGTTGACGTGATTGAAGGCTGGCTGTTGATCTCGGGCGACTCGGGCGTAGTTTCCCGCGCGGCGGGGGCAGACCGGCCATCCACACGTTGCTGCTGCGCCAGCACCGGCACAAGCTTGGTAAAAATGCGGTTTGCATCGTTAAAGTTGAGCATGAACCTGGTGTACGCGCGCAGCCCATACATGCCGGGGGTAAGGTCTCTTGGCAGCACGAGCGAAGCCTGCCACCGGCCGCTATCCACCGATAGCAACATCGACTTTACAATGTTCTTATTCGCATCAATCAGGTCCACAAACAGGGTACGGCTCAACGAATCGCGCTTGGTAATATCAACGTACTGCACATACGCTTTCATCCAGATGATCTCGCCCGGATAGTAATAGGGTTTATCGGTATGGAGATAGGCGCGTTCCTGATAGGGAACTACGTTGTCAAGACCCGCCTTGGGCTGTGATTTTGTTTTCGGTTCCAGCCGAACATCAATTTGATATGCCTTTGGGCTCACGTTCACGGGCGTGATGTACTGCTCGTAACCCTCTTTGGTCACCTGAAACTCGACCAGCCCCAGCGGCACCTGGCCGAGGCGAAACTGCCCGGTGCTGTCGGACAGCACGCGAACCGGCAGATGGCGAATGTGTAACTCTGCGCCTTTTACCGGCAAATTGGTTTTTGCATCCACTACCCGCCCGCGAATCTGTGCAAGCTGGATTTGCGCGTGTAACGAAACAGAATAAAAAACGATAAAAAAAAGGCGGATTATTAAAAACAGCCGTACCATACGTTTAAAGTAGGTTAAAGTGAATTTTATGTTTTATTAGATTCAATCAAATCCCACAAGTTTCCATACAAATCGGCAAACACTGTTACTTTACCATACGGCTCTAACGCAGGCGGGCGAACAATCGTTACCTCGCGGCGCAGTAAATTCTGGTAGTCGCGGTCAAAATCATCAGTATGCAAGAATAAAAACACCCTTCCGCCGGTTTGGTTTCCGATGCGCGCACGTTGTTCGTCTGTAGTGGCTTTGCCCAGCAGAAGTGCACAGCCTGGCGCACCGGGGGGCGCAAGTACCACCCAGCGCTTGGTTTCAGTGAGGGGCGTATCCTCCAACAACACAAAACCCAATTTGCGGGTGTAGAAGTCAATGGCTTCATCATAGTCGGCTACCACAAGGGTAATATGAGCGAGTTTTAACCCCACTGCCCCTCTGTCAGGCTACCACTTCGTCAAATACTTTGGTAAATGCCTTCATTTCATCCAGAGTGCCAATGCTCACCCGGCACCATTCTTTCCCCTGGTAGTCCCACACCCGGATCTGAAAGCCGCGCTTCTCGGTTTCCGCGAGAATGGTCTTCCCGTCTTTCGGGGCAGGAAATAACACACAGTTTGCACGAGAGGCGCCGTGGAACCATTTCTTCTGATCAAGATACGTTAAGAAATACTTCAGCGCCTCGTTGTTTTTAGCACGCGTCATCTCGGCAAAGGCCGTATCGCCTAACGAAACTTTTGCTGCCGCCAGCGCAGCCTGATTGATCACCGGCCCCATTTGAAACTTTTGCAGTTTGCGTATCGTGTCGGGAGGGGCCACACAATACCCGATTCGCAGTCCGGCCAAACCGGCTACTTTGGAAAAGGTGCGCGACACGATTATATTTTGTCCCTGGCGAACCAGCTCCACCATCGACCGTTGCTCACGGGGTTCCAGAAACTCCAGGTAGGCCTCATCGGCAAGTACCGTGGTCTTCTTGCTCATCTCTAGACAAAAATCGCGGTAGCGTGCGCCCTCCACTACCGTGCCGGTAGGATTGTTGGGATTGCACACAAACAGCATCCGCGTGTCCGACTTCACTGCGGCGGCCAGCGCTTCCAGGTTGTGTACGTGGTATTCGTCAAGGTCTACGCGATCCCAGCGTGCGTTCAGTTTCTCGGCATATTCCATGAGCGAGCGGAATGTGGGAAAGGCTGACAGTACAGCACCACCCTCCAGTTTCGCTACCATGCCACTCAGGCACAACGTCTCCGAGGATCCATTCACAACCAGGATATGATCCGGGGTTACACCTTCCTTCTCCGCCAGCGTTTTCCGGAATTCCATCACAGCTTCGAACGAGTAGCGGTTAAACTCTCCCATCGCATCCACAATAGCCTGCCGTGCCTTGGCCGACGGGCCGTACGGATTTTCATTGGAGCCAAGACGCACCAGCTTGCCGCCGGCAGGTACCCGCAGCTGGTGAACCGCCTCCGCGCGACTAACCGGCGCAGCCAGCAATTGATCAAATACCGAAGTCCCGGCAACCACACCAGCAGCAGCCGTGAACGATTTCCTGAACCAGTCTCTGCGCGAAAGATTTTTCATGGTGTTCCTGTTTTGAAAATTCTGCCGGGCCTTACGCCACGGCATCCGAAGGTACAAAAATTCAACAAACCCGATGCCGGATGCTGCGGGCCAGTGCCTCCAGGTGATGCTGATCAACCTCATCAAAGTCAGCAAGCCGATCGCTATCCACATCTAACACCAGTGCCACCTGGCCCTGGTCATCAAAAAACGGAACAACAATCTCCGACCTGGAAGCAGAGCTGCAGGCGATATGCCCCGGAAATTCGTCTACGTTGGGCACGAGGATTGTCTTCTTTAGCTGCCAGCAGGATCCACACACGCCCTTACCAAACCCAATGCGGGTGCAGGCAATCGGTCCCTGAAACGGCCCCAACACAAGTTCATCTCCTTCCACACGGTAGAAACCTACCCAGAAGAAACCGAATGTTTCGCGAAGAGCAGCCGCCACGTTGGCCTGGTTGGCCGTGTGGTCTCGCTCGCCTTCAAGAAGGGCCTCTATCTGAGGAAGAAGAGCCTGATATTTCTGCTCCCGGGTGCTCCCCACAATGATAAGCTGCTCAGCCACGATTACTCTGGATGGGTAGCAGCACTTTCATGCGAATCGCCGATCGATGCCGGCGGGGCTTCGGGTTTAACCGCTTCCGCGGGAACTGGCGCCGGTTGAGTTTCCTGCTCGTGTACGAAAAAACGCTTTTGAAAAATCAGGATGAAAAATACACCCAGGAAGATCGAAGAGTCTGCAATGTTGAATACCGGACTAAAAAACAGAAAATAATCACCTCCCACAATCGGAACCCATGTAGGCCAGTAAAACTCAGCTATCGGAAAAAACAACATGTCGATTACCTGCCCGTGAAACCAAGGCGTTACGGCGCCGAAGGGCGCATTGTGCAGCAATACCCCGTAAAAGGTGCTGTCAATCACGTTGCCGATGGCTCCACCCCAAATCAATGCCAGGCATACCAGAAATCCGCCGTGCACGGGGCGGAGAGACTGCCGAATCAGATAAACGCCAATGCCAACCATCGCCCCGATCCGAAAAAACGTGAGGGCCAGCTTGCCAAACTCGTTATTCCATTTGATGCCGAAAGCCATGCCGGGATTGAGCAGGTAATGCAGACGGAACCAGTCGCCCAGCACATGAATCTCCTGGTGCAGGTACATATATTTGTGCACCAACAGCTTGCTGGTCTGATCAATGGCTATCACCAGTAAGGTGATCAGGATGTATTTCATGTAGCGTGGCATCGGTATCGATTAAGCTTTTGTAACGTGTAGTGTTAATGAAAAATCGTCCATGTCAACCACCATGCCATCGGGCAGCGTTTCTGTAAACAACAATTCGAGAGCCTGTGTTTCAGACTGTATATAGGGTGCATGTTCCCGCAGTGCATCCATGGCATCGCCGTGGCGCTCGACTTCAATCCGGATCTTATCCAGCACCTCCAGGCCCAGATCTTTCCGCAGGTTCTGCACGCGGTTCACAAAATCGCGGGCAATTCCCTCGCGGCGCAGCGGCTCCGTGATGGTGATGTCCAGCGCTACAGTAATCCCACCCTCAGATGCCACTGACCAACCGGGAATATCTTCCGAGCTGATCAGCACGTCATCGACTGCCAGCTCAAAGCCACCGGCCGACAGCGAGCCGGTTTTATCTAGCTGGCTGATCTGCTGCTGATCCAACGCCTGGATGCAGGCGCTGACTTCTTTCAGGCGGGGCCCATATTGTTTGCCAAGTCGGGCAAAGTTGGGCTTCACTTTTTTTACCAGCAGTCCGGAGGCATCGTCAATGTATCGAATTTCTTTTACGTTCACTTCCGACTTGATGATTTCCTCGGCAGTTTTCACCCGGCTTGCGAACTGGGAATCGAGCACGGGTAACAAAACTTTTTGAAGGGGCGTGCGCACTTTAATTTTTGCACTCTTACGAATGGAATGCACCAGGGAGCATATACGCTGTGCATATTCCATGGTTTGCTCCAGCCCGGCATCGCGGCGGGCCACGTCGGCACGCACCAGCAGCGTGTGGTGCACAGATGCAAACCGGAGCGGGGTGTTGTTCCGGATGCCCTCACCCCGGATGTTGTCGGTAAGATTTTTATAGAGCCACTCCGCATAGAACGGAGCGATGGGCGCCATCAGCTGGCCCACCACCATCAGGCACTCGTACAACGTATCGTAAGCTGCCCGCTTGTCGGCCGACAACTCTCCGCGTGAGGCAGGTTGCCAGAACCGCTTCCGGTTTAGGCGCACATACCAGTTCGATAAATGATCGTCAACGAATGTTTGAATGGCCCGTGCCGCCGGCGTGGGTTCGTATTGCTCGTAGGCATTCGTCACCTCTTCGATGAGTGCCTGTACCTTCGAAATAATCCAGCGATCAAGAACAGATAACTGATTACGCGTTGCCGTGTTCTGCTCGTCTTTCACGTACCCATCAATATTGGCATAGAGGGCAAAGAAAGAATAGGTGTTCGACAACGTGCCAAAAAACCCACGCTGCACTTCCGCTACGCCCTCCGCATCGAATTTAAGATTATCCCACGGCGGTGCATTTTCAATCATGTACCACCGTACCACATCCGGCCCGAACTTGGTGAGTGTCTCGAACGGATTCACCACATTCCCCTTGCTCTTGCTCATCTTGTTGCCGCTCTTGTCGAGCACAAGACCGTTTGAGATGACATTTTTAAAGGCCACCGAATCGAAGAGCATCACCGCCAGAGCATGCAACGTAAAAAACCAGCCGCGGGTCTGGTCCACGCCTTCGGCAATGTAATCAGCCGGAAAGGCGGCTTTGAAAATAGCCTGGTTCTCAAAAGGGAAGTGCCACTGCGCATACGGCATCGCCCCCGAATCAAACCATACATCGATCAGATCAGGTTCGCGGTACATGGGCTCGCCGGTTGAACTGGCCAACACAATTTCATCCACAAAGGGCCGGTGCAAATCCAACTCCGGCCGGGCATGAAAGGCCTCATTTGAAATTCCGAATGTCGCGGCACGTGCTACTTCCGCACGAAGCTGCTCCACGGAACCAATGCAGATTTCCTCCTGCCCTCCTTTTGTGCGCCAGATCGGCAACGGCGTTCCCCAATACCGGGAGCGCGACAAATTCCAGTCCACCAGGTTTTCAAGCCAATTGCCAAAGCGGCCGGTCCCTGTGCTTTCGGGCTTCCAGTTGATGGTCTTATTCAATTCCACCATGCGATGTTTCAGCGCCGTGGTTTTGATAAACCAGCTATCGAGCGGGTAATACAACACGGGCTTATCGGTACGCCAGCAGTGCGGGTAGGTGTGTTCGTATCTCTCGACCTTAAATGCTTTGTTCTCTTCTTTCAGGATGATGGAAATGATCACATCGGTGCTTTTGTAGTCTGCGTGCGACTCATCCTCCTGCGTATAGTTCTTCACATAGAAGTCATCGGCCGAAAGCGGGCGGTGGGTCTTGATACGATAGCGCTGCACGCTTTCCCGTAACCGCGCGCCAATGGCGGTAACAAACTTCCCTTTGCGGTCTACGGTAGGCACTTCATGGCCGCTTTCATCGCGCACCAACAAGGCCGGAACCCCGTTTTGGCGGGCCGCCCGGAAGTCGTCTGCACCAAACGTGGGCGAGATGTGAACCACACCTGTACCGTCTTCCGTACTCACAAAATCACCCGCAATTACCTGAAAGGCCTGTCCGACATCGGTCAAAGGCTGCACATAAGGCAGGAGCTGTCCGTAGCGTACACCAAGCAACTGGCGCCCCTGACATTCGCGCACCACCCTCCAGGGAAGCTGCTTATCGCCGGGTTTATACGCGGCGGCATCCAGATCTTTGTTCTTCTCCGAAAAATATTTCGCTGCCAGATCCTTCGCCAGCACCACGCTCACCGGTTGGAAGGTATAGGGATTAAACGTGCTGATTTGCTGATACGTGATCTGTTCGCCCACCGCCAGCGCCGTATTGGAAGGCAGCGTCCACGGGGTGGTCGTCCAGGCGAGGATGAATACCTCCGTGTCAACACCTTCAAACAAAAAGGCTGACCGAGCATCACGCATCACGCTAAACTGCGCTACCACGGAAGTGTCTTTCACGTTCTTGTAGCAGCCCGGCAGGTTCAGCTCGTGCGAACTCAGGCCCGTGCCGGCCGCCGGTGAAAAAGGCTGTATGGTATACCCTTTGTAAAGAAGCTGCTTGTCGTACAACTGCTTGAGCAGCCACCAGAGCGACTCCACATAATTCTTCTCGTAGGTGATGTAAGGTTCTTTGAGATCAACCCAGTAGCCCATCTTGCGTGTCAGATTATCCCACTGGTCTTTGTACATCATCACCGTCTCGCGGCATTTCTGGTTATACGCTTCGATGGAGATGCTCCGCCCGATGTCATCCTTGGTGATGCCCAACTGCTTTTCTACCTGCAACTCCACGGGCAGGCCGTGGGTGTCCCAGCCGCCCTTGCGTTTCACCTGGAAGCCGGCCAGCGTTTTGTAGCGGCAGAAAATATCCTTCACCGTGCGGGCCATTACGTGATGAATGCCGGGTGTACCATTGGCCGATGGCGGCCCCTCGTAAAAGGTGAAAGCCGGAGCACCCTCGCGCAAGCTCACGGATTTTTCGAAAATGTTTTCCTGCGTCCAGAACGTGAGGATTTCATCCGCCAGGCGGGCGTAGTTCTGTTCCTTAGAATCGTTGTAGGGCTTACTCATTTGTTACGCTGCACCGGGTCTCCCGAATACACTCATATCTTCATTTCCCATTTTTTGAATTACTCGGCAGCTCCCAGCCGGTCGTGAATCCGGATCTTACTCAGATCGATGGTTTCATCCTCTTCCTCGCCATAGAAACTGGAATCAAAATCATCGATCAGCAGTTTTGTGCCTGTGTTTGTGCGGGGCTTGTCAAATGTGAGGATCAGGGCGGGAAGCAGAATCAGGTTGGTAAACATGGAAATTACTAGCGTAATGGAGGTCAGCACACCCAACGCAATGGTACCGCCAAAATCAGAAAATGCAAAAATGATGAAGCCCGCAAACAGCACGACAGACGTATAAATGATGCTCTTACCTGTTTCGAGAATACTCTCGCTCACCGAGCGTGGCACAAAAAACGAATTCGCCAGCAGCTCCTGCCGGTACTTGGCCAGAAAACGAATGGAATTGTCCACCGAAATCCCAAAGGTGATGCTGAATATCAGGGCCGTGCTGGCCTTGAGCGGAATGTTAAAGTACCCCATGAGGCCCGCCGTAATCATCAGTGCAATCAGGTTCGGAATCAGGGAGATGATGATCATGCGCACATTTGCAAAGAGCAGAGCCATCGACAGGGTGATGAGTATGAAGGCCAGCACCAGGCTCTCGGTGAGGTTGGCAATCAGAAACTTGTTCCCTTTGATGAATATCTTCGATGAACCCGTCACCGTCACGTGCACGGTGTCGCCCTCGGCCCTGAGGTTTTTCTTCAGTGCTTCGCGCAAGGCCTGGGCGCGGGGTTCGATCACGTCGGTTACCAGTGAGTCCATCCGTACCGAGCCGATGTCGGCCATCTGCATCGAAATGCGCATCTTGCTGAAGGTTGTGTCAACAAACGAGCGGAAGAGCCCGCTGTTGTCGCTCTGCCCTTTCATGTACCGCAAGATGAAGCCTGCTTCCTGGCGGGTGGGCAAACTGTACCGCTCGGGGTTGTTGTTGTAAAAGCCCTGCTTCGAGGCTTTCACAAAGCTGATCAGCGATACGGGGCGAGAGGTCACGGCGATGGAGTCCAGCGCTCCCTCAAACCGATCGATGGCCTCAAGGTTTTTGACATCCAGCAGCGGGCGCCTGCGCTTGGTCTCCAACTCCACCATGATCTCCAGCGGCATCACGCCGCTGAAGTTACGTTCGAAGAAATGCAGGTCTTTCTTGATCGTACTCTCTTCAGGAATATCATCCACCATGAAGGATACGGAATGTAAACGAAACATGCCGGCTACCGATAGCAACACCAGCACAATGGTAGTGGCATAAATAACCTGTCGGTGGTTGGTCACGATCAGGTCTATCATCCGTACAAACCAGCCGAAGATTTTAAAATCCAGGTGCTTCAGGTGCTTGGAGGAAGGCTCCGGCAGCCACGAGAGAATACCGGGAATCATCACGAGACTCACCACAAAAAGGGCGATGATGTTGATGCCCGCCACCACACCAAACTCGCGCAGCACCAGAATGTCGGTCGAAAGCAAAGTCAGAAATCCGATCGCCACGGTCAGGTTGGTCAGGAAAGTGGCCAACCCCATTTTTTGCACGACCACTTCGATGGCGGCCATCTTGTCGCGTTTCCGGGCATACTCCAGGTGATACTTGTTAAGCAGGTAGATCGCGTTGGTAATGCCGATGGTCACAATCACAGGCGGAATGATGCCCGTCAGCAACGTGATCTTGTAGCCCAGAATGCCCAGCGTACCCATCACCCACACCACCACGATGCCGATCATGATCATCGAAAAAATCACGGCCCGCACCGAGCGGAAGAAGGCGAACATAATCAGGCCGGTCACAATAGCCGACAGGTACAGGAAGAGCGACAACTCCTTCTTCACCTGCACCGCCACCACCGACCGCACAAACGGCAGGCCGGCATAATGCAGTTCTATACCCGTATCGGCAGAAAAACGACCGCCCGTCTCGAGCAGGCTGTTCATCAAATCAATGCGCTTGGCCGAATTGGCATACTCTCTCTGAACGGTAACCAGCAGCATCAACGCCCCGTTACCGGGGTTCACCAGCTGGCCCATGTAAAATTTCTGATCGCGCGCCAGCGCCAGCAAACTATCCAATTCGCGCTGCGAGCCGATCGCTTCCGGAAAGAGGGGATGCAGAAAGAACTTCTGGTTGGCCGTATCCTTGCCAATGATTTTCAACAGTGGCAGGGAAACCACTTCTTTCACGCCTTCGATTTTCTTGATGTCGTGCGAGAGTGCACGCAACTTTTGAAAGTTGTCCAGCCGGTAGGCGGCGCTGTCGAGGCAACCCACGGCCATCGCATTCCCATCTTCGCCAAACTGAGCTTTGAACTGGTTCAGAAAAACCATGTCCGGATCCTTGGGCGGAACCGTGCGCGCAAAGTCGTAGCTCATTTCCACCTTGCGGGCCTGGAAGGCCATACCAACGGTGATCAGGGCAATCAAGCCC
>VYLK01000635.1_pt1 | contig 10441 bp, 7 predicted proteins | sample 5114321 | NCBI WGS metagenome assembly VYLK01 (sample SAMN12291792, study PRJNA351875) | freshwater metagenome | isolation source: freshwater lake | place: USA: Michigan, MSU2 Lake | collected 2011-08-16
TTGATCTGCCTCCAGATGGGTTGATCGTCGCGCCAAGCTTGCGTCATAGACAACTCCCAAATACCTAGAACTTGCTGTTCTAGCGTTCTGGTGTGTTGGTATAGTAATACACCACTCGTGTCAAGCGGCTTTTTTGTGGGGTGATGTCAATACCCCTTCACCGGCTTCGCCGGCATCGGCGCATGCGCCGAAACCCCGCGAGCGGGGAAGCGGTAGGGGAAACAGTTGGGACACGTCGCTTCCCCGTTTACGGGGAAGCTGGCCGCGAAGCGGACTGAAGGGGTGGTTCACGCAAAGCGCAGGCTCACCGCACCGGGCGAGCCCGAGCCGCGCTGAAATAAATCGCGTTCATCACCAGAGAGTCGAGGCCATCGGCCATGCCGCGATAGGTTGGGTCGATGGTGAAGGCGACGACATAGCCGCGCCCTTTGGCTTGCACGGCCACAGCGGGTTTAAAGGCCAATTGCTTGCGAATGTCATCCCAAACAATCCCGCTGGCTTTGACTTGGTCTGGTCCGGCAAAGCGCACGACATTGTCGCCGACATCAGCGGTCAGCGGGCGATAAATATCCGATCCGGCAACCATCATGTGCAGGGTCGGCGCGATGCCCGCCGTCAGCCAATGATCTTTTGCAGTCTCGCCGCGCAGAATTGCCCCGTCCAATTCGGTTGGATCACGGTTGGTCTCGGCAATGGCCTGCTTGTACGTGGTCTCATCGGGGAAATTGATGCCGTCAACGCCAGACGCCCCGGCTTTGGCTTTGGGTTCAGGCAGGCGACCCTTGGCTTCTGCTTCCGAAAGCGTGGCTTGCTCGCGGCGCAGGCCAATCAGATCAACGTCGGGGTCCGCCATCCAAGCCGTTGCCGTGCCCAGCGAGATGAGGACCCCGCCATTTTGCACAAACGTACGCAAGTTACGGGCGCCCGCTTCACCCAAAGCCCCGCCATAGCTGCCCTCGCCATCCGGCAAGATCACAACGTCATAGCCGCTTAAGGGTTGGCTAGCCAAATGCCGTATCCGAACCGGGGTAACCGGCACGCCAAACTTACGCTCCAGCACATAACGGGTGGCACCAGCAGAATTGCGGTCCGTTGGGCTATCCCAAGCCAAAAGAATGCGGGGATTGCGCAGTTTAAGCGCCTTGTCAGAGCCCAAGCTTGGACCATTGGTGACCCAAGAGGCGTTAAAGCCGGTCAGCGTCGCCCCGGTTTCGGCCACTAGGCTCGCCAGCTTAGTAGTTAGGTCGGCACCATTTTCGCCGCGCGCAACGACGAGGCTGCCTGCAGGATAAGTCTTGCCTTCCAACGTAAAGGCTTCTTCCATGGTGCGCAGAACAACGCCTTGTTGCAGGGCCTTTGCCATAAAGCGCGACGTCGCGGTGGAGCCAGAGGCTGCGACAAAGGCCACCTTTGCGTCTGGATTGATCACTTGTCCGGTCTGAATCATCGCCGTGCTGGCTTTTTGGCTCGTCACGGCAGGATCGGTCGCGCAGGGCACGACCTCAACATTATAGAGAAGAGGCAACGACCAACCGGTCACATCATAGATCTGATCGCTAAGACCCGCGCGTCGGCGGCGCTGTTGCTCGGCCACAAAACTGGCCTCCATCGCTGTGTCTTGCTCCAACAAGTTGCGGATCAGCCGCTTGGTGGGTTGAGCGGCTGAAACCACATAGGAGCCCGCTGCATAGGTGCGGCCACAGGCGGTGAAATTGCTCGTCGTGCGGCCGACTTCAATGCCCTGCCGGCTGAGCAAAGCGGCTAATTTGTCGGTGTTGGACTGATCGGTCTGGGTTGGCAGAATATAAGACTTCACGGCCTCAGCCTTGCCTTCGGCAATGGCGGTGCGGCGGAAATCATAGAAGGAGCGGACAAACCGACCACGTTCGCGGGCGGCTACTTCCAAGGTCGACAAAACGGCAACGAACTGGCTTTTGACGGTATCGCGGAAGGCAAACTTTGACCCATCACTGCGCCGGGCGACCATGCCGCGAGACGAGCCCTGCTCAAACGTCATGGCGATGCTGCCATGTGCCGTCGGCCAGCCATCGCCATAGCCCGGATAGAACAAATCATAGCTCTCGCGCGTGAAATAAGGCAGGCCGAACTGATCAAACCAGCGGCCATTGTTTTGGCCCAAAAGGTTTTTGAGCGCGAGTTGCTCGCCAGTCACATTGGGATTGATGGGCTGGGCTTCTGGCGGGAAGAAGAAGCTGCGGTCGCTGCCCATTTCATGGCTGTCGACCAAGACGACAGGAAAATACTTCAAGACAGCTGCCGTGTGCCCGCGTGTTTCTGGTTGGGTGAGTGCAAACCAGTCGCGGTTTAAGTCAAACTGCATATGATTGACGCGCCCACCTGGCCAAGGTTGGTCGCGCTCTGCCGACATCGGGTCGCCGTCGGGTGCTATGCCGGTGCTATTGAGGTTGGTGCCGATAAAGCGATCGCGCCCGTCGGGATTTTGGATGGGTACAATGATCACCAACGTATTGCGCTTGATCTCAGCCATGCGTGGATCGCCGCGTGCAGCTAATAAGTGATAGGCAAGTTGAAGCGCAGAATCCGCAGGCCCAATCTCGTCACCATGGACGGAATAGGCCAACCAAACGACGGCAGGATGGCGGGCCATGATGGCTTCTGCCTCACCCGCACCCAGTTTGCGCGGATCGGCTAATTTCTGTGCATCGGCTTGAATGGCGTCGAGATTGGCGATCTTTTCTGGGCTACCAATGGCGGCATAGATTAAGCGTTTGCCCTGCCATGACCGGCCATAGTCGAAAATCTTCATCTGGTCTGGGGCATAGGCCGCCAAAGTTTCGAAATAGCGGATGATTTGGGCGTGCGGCGTGATAGCTTCGCCGATTTGATAGCCCAAAACACGCTTTGGCGACGGAACAGCAGGGTCGTAATTGGCACCGGGCCAGTAAAAGTCGGCCTCTACCGGAGGGACAGTCCCTACCGCACCCAGCTCTTCATGCGGGACATTGTGGCTTTGCGCAATTCCAACCGCTGGAATCAGGGCCGTTGTGGCAATCAAAGCCATCATTAAGCGAGATTTGAACATGTTGCGCCCCCAATTCCTAAAACCCGTTTTGTTGGGATAGGTGTAAAGCGCCCTGAACTGGCGTTCAAGTTGTTGGGCTGGGTTTAAGCCACGTCAGACTGGTTGGTGTCTTCAGACACTTCGTTCATTTGTGTTGCCCGCATCAGAGCGTTGGCGAGGGCCTCTGCACTGATCGGCTTGGTGACAAAGTCTGTCATGCCCGACGCCATGCACAGGGCGCGATCTTCGTTTCGAGCATTGGCGGTGAGGGCGACAATGGGGGTATCGCGATTGATGCCCTGACCCTCTCGCACGCGGCGGGTGGCGGTCATGCCATCCATGATTGGCATTTGCACGTCCATCAAAACGACATCAAAGGCTTGCAGCTCCATCGCCTCCAGCGCTTCAACGCCATTGGTCGCCCAAACTGTGTTGACAGGCCAAAGGTCTAGCATAGCGGCAAGGATCTGCCGATTGAGCGCATTATCATCGACAGCCAAGACTTGCAGGGGCCGCGTGATCTCGGTCTCCGGGGCCGCCTCATGTGCCGCGGATTCCTGCTCAAGCGTGGCTTCGAACCGCCCCTCAAACAAAAAGGTCGAGCCCTTGCCGGGAGCAGATGTCAGGGTCAGATCGCCTTGCATCTGTTGCGCCAGAGACTTCGCAATCGCAAGGCCAAGGCCTGTACCGCCAAAACGCCGTGTAATGGTACTATCGGCCTGAATAAAGGCCTTGAAGATCGAAACTTGGCGATCAAGTGGGATGCCAACACCGGTATCTTCAACGTCAATGCCGACCCGGCAGTCCCGCCCGGTAGTCACACTTTTGATTCGTATGGTCACACCGCCGGAGGCGGTAAATTTCACCGCGTTTGACACCAGATTAAACACAATCTGACGCAAGCGCGTGGGGTCTCCAATCACCACATCCCAATCAAGATGGGTCGTATCAATCTTCAAATAGAGGCCTTTAGATGCCGCGTGTGGCCCCCAAAGCGTCTCGAGCTCAAGCGCTAATTGCTTCAGACTGGTCGGGTGCTTTTCGATTTCCAGCTGGCCCGCTTCAATTTTGGCATAGTCCAAAACGTCATTGACCATCGCCATCATCAAACGACCGGCCTCATTGAACATGCGCACATAATTGGCTTGTGTCGTGTCCAGAGCCGTGCGCGCCATCAGTTCGGCAGAACCCAGCAAGGCATTGAGCGGCGTCCGTAATTCATGGCTCATCATTGCCAAGAAGCTCGATTTGGCTTCATTGGCATGCTCTGCCGTTTGCTTGGCAATCTCAAGGGCCTCTTCGCGGGCTCTCCGCTCTGTCTCATCGCGTAGGTTAATGATGCGGATTGCCATTCCTTGAACCATACCAACGCTGAAGGTTGCTGAGATGGGTACCTCGTGGCCAGCGCTATGGCGTCCGTTGAAATTGCTAACTTGACCCTCATTGAGGCAGGTTGGGTCAATGAATCGATCAATCTTGGTGCCCGCGATGGTGCGCGGATTTTCTACGCCAAAGGCCCGTGCGGCCGCCTGGTTCATCAGAGTAATCTGATTGTCGGCATCTAACGTGATTAAGGCGTCGCGTGATTCAAGAATACCGCGCGTCAAGGTCTGGCGGGCTTCCATCGCGATTTGCGTATTCAGCTCGGCCATTTCCTCGGACATCAAGGTAATGGAGCGCTCTAAGCGATGGCGCGCGCGTGCATCATCATCATAGGCGGACGAGATCAACGCAAATAGTTGATCTTGGTCCACTTTCCCATTTTGATCGGTGCATTGTTCGATCTGGCGCGCCAGCAAACTGTTCATTAGGCTGCCTCAAACACCGTGACAGTCATGGTTTGATTGTGCAGGTTACACGTGCCTTGGAAGCCATTGGGCGAGATCTCGCCGTAGGAATAGAAGCCGGCATGGGCGATCCCGCCGAGCGCATCGACGACGGCGCGGACTTCTTCCGTGGCCCGCTGTCCCAGAAGCAAGCGGCGACCGATGCAGGAAACCAGCATAGCAAAGCCATGATTGTCGCCACCAGCAGCCGCAAGGCCAGCTTTGCCAGCGCCTTCAATTAGGCCATTGGTTTCACCTACCATCAATTGAGCGGTCCACCCTTCGGGCATGTCGCCAGCAAAGGTCATAGCCCCGGTTACCTCGTCAATACCCAGAATTGTCCGCACCACCGTGTCGGCGGGGTTAGCTGGATTGCTGACTTGCAGGGGGTAGAACAGCGCAGAACCTGGCAATTTTTCGGCCTCATCGCCGAGGTAGCGCTTGTAAAGCTCAAGGGCAGATTTGTTGTCGAGTTGATAGAGCGTGTTGCCTTCGGATTTGGTAATCTTCCGCATCGGGCCAAACACTTCCCAGCCGCCGAATGAGCCCGTGCGCAGTCGCAAGCCAGTTCCGAAGAAGGCCACAGCCACCACTTTTCCGGGTTGCATTGGACCAGAGCACCCAACCAAGGTTTCGCCGAACCGGTCGCCATCGCCAGCTAGGCCACCATTGATCGAGGCATGTGGGCCCAATACGCTACGGAAGCCTTCCACCAGAGCGGAGCCATTCACGCGTGCACCGTCGGAAACGATAAAGACGCCAGCCAATTCTTCGCCTTCAAAGCTGTTTGCCAGTGCTTCCCCGATGCCAAAGCTTTCGCTTGCAGCGTCAATATCGGCCTCAACCACTTGGACGCTGACATTGTCAAAGCCAAGAACCGCAGCAAAGCCACCGCCAACATAGGCCTGGCCATTGGCGATCTCGCCGCCGGTCGTACATCCAACGACTTTGGCGTTTGGCAAGAGGGCCTTTAGCTTTTCAAAGGCATCTGTAGAGCGGGCCACTTCTGGATCCAGGAAGGTGAAAACGACTTCGTAGGAATCTGGCGCGAAGTCAGCTGGGATTTCCCAGCAGCCTTGTTGAAAATGCAAAACACAATGGCGCATTTGGAGCCCCTTACACACTAAGAGCTCCAGATAACACCAAAGTGATTTAAATTTCGTTGCGCCTGGCCCCTTATGATCAAGGGACCACGCTACAACCTAATAAGCGTTGAGCTTGGCCCAACGGTCTCGATGGAAGCCACTTGATCCGTAGACGGTTTCTAATACTCGGGCACGTTTCAAGTAAAAGCCACTGTCATGCGCATCGGTCATGCCGATCCCGCCATGCATTTGGATTGTCTCGTTGGTGACCAATTGTAAGGTATCACCGGCCCGCGCCTTGGCGAGGCTGACAGCTTCGCCAACACCTTTGCCCCGTTCAATTGCATCAATGGCGGCCACCACGCAGGAGCGCGTCAACTCAATCTCCACCAACATGGCCGCTGCGCGGTGCTGCAGTGCTTGGAAGGACCCGATCAATTGACCAAATTGGGTGCGGGTTTTTAGGTAATCGTGCGTCATGTCGAACGTGGCACCGATGAGGCCCATCATTTCGCAACACAGCCCAATCCGCCCGTGGTCGAGAATGAGGTCCAACGTGGTGTCATCCAATGGCTTGCCGCCTAAATAGGTGTCATCGCCGACGGCAACTGTGTCGAACGCCACATCCGCTAAATCGCGCGCATCGACGCCCGCTAGCGCATGGCGCGTTACACCTGGCGCATCGCTTGCGACCAAGAAGGCTCCAAGACCTGCATCGGTCTTAGCGATGACGATGAAGATCTGCGCATGGGCTCCATCGGGAACAAAGCGTTTCTTGCCCGAAAGGCTCCAGCCGTCGGCAGTCTTGGTAGCTTTCGCGTCGATTTTATGCGGGGCATGGTGTGCCCCTTCATCCAAAGCCACGGCAAAGCTTAAGCTCCCGTCCGCGATTTTTGGCAGATACTGGTCTTGCTGTACGGCAGTGCCCTGCAGTTTCAGGATGGATGCGGCCATTAGACCCGTTTGGAACAAGGGCGAGACGCCCAAGGTGCGCGCTTGGGCTTCCAGCACGAGGCCCATGGCGCGCAGACCCATATCTGAGCCGCCATGTTGCTCGCCTATGAGGGCACCAGCAAAGCCCATGGCCCCAATCTCGCCCCACAAGGAAGGGTCGAGCGTTTCCTTGGAATCACGCAATTTGCGGAAGCTGGCAACGGGCGCATTGTCGGAGAAAAACCCGTCAGCGGCGTCCTTTAGGAGGGTTTGGTCTTCATTGAGTGAAAATGCCATTGGGCCCTCCTATTGATGGTCGCGCAGGCCAAGCACGCGCTTGGCCACGATATTCAGATTGACTTCCGAAGTGCCACCTTCGATAGAATTGGCTTTAGCCCGCAGCCAATCGCGCGTGACTTTAAGGGCCTCAGGGCGATAGCCTTCGCCTTCCCAGCCGAGGCCTTCCATGCCCAGAGCTTCTACCAAAAGCTCTGTCTTATCTTGGTTGAGTTTGGCAGCTGCGATCTTCAAGACAGACGCATAATGGGAGACTTCCGCCCCAGCCTTTGCTTCTTCTTGACCGCGGCGCATGGTCAAGTGGAAAGCCCGCTCATACATGCGTTGTTTCGTGATGCGCGAGCGCAGGTCGCTATTGGCCAGTTTGCCGTTTTCAAGGCCAATCGATTCTTTGGCAGCATCGACGAGATCAAGGCCTGCCCCGCTGCCAAAGCCCGAAGCCGAAATATTGGTGCGCTCAAACTGCAAGATACGTTTGGCAACGTCCCAGCCTTTGTTCTTGGGGCCCAGCATTTGCGATGCCGGCACGCGGACATTGGTCAGGAAGGTCTCGCAGAACGGCGATGCGCCGGAAATCAATTTGATTGGGCGCGCCTCTACGCCGGGGGTCTTCATGTCGAACAAAAGAACTGAGATACCTTCGTGCTTGGGGGCATTTGGTTCGGTGCGCACCAAGCACAACATCCAGTCGGCGTGGTTGGCATAAGACGTCCAAACCTTTTGCCCATCGACGACATAATGATCGCCATCCAGAACGGCGCGCGTCTGCAGGCCTGCCAAGTCCGAACCAGCGCCCGGCTCTGAATAGCCTTGGCACCACCAAGTCCGGCCATGCACCATATCGGGCAAATAGGTTTGCTTTTGCTCTTCGGTGCCAAACTCCAAGATCACGGGTCCAAACATCCAGATCCCGAAAGAGAGCAGGGCTGGGCGGGCATTGATGCGGCGCAATTCATCTTGCAGCACGCGGTCCTCTTCCCCGGTTAAGCCGCCGCCGCCATAGGCCTTTGGCCATTTGGGTGCGGTCCAGCCTTTTGAAGCCATGGCTTCGAGCCAAGCTTTCGCGTCTGGGTTTTTGAAGGTTGCATTGCGGCCACCCCAGACTGTTTCGCCTTCTGGCATGGGGGTTCGCATGGAGGCGGGGCAATTAGCTTCAAGCCAAGCCCGCGTTTCTTGTCGAAAAGTCTCAATGTCGGTCATGATGCCTCCGCTCACCTTGATGGGCCGCCTCTTATGGGCGTTGCATTTTAATTAGAACGGGCTGAGGGCGCTGACTAGCCCCCTAAGCTGGGCGGATCTTGGTCAAAGCTTTTAGCGCATTGGGGCAGACGTGTTGCCTGTCTTGATACCTGCCAGATTGACGGCATGGATCAGCATAAACAGCGCCACCACAGCACAGATGATCGACAGCGTTGTCCAAGGGATCATCCGAACCTTGCCGAATTCAGCAGGCCTTGAGGCCCGCCAAGAGGAAAAGCCAAACCCGCCAAGACCGATTGTGAGAGCGATTAAAGTTGTTGACCAATCCACGTCTGCGGCTCGCTCATTGCGTGTTGACCCTCGGCGGTGGCGAGCCTATGCGACCTAGCCTCTGCACCATGCTTGGTTTTGTCCCAGATCGACGGCGAAAGATAGATGCGCCAGATCGCCCGAAACAGTGCTGGCACTTGGCAAGCTTGATAGAGCGGGAAGGCAAGGCACGCGATCCAAAGTGTGTTTCGCCCATCACGCCGGACCGCCATAATCCCAACAATCGCTTGGCTGAAGGCCATCAATAGCGCCCAACTGAACACATAGTCAGAGGCCCCAGCGAACACTTGGCCGAGCGCCATCAGGACCGAAGCAAACAAGATTGCTGCATTTAGTGGACCGGCGGTCATGCCTAGAAAGAAGGCCATCAGGCCCCAGCCGCCAAGCTGTTGGGCCAGTCGCCACGGCGTGCGCACATGGACACTGACGGTTTGAATATGGCCTTGTATCCAGCGACCGCGTTGGCGCACCCAACCGGTGAATGTGGGCGCCCCTTCTTCATAGGTAGGGCTTTGGATCAAGGTGGCCGTTAGGCCCAATCGGGCAAGTCGGGCACCCAAATCTGCATCCTCGGTGACATTGTACGGGTCCCATCCGCCGGCACCACGCAAATAGGTGATATCAAAATGATTAGAGGTTCCGCCAAGCGGCAAGAAATGGGAAATCCGCGCGAGGGCTGGTAGAATTAAGCGGAACCAGATCGCATAGTCGAGCGCAAACTGGCGACTGATCCAGCTTTCTTGCTCATTCCAAATCACCAAAGGGGCTTGGACGACTGCCAATGTCGCAGGGCCTTGCCGAAAAGCCTGCCACGCTTCGCGTAGCTGGCCCGATGAAGGGATGTCTTCGGCGTCATAGACGGTCAAATAACGCCCGCGACAAAAGGGCAGGGCGGTCTGCAAGGCTTTTGGCTTGGTGCGCGGCCCACCCGTGGGAATCGTGATGATCCGAAAGGTGTTTGCATGCCGTCGCAATTGTAAGGCAGCCAATGTCTCGCTGTCATCGGCCTCACAAGCAAAAACAAGGTCAAGCTTCTCTCTGGGCCAATCCAGATTCCTCAGCGCGTTTAACAAGGATGGGACCGAGCCCGCCTCCTGATAGAGCGCGACCAATATGGTCCAGACGGGCTCGGTCCCGTTAGTGTCCTCTTCCGGGTTACAAGAGACGCGTGGTTCGGGCACGAAACAAGCCCAAAGTCGAAAAGCACTTAGCCAAAGAGCCAAAGTCATCACCGCCCAAGTGAGAGCACGCGCGTCCACCAGCAAAAAAATGGCTGCAACCGCCCAAATGCAGGTCAGCAAGATCAAGGTAGCAAATATCCGCCCAGCAGGCTTGGCGGCCGAAAGTCTTGGGTCTAGGTGGGCGAGTCGACACAACGCTTGGGCCATAGCAGCTGCGACAGCGTCGGAAGGTGGGTCTTTGTCGTCAAGGCAGAGCATGCCCGCCGCTGTAGAGACGATCTCTGGAACTTCCTTCATGGCCTTTCACCCTCTTCTGGCGAAAGACGCACTCCCTTCTTCAACGATCGCCCTGAGCCCTATCAGTCCAAAACCATCTGAAATTGTCTAGCTATCTATAGTTGAGGCGACCAAGCCATTGAGTTTAACCTGCATGCGGGTGGATCAAGCGGTTGCGTGTGTCGGCGTGGCTGGCTAGAAGCGCCTAACGAAATTTTGTGCTGCACAGGGGACATTTTATCCATGAACGTTCATGAACATCAGGCCAAA
>VYLK01000636.1_pt1 | contig 10425 bp, 5 predicted proteins | sample 5114321 | NCBI WGS metagenome assembly VYLK01 (sample SAMN12291792, study PRJNA351875) | freshwater metagenome | isolation source: freshwater lake | place: USA: Michigan, MSU2 Lake | collected 2011-08-16
GGCTGCAGCGGGCCCACGGCCGGCGCAGTGGCCACGCCCGAAGGCACGGCTGCGGCCGGGCCCGGCGCCAGAGCGGCCGCAGGGTCGGCACCGGCCGCAACACCGGGGCCAGCCGTGGGCTGCGAGGGCTGCTGTGCGCAGCCGCTGCTGCCCAGCCAGGGGGCGCCCACCGCCGCCAGCGCGGCGGCGCCAAAACGGCGGCGCCTCAAGCCTTCACCTCGGTGCGCAGGGGGTGCATGGTGCGCTTCAAAGTGCTGAGGCGGCGCTGGCTGCCGAAGGCGGCGGCGCCGGGCGCCCCGGCGGCACGATGGGCTGCGCAAACGGCCCCGGCCCGGCGGGTTCGGCCTTCGCGCCGCCCTTGGTCAGCACCCACAGGATTGCCGAGCTCTCGGCATCGGGCAGGCCGCTGTAGCTGGTGGGTCGGTAGCGCATCTGGAAGTTCATCAGCACGCGCTCGGTCTGCTTGTCGAACATGCCCGTGGGCTGGATGTTGTAGCCGTGCTGGGCCAGGCTCTTCTGGATCCACAACATCTCCGGCGGCTGCGCCTCGAAGACGGCGCGCTGCGCGGCCACCGCGGCGGCATCGGGCCAGGGCGGGGTGATGCCGAGCTCGCTGAAACGCTTCCAGGGGAAGGTGGGGCCTGGGTCGACCTTGTAGCTGGGCGTCACTTCACCGTGCCCGAGGATGTGCTCGGGCTTGATGCCGTGGCGCTTGACGATGTCCTGCACCAGCGGGATCAGCGCGTCGATCTGCGCGGGCGGGAAAGGCGCGAACACCTGTTGCCCGTTGGGCAGTTGCACATAGCCCGGGTGCACGATCTCGATGCCGATGCTGCTGCTGTTCAAACGCTGGTTCGGGCCCCAGGCGCTGGCGCCCGAGTGCCAGGCGCGGCGGTTCTCGTCCACCAGCCGGAAGATGCGCGGCTGCGGCTCGTCGCTCAGCAGGTAGTGGGCCGAGACCTGCTGCTCGGTGAGGATCTTCATCGAGGTGGGGAAGTTCGCCACCGTGTAGTGGATGACGAGGAAGAGCACGCGGCTGTCCTGCCCCTTGGCCGTGCGCGTGGCGTCGATGGGCACGCCGCCTTCGGTGGTGGTGGGGGGGCCGCTGGCACAGCCGGCCAGCAGGGCGGCAAGAACCAGGGGCAGGGCGGGGGCCAGACGGGGCATCTTCATGGCGCTGCATTCTGCCGCCGCATCGCACAATCTCTGCATGCTGCTTCGCTCACGCCCCATAACCCTGCGCGCCGTGCTGCAGGCCACGCTGCGCTGTTCGGCCCTGGCCGCCGCCAGCCTCTTCATCGCCGGCCCCGTGCAGGCGCAAGACACGCTGCCGCCGGCGGTGCAGGCCGCGATGGCGAAGATCGGCCTGCCGGCAGACGCGCTGGCCGCCGTGGCGCTGCCACTGGGCCACCGCGGCACGCCCTGGGAACACCGCGGCCGCGTGCCGGTGCAGCCGGGCTCGACGATGAAGGTGGTCACCAGCGTGGTGGCACTCGATCTGCTGGGCCCCAACCACCGCGGCCACACCGAGCTGCGCAGCGCCGCGCCGCTGAGCAACGGCGTGCTGCAGGGCGACCTGGTGATGAAGGGCGGCGCCGACCCCGAGTTCGGCCTGCCGCAGCTGTGGGCGCTGCTGCTCGACCTGCGCCAGCGCGGTGTGCAGCACCTCCAGGGCGACCTGCTGCTCGACCGCACGCTCTTCCGCCCCGCGCGTTTCGACCAGAACCTGCCGCCCTTCGACGAGGCGCCCGAGTTCCCCTACAACGTCATCCCCGACGCGCTCTACCTCGCCGGCAACCTGCTGCCTTTCGAGCTGCGTTCGCTGCCCGACGGCACGGTGCGCGCCGAGACCGTGCCTGCGCTGCCCGGTGTGAGCTTCAGCAGCCGCATGGCGATCAACGACAAACGCTGCGCCGATTGGGACGACGGCTGGCTGCCCGCCGCCGTGACGCCGGGCGCCACCGGCACGCAGATCGAGCTGCGCGGCAGCTTCCCGCGCGACTGCACGCGCCGTGTGGCGTTGCAGCTCATCGACCGCAGCGAGATGGCCGGCGCGATGTTCCGCGCGCTGTGGCAGCAGTTGGGCGGCACCTGGGCCGGCCGCGTGCGCGAAGCCGCCGCACCGGCCGGCACGCAGCTGCTGGCGCGGCGCGACGCTCGGCCCTGGGGCGAGCTGCTGCGCCCGCTGAACAAGACCAGCGACAACGCACTCACGCGCCTGCTCTACCTGCAGCTGGGCGTGCCGGCGATGGCCGCGAACCCGCAGGCCAGCACCTTCGAGCTGGCCGACCGCGCGGTGCGCAGCTGGTTCACGAAAAACGGCATCGACCCCGCGGGCCTGGTGATGGACAACGGCTCCGGCCTGAGCCGCAGCGAACGCATCAGCGCCTGGCAGATGGCGCGTTTGCTGCAGGTGGCCTGGGCCGGCCCCAACGCCAGCGACCTGGTGATGAGCCTGCCCACCGTGGGCGTGGACGGCACCATGCGCAACCGCCTGAAGGAAGGCCCGGCCGCCGGCTGGGCGCGCCTGAAGACCGGCACCTTGCGCAACGTGGTGGCGCTGGCCGGTTATGTGCGCGACGACGACGGTCGCCCCTGGGCGCTGGCGCTGATGGTCAACCACGAGCGCGCCTCGCAGGCGCGGCCGGTGCTCGACGCCTTCGTCGACCACTTTGCGCGCCAGGGCCCGTACATCGCGTGGCCAGACAGCTTCATGCAGCAGCCCGACACGCCGCCGCAGCCGGGCCGCTGGCCTTGAAGCACGGCTGAAGCCGCGCCGATCGGCCAGCAAAGCAAAAACCGCCGGGCCCCTCGCAGGGCACCGGCGGTTTTCTTTCGTGCACCCCGGCCGCAGCCGGGGCACGCCTCGCGTCAGAAGAACTTGTAGCTGGCGCTCAGGCTGAAGCGGCGACCCAGCGCGCTCTGCAGGCCCGGATCCCAGTAGGTGAAGGCCGCGGGGAAACCGCTGCTGCGGTTGTAGTCGTTGGCCACGTTGAAGATCGTGCCGTTGAGCGTCAGGTTCTTGATGCCGTCGTAGCTCACGCCGATGTCGACGGTGCGCTCGTGGCGCACCTTGCAGCGGCCGGCCGCCTTCAGCTGCTGCTGCGCGGCGCTCAGAGTCGAGGCAGCGTTGTTCAAGCAGGCCGAGGAGGTGCCGGTGGAGATCGGGTCGGTGTGGTTGTGGCGGATGAAGCTGTTGAACTCACCCGCATCCCAGCGCAGCGTCACGCTGCCGCGCGAGCGCGGAATGTCGCTGTTGGAAGTACCCACCCAACGGTCGATGGCCGCGCCCTCCAGCACCAGGCGGTCGAAGCGCTTGGTGTAGGTGCCCTGCAGCTTGACGCTGAACTTGCCGATGTCGGTGGCCGGCAGGCGCACCGTCAGGTCGTAGTCCACGCCGGCGGTCTTCGTCCACTTGAAGTTGCCGTACTGGCGCGTCAGCAGAATGATCGGGCCGCTGTTGGGGATGATGTTGTTCTGCGCGTCGCGCAACCAGGTGCCCTGGTTCGGGTCGCGCGTGATCTGCGCAGCCGCCGGGCCGGTCGGGTTGGCGTTGTAGGCGTCCATGATGTCGGCGCCGCGCTGCACGCGGATCTCGTCATCACGCTGGAAGTACCACATGTCGATGCCGAGGTCGATGTCCTTCGTCGGCTCGAGCACCATGCCCAGCGTGAAGGAGCGCGAGGTCTCGGCCTTCACGTTCGGGTTGCCGCCCACCACAGTGGCGATGCTGCCCGGGTTGGCCACACCGGTGATGCCCGGGGTGAAGCCCAGGATATTGCAGTCACGCGGCACGTTCAGGTTGACGTTGGGCGAGTTGAAGGTGGCGGGCGTGGCCAGCGTGTTGTTGCAACGCAGGCTGTCCACGATGCGGCGCTCGCCGAAGCTGTGGAAGGACAGGTTGAAGGCGGTGCCGATCTGCGAGATCGACGGTGCGCGGAAGCCCGTGGCGGCGGTGCCGCGGAAGGCCAGCACGCCCTTCATCGGCGTCCACTTGAAGCCCAGCTTGCCGGTGGTGGCGTTGCCGAAGTCGCTGTACTTCTCGGCGCGCAGCGCGGCCTGCAGTTCCAGCTCTTTCAGCACGGGCAGGCTCAATTCGCCGAAGGCGGCGAAGGTGGTGCGGCTGCCGCTGGCGCCGTTGGCCACCAGGCCGATGTAATCACCGGCGAAGTAGTTGGGGTCCGAGGTGGCGGTCAGCGATTCGCGGCGGGCTTCCACGCCCAGGGCCACGGCCGCGTTGCCACCGCTCATCTTGAACAGTTCGCGGCTGGCACGGAAGTCCAGTGAGGTGATGGTCGATTCGCCTTCGTTGACAGCGGTGCTGGCCACGCTGGCGATGCCCTCAGGCGTGTTGGGCTTGCCGAAGCGGTAGGTCTGGTTGGCGATCGCGGCCGTCAGCAGCGAGGCGCGCACGCGGCCTTCCTGCTCGCGCATGTTGTCCTGCTTGCTGTACAGCAGCGCGGTGTCGAAGTCCCAATCGCCGAAGGTGCCCTCGATGCCGGTGGTCAGGCGCAACGACTTCAGCGTGTTGATGTCGCCGCGCGGCAGGTCTTCAAAACGGTAGATCAGCTGGATGGGCTGCTCGTTGGCAGTGTTGCGCGTCGGGTTGTCCGGATGTTTTCCGTCCAGAACGATGGCGGGCTGCTGACGGAAGGTGCCGTTGAGCAACGGCCAGGTCACGGCCGAGGACCTGCTGGTCTGGGTGAAGAGCGTCGTCGTCATCGCATACGGGATGCGCTGCTCGGTCGTCTTCGTCTGCGAGTACATCAGGTCGGCATAGGCCGTCAGGCTGTTGCTGATGGCGAAGGTGCCGCGCACCGTGGCGTTGAAACGGTCCTGCTCGGAGATCGTCTCGTCGGCCTTGTCGAAGTTGAAGCGGCACATGCCCGTGGGCAGGCTGCCGGTGGTGGCCAGGAAGCCGGCCGGGCGGTTGGGCACGCCCTGGCCCACGGTCTGCTCGCTCGGGCAGCCCGGCAGCGAGCCGAGGTAGTTCACCCCCGACAGGCTGTTGTTGGCCACCGAGATGCCGTTGATGGTGGTGCTGCCCGTCAGGCTGGTGGGCACGCGGTAGTAGTTGCCGTAGAACGAGGCGCTGGAGTCGGGCGTGAAGCGCGCCAGCGAGCCGGTGCTCGTGAGGAAGGCGTCGTGGCGGGCCTGGTTGCCGCGGTCGGCGAGGTCGATGAAGTTGACCGCGTCGCGCTTGTTGTAGCTGATGCCGCCGAAGACGTTGAAGCGCTGGGTGTCGATGTTGCCGAAGCCGAAGGTGACGTCCACGCCCTTCTGCACGCCGCGGCCGCGGTCGTTGGCCGAGTAGCTGGCGCTGGCCTCGGCGCCCTGGTAATCCTTGCGCAGGACGTAGTTGATCACGCCGGCCATGGCGTCGGAGCCGTACATGGCCGAGGCGCCGTCCTTCAGCACGTCGATGCGGTCGATGGCGCCACGCGGGATGGTGTTCACGCTGATCAGCGAACCGCGGCCGAAGTTGATGTCCACGGCGGCGACCGGGGCCGTGCGGCGGCCGTTGATCAGCACCAGCGTGGCCTGCGAGCCGAAGCCGCGCAGCGAGATGGTGGACAGGCCGCCGACGAAGCCCGAAGCGGCGGCGTCGCCGATGGAGCCGGTGTCCACGGCGCCGGTGGAGCGCAGCAGTTCTTCGATGCTGGTGTAGCCCGAGCGCGAGATCTCTTCGCGGCCGAAGCTCTGCACCACCGACGGGGTGACCAGGTCGGTGCGCTTGATCAGCGAGCCGGTGACCTCGATGCGCTGCGGCGTGGCAGCGGCGGCGGGCGCAGCAGCAGGCGCGGCAGTGGTCTGCGCCAGGGCAGGCGCGGCAATGGCGGCCAGGGCCGCCAGGGCGATGAGGTGGTGACGTGCTTTCAAAGTGGGTCCCTCGTTCTTTTGCGAAAGGCGCTGCCGAAAGCAGCATCCATGCCATTTCCGGGTGACACCCGCGTTACGGGCCTTTGTCCGGTTCGTAAGAGATTGCATCATTGCGCCCCGGTCCCAAGGTCCCCGGGCTTGCCCCAATTTGTGGCGTCGCCGCATCGGGGATGCGCCACAAAGGCACAGAAATGCGCGCCCTGCCGACCCCAACGGCGCGCCCGCACAGCCACCGGCAACGCCTGCTAGATTCCGCGCCTTCTTCCGGCGGCGCCGGGGCGCCCGACGGCCCGGCACGCTGCACCGCTGCAATGCCGCCCACGCGGCGAAAAGGCCTGCCGATGTCTTCCCGCTCCCTCCTTTCCTCTTGCCTGCCGGCGCGCAGCGTTGCGGCCGCCTGCGCTGTGATTGCTGCGGCCTGCTTCGGCAGCCTGCCTGCTGGCGCCAACGAGCCCGCTACGGCCGTCTACCAGCAGCCTTCGGCCGACATCCGCGCCGTTCTCGACGCGCCCGGCCTGCCACAGCACAGCGTCTCGCCCGACCAGCGCACGCTGGCCGTGGTGCAGCTGCGCCGCCACCGCAGCGTGGCCGAACTGGCGCGCCCGTCGCTGCGCCTGGCCGGGGTGCGCTTCGACCCCGCGGCCAGCGGCCCGCAGCTGGTGGGCTTCATCGAGCGGCTCACGCTGCGCAACGTCGAACAGCCCGGCGCGCCCGAGCGCGTGGTGGCCCTGCCCGCCAGCGGCGGCTTCCACCAGATGCGCTGGTCACCCGACGGGCGTCGTTTCCTGCTGCAGCGCCGCACCGACAACGCCACCGAGCTGTGGCTGGGTGACGTGGCCAGCGCGCAAGTCAAGCCGCTGAAGGGCGTACGCCTGAACGCGGTGCTGGGCGCCGACATCGCCTGGCTCTCGCCCGACGAGATCGCCGTGCTGGCCGTGCCCGACAAGCGCGGCGCCGCGCCCGTGTTCACCGCGCCCAGCGGGCCGGTGGTGCAGGAGTCGATGGGCCGCGTCTCACCCGAACGCACGCTGCAAGACCTGTTGAAAGACAGCCAGGACGAGGCCGTCTTCACGCACCACGCCACCTCGGTGCTGCGCCGCGTGCAGCTGAAGACCGGCGCCACGCGCGAGATCGGCGAACCCGGTCTCTTCTTCAACCTGGTGGTGGCCGGCAACGGCACGCTGCTCACCGAGCGCCTGGTGCCGCCTTTCAGCTACCAGGTGGCCTGGAACGACTTCAACTCGGTGGCCGAGCTGCGCGATGCGCAGGGCCAGGTGCAGCGCGAGCTGGGCCGCGTGAAGATGGCCGTGGGCGTGCCCATCGGCGGCGTCGTCACCGGGCCGCGCCAGTTCTGGGCCTCGCCGCTGGCCGATGGCGCCGTCTACTGGGTGGAAGCGCTGGACGGCGGCGACCCCAAGGCCAAGGTGCCGCACCGCGACCGCCTGATGCGCCTGGACGCGCCCTACCGCGGCGAGCCGCGCGAGGTGCACCGCACCGCCGGCCGCCTGGGCGGCATGCAGTTCATCGAAGACGGCCCGCGCGCCCTGGTGACCGATTTCGACCGCGACCGCCTCTGGGTCACCGGCGCCCTGGTGGCGCTGGACGGCAGCGCGCCGGCGCGCACGCTGCAAGACCGCTCGATGCGCGACCGCTACCGCGACCCGGGCACACCCGTGAGCCGCACGCTGGCCAACGGCCGCAGCGCGGTGCGCGTGGACGAGGGCGCGCTGTGGCTCATCGGCGCTGGCGCCAGCCCGCAGGGCGAGCGCCCCTTCCTCGACCGCCTGACGCTGGCCACCGCGAAAACCGAGCGCCGCTTCCAGGCCACCAGCACGCACTACGAGCGCCCGCTGGCCGTGCTGGCCGACGGCCGCGTGCTCACGAGCCGTGAAAGCGCCACCGAGCCGCCCAACGTGGTGCTGCGCAGCGGCGAGGGCCTGGCGCAGATGCAGGCCCTCACCACCCACGCCGACCCCACGCCGCAGCTGCGCAACATCCAGCGCGAGCTGGTGAAGTTCAAGCGCGCCGATGGCGTGGAGCTCTCTTTCTGGCTCTACACCCCGCCCGACCAGAAGCCGGGTGAACGCCGCCCGGCCTTCGTGTGGGCCTACCCGCTGGAGTTCACCGACGCCAGCACCGCCGGCCAGGTGAGCGGTTCGAACAGCCGCTTCTCCACCTTCGGCACCACCAGCCCGCTGATGCTGGTGCTGGACGGCTACCCCGTGCTGATGGACGCCACCATGCCCGTGGTGGGCAAGCCCGAAACGGTGAACGACAGCTTCGTCGAGCAGATCACCGCCAACGCGCAAGCCATCATCGACAAGGCCGTGGAGATGGGCGTGGCCGAGCGCGAGAACATCGTCGTCGGCGGCCACAGCTACGGCGCCTTCATGACGGCCAACCTGCTGGCCCACACCGACCTGTTCAAGGCCGGCATCGCGCGCAGCGGCGCCTACAACCGCACGCTCACGCCCTTCGGCTTTCAAAGCGAGCGCCGCAGCTACTGGGAGGCGCAAGACGTCTACCTGCGCCTGAGCCCCTTCAACTACGCCAACAAGCTGAAGGAACCGGTGCTGCTGATCCACGGCGACAGCGACAACAACGCGGGCACCTTCCCCATGCAGTCGCAGCGCCTGTACCAGGCGCTGGCCGGCACGGGCGGCAGCGTGCGCTACGTGGTGCTGCCCTTCGAATCCCACGGCTACATCGCCCGCGAGAGCGTGGGCCACACGCTGCGCGAGATGAGCGACTGGATGAAGCGCCAGACGCGCGACCCGCGCTCGCCCGCCGCGAAGTAAGGCCTAGACGTTCAGGCGCGCTTCAGAGACGTAGTGCTGGCGGAAGGTCTCGAAGTCCATCGAGTCTTCCGCCTCCAGCGCCTGCTGGCGGCGGACTGACACCGCGGCCATGGCCTCGAAGTTGGCCTGGTGCTCGGCCGGCCAGGGCAGCGCCAGCAGTTGCGCGCGCGTGGTGTCGGACTGGTGGCGGATGAAGGCGGTGTAGCGCAGGTCGAAGTCTTGCTCGATGGCCGCCAGCACACGCGCCGAGGGCAGCGTGGCCGGCGCCGCCAGCGCGGCCTGGCCGGCGGCCACCGCGGCGCTGTAGGCCTCGGTGCCGTGCGCGGCGTCCAGCGCCAGCGCGATGGTGGCGCACTCGCTCAGCAACTCGTGCGCCCAGTCGGCCAGCAGCACGGGCTGGCCGCCACGCTCCAGCGTCAGGCCCGGCTCGCGGCCGTGGGCGGCGGTGTGGTGCTGGTTGCGGCCGAGTTCGGCGATCTCCGCCGGCGTGTCGGGCGGGCTGTCCTGCAGCAGGCAGTGCAGCAGGAAGACATCCAGGAAACGCAGCGTCTGCGCGTTGATGCCCACCGGCTCGAAGGGGTCGAGGTCCATGCAGCGCACCTCGATGTACTCCACGCCGCGCTCGCGCAGTGCGTGCAGCGGGCGCTCGCCGCTCTTGATCACGCGCTTGGGGCGGATGGTGCCGTAGAACTCGTTCTCGATCTGCAGCAGCGTGGTGGCGAGCTGGTTGTACTCACCGCCGAGGTTGCGCACGCCGATCTTCTCGTAGGCCGGGTAGGGCTGCGTCAGCGCGCCGTGCAGGCTGGCGGCATAACCGTCCAGGCCGTTGTAGCTGACGGCCAGGTTGGCCTGCGCCTCGCTCTGGTAGCCCAGCCGGCCCATGCGCAGGCTGGTGGCGTAGGGGTGGTAGAGCGTGCCCGGGCTCAGGCGCTCCAGGCCGTGCGGCCGGCCTTCGACGAAGGTGGGGCACACCGCCGGGCTGGCGCCAAAGAGCGTGAGCAGCAAAAAGGCGTGGCGGCGGAAGTTGCGGATGAGCGCGAAGTGCTCGTCGTTGCTCAGCCCCGGCATCGACCAGTTGTAGTGGATGCCGCTGATCGTCTGCATGCGCCGGCCGTAGCGGTGGCCCAGGCCCATGCGGTAGACGCTTTTCGCGCGGCCGATGTTGCTGCTGCCGTAGCGGCCCAGCGGGATGGTCTCGTCGGTGGGCAGGCCGCAGGGCATGCTGCCCACCCACAGGCGCTCGTCACCGGTCTTGGCCAGTTCGCGGTAGACGAACTGGTGGATGCGCGTGAGCTCTTCCAGGCAGCTTTCCACGCCCGCGTGCACGCCGGTGATGAGCTCGAGCTGGCTCTCGCTGTAGTCGGTGGTGATGTGCGGGTGCGTCAGCGGCGAGCCCAAGGCGGCCGGGTGCGGTGTGAGCGCCAGGCCGCCCGTGGGCAGCGCGCGCAGGCTTTCCTTCTCGACGCCGCGGCGGATGCCGAGCAGGCGCTCGGGCGGCAGTTGGCGCAGGCGGTGGGCCAGGGTCATGGGGTGGTCTTCCAGAACAAGGGGGCCGGCCGTGGGGGGGCCACAGGCCGCCGGGGGGCGAAGGTTAAGGCCTGCCGTCTGATCGTGCAGGAGGCTGGTCAAACCTTGGACGAAAGCACAGGGCAAGCCGCGAGGCCTGGCGCCCGCGGCGCCCCTCTAGACTGGCACGACCATGCGACACCACTTTGACACCCCACCCGCGCCCACCCCTGGCAGCCCA
>VYLK01000700.1_pt1 | contig 10362 bp, 11 predicted proteins | sample 5114321 | NCBI WGS metagenome assembly VYLK01 (sample SAMN12291792, study PRJNA351875) | freshwater metagenome | isolation source: freshwater lake | place: USA: Michigan, MSU2 Lake | collected 2011-08-16
TCTTTCTCTAAAAAAATGGAGAATCACGTTGGGGCTGTTTGGTATTTTATCCATGACTACAATGCACAGCTGGCAAAGGATTAAGCCGCCATCACTACTACCGAATCACCACCAAATCAGGTTAGCGATCACTATACAGCCAACTCTACGGAATCGCTCTACTCCAGATACAGTCAACGGTACAGCCATTTTCAAGTGAAAAATGTACCCAGTAGCCTCTTTTCAATTTTTTCTTAGAAGCGACCTGCAGTAAGGGTTTTGTTAATTTTTTAGTATTTATGTATGGGAGAAGTCCAGTTATATAGAAAGACATTGCTTCGATTTTTGCCAATTGTTGTCAATCTAGAACAAGCTAATCAATTAAGTCTCTTGCCAGATAAGGATTTAGTCGATTTATACCTCCTTATCGAATCATACCAAGTAACGAAGAGCCCGATTTTCTAAGCCATGAAAGTATCTTACTCAGTCACTCTGACAGTCGAAGTAGCGGATATGCAGCTTTGGGTTAACAATTTGGTCAGGATGGATTACAGTAGTCAGAGCTAACAGTAAATTTCGTTTATGAACTCAAACAGACTGCTTTTTGCTTGGATGATCTACTGTGTCCTCTAGACAGTAGTTTTGAGCAGCAATTCTCATTTTGAAACGATTTTGCGTTGTTTCAGCGATCTAGAGATTCGTTAAGAATTATTAACCCCTCTAGGTGCAAGGGTTTTAATGTCATGAAACCTTAAAATGAAACGATAGTAATATGACATCCCAAAACGTTATCGAAGTTGTAATTTCTCAAAATGGTTTGCCAATTCGTTTAACTTATAAGCAATGGTCACACATTACAGAGAATCATGATTACATTGCGGGATGGACTGATGAGCTAATAGCAATAAAACATTATCCGAAAACTGTTATCTCAAGAAAAGACGCGATCATCATCATCTATAAAAAACTAAAGAACGATGGATTTGTCATGACTGCTTTTTTGACATCCTCCTGCGAAAAAATTATCAAGCGAGGCATCCTATGGCAGAAGTCAATCTCTGAAAATCAATCCCTTATTTGCTAACCGCACCTTCTTCAAGAATCTGGATAGATTATGATGAAGAAGCAGATGTTTTATATCCCACATTCCGCACCCTAGTCGTTGAAATCAAAAGTTGCTCTAGCCCTTGTATAGTAAGACTTTTAGCGATTACTAAGAATTATGAAGTGTCACACTCTAGTCAGCGATGGGTTATATGTTAGCTTTCGTAAGCCTCAAAGAGCCAATGATAGTTTGCTAGAAGATAATATTATCTATCATTATAGAGATCGAGACTTAGTTGGGTTAACTGTCTTGAAAGCTTCGGATTTTAACAGTGGAGATAGTGAAAATAAAATTAATGGCTCTGAAAATCCTGAAATGGGTTGACAATTTGGTCAGGGTGGGTTAGTATGCTACGAGTTAAAAGTAAATCCGTCTATGACTGACTTCCAACTGACCACTCCGGTCGCCTTCCTGATTTTCAATCGACCAGACACGACGGCGAGGGTATTTGAAGCTATCCGTCAGGCGAAACCACCTAAGTTATTAGTGGTTGCCGACGGTCCTCGTCCAGATAGAGCCGATGATATTGAGAAGTGTAAAGCGGTTCGTGCTATTATCGAGGGTGTGGATTGGGATTGTGAGGTGTTGAAGAACTATTCTGATATTAACCTGGGATGCAAGGGTCGAGTATCAAGTGGATTAAATTGGGTTTTTGACACAGTAGAAGAAGCTATTATACTTGAGGATGACTGCTTGCCTAATTCTACTTTTTTTCGATTTTGTCAGGAATTACTAAAACTCTATAGAAACGACTCAAGAATTATGCAAGTATGTGGCTCTAATTTTCTGAATGGTAAGAGAAAAATTGGTGATAGTTATTACTTCTCAAAATACGGTCCAATATGGGGCTGGGCTGCTTGGCAGAGAGCGTGGAAATATTATGACGTTAACATCAACTTGTGGAAGGAAGTTAAAAACCAGCAGATATATTATAATTTTTGTGAAAATCCAGAAGAGAGCTTGGCTAGAATCGAATTATATGATATGATATCGAGGGGTAAAATAGATACATGGGATTATCAGTGGGGGTTTGCCAAGTTTATTAACTCTGGTCTTTCCGTAACCCCCAAGGTAAATTTGATTTCGAATATAGGTTTCGGTAAAGATGGGACTCATGTAACTGATCACCAAAATCCACTTGCTAATCTGCCAACTTCAGCAATAGAGTTTCCTCTGAAGCATCCTTTAGGAGTCTATAGGGATCGTAAAGCAGACGAAATTTACTTAGCACACACTCTTAAAAGATCAATCTTGAAGTCTAATGTCCGTAAGTTTGTAAGTTTACTTAAGTCCCTAAGCGTAAAACTTGTATAATACCTTTGTATTTAATTAACTTTAAAAAATTGAATGGATTTATGAAAGTCACAATAATTACCACAATCAATCATAATGTAGGGGATGATTTTGTTAGAGAAGGAATAATTTATCTTCTCAAACAAAGATTTCTGGGGGAAAACCTCTCTATTCAAAACGTACATAAACATTCTCCTATCACATCTAGATATGGTTTTGAGTGGTTTCGGGATTTACGCTTTTCCCGACGTGTTGATCCGCTGCTACCATTAACATTGACAAAAGACAGAGTTCTAGAAGCTGATTTACTGGTGCAAAGTGGAGCACCTGTTTATTGGTCTCACGAAGGTGGGCCAAACTGTGCCGACAGTGAGTGGTTTGAACCATTAATTAGACGGCGCTATCAAAAGGTTAAAGATCGTGTCCCATTCATTAACTTAGCTGCGGGGACTTGCCAAAAATACCACAGCGACGGAAGGGAGTTTCTCGAATCCAAGAAAGATGTAAATTACATTAAAGAACTACATTCTCTGACAAAGATCACTACTGTCCGTGACAGTCTAGCCAGGAAAGTGTTAAATAGTCTTGGTTTGGATGCACCAGTGATTCCATGCTCTTCTATTTTTGCCAGAGATCAATTAGGTATTGAACCTAGTGATCCTAGTTTTGTTGCCTTGAACTATATGCGAGGCGGTGCTCACTTTAGTTTTGGTCAAAAAATTGATTATGATAAATGGGAGAAAGCTTTTCGTGAATTCTATAACCAAATTAAAATTAGTGAGCGGTGCATTTTTGTTTGCCATAACCAAGCTGAAGTGAATGAAGCCCGCAAGATTGACTCTAAAGCCAATATTTTCTTTTCCCAAGATTATGTTGATTATCTTAGACTTTACTCACAGGCTAAATATGGTATAATGAACAGAGTTCATGGTGCATTTATGCTGGCTAGTTTTGGTCGTCCGTCATTTGTAGTAGGCAATGATTCGAGAGCTTGCATGGCTAAAGAGATTGGTTTACGCAATGCTTTTGTTAATGATGTCGATGTGACTCGTTTAATTTCTGAGTATCAATATCTCAAGAATGGGGCAGATAGTTTTGAGGAACGATTCTCACAGATTAAAACAAAAGCTTATCAAGATTATCAATCAGCTTTAATTAAATTAGAAAACTTGCTTTAAGCATACTATGGAAAGTAATCTAGACATACAAGAATATCCAGACAGCTTCTTCCTCTTACAAAAACAGATACAACAGAGTGTGGAAGAGCATACTTTGGTTATTAACTCTCTAGCTAATTACTTAGCAGAGATTCAACAACTAGCCACTCTTGTAGTCAAAACTCTAAAAACAGGAAACAAAATTTTGTTAATGGGCAATGGGGGTAGTGCTGCTGATGCACAACATATAGCAGCGGAGATAGTAGGACGATTCACTACAGAACGTCGTGGACTTCCAGCGATTGCCTTAACAACAGATACCTCAATTCTAACTTCGATTGGAAATGATTATGGTTATGACAATATATTTAGTCGCCAAGTTGAGGCATTAGCTAGTGCTGAGGATCTAGTTATTGGTATCTCTACATCTGGCAATAGCAAAAATGTACTACAAGCGTTGACGGCTGCTGCATCTCTCGGTTGTCAAACAGCGGCTCTGCTAGGTAAAGGTGGCGGAGAAATAAAAAATGTTGTAAACTTATCTTTGATAGTTCCTTCTAATAATACAGCCCGAATTCAAGAGGCACATATTCTAATCGGACATATATTATGTCAAGTAGTTGATTCTACCTTTACATCTTAGGGATTAATATAATAAATCTAGTACTATGAATACCAGCAACGTGATGGAAATTTGTAAGCAGAAAATTAAGCAGTATCGAGCGATAAAAATGCTCAAAAGTTTTATATTTGGAACTCACCCACTTCATAAATATTTACAAAATAGTTATACAAAAAAACTAGACCTTAACTTACTTGATCTCGGATGTGGTAATCATTCTCCGACAAGGTATAAATCATTATATCCTAATATAATTTATACAGGATTAGATATAGTCGAGTACAATCTTGATGATAATGACAGGAAAATAGCCGATGAATTATTGATATTAAATTGTCGTCCCAAAGATTTTCTATCCCAAGTACAAGATGCGTTAAAAGATAATTATTATGATTTTATCATCATGAGTCATGTGATTGAACACCTTGAAGATCTTCGAGAAATTTTAGTTGCTTTAGCTAGTAAAATTAAGGCTGGTGGAATATTTTATCTGGCATTTCCCGCCGAAGATACAATCTATTTTCCCAGTGCAGAAGGAACTTTAAATTTTTATGATGATGATACTCATAAATGGATACCTTCACTCAGAGAAATATTAAATATTCTAGTTAAAAATGGTTGTAAACCTATATACCTAAAAGATAGGTATCAACCCTTAGCTTATGCCTTTGTTGGATTTTTTTCAATTATAAAGGAGTATATAAAAAGTAAATTTTTTCAAAAGCCAATGAAAGTCAATAGCTATATTTGGAGTCTGTATGGCTTTGAATCAATTATTATAGTTCAAAAACTGACCTGACTAATTAGGCTTTTATATGACACTCAATTATTCTGATTTACCTCTACATTCTAAGCTCGCTAATTTTGCTCGAGACTTAATTGATTTATTAGTATCACTAACCTATTCAATCTCAGGTTCAAAAATTGCTAGAGTTGCTCAAAAAAAAAAGCTTTTAATAATTAGGCCAGATGCTATTGGTGATTTCATCATATTTACAGGAATTTTACCGTCAATACGTGAACTTTATCCCAATCAAGAATGGGAAATAACACTTTTAGGCTCTCAAGAATATAAAAGTCTTGCTGAATTTATACGTCTAGGCGTTATTAGCTTTGAGCCAGTTTTTGATTCATTCATTTCTATAAATAGACTGATATTTGGTAGAAACCTAATCTATCGCTTTAAGTTTCAAAAATTTCTACAGAACTTCTCTTATGATACAGTATTATATCCAGTGTATTCGCGAACATCTGATGGAGATCAGTTGGTTTTCATTACTAATGCCAATGAAAAGATTGGAATAGATGGAAATTGTATTAGTATAACTGAGCAAAGAAAACAAAAAAATAATAGCAATTATACAAGGTTAATCCCAGTAAAATCTGGCTGGATTTCAGAAATAGAAAGAAATGTTAGTTTTCTCAAAGGTTTAGGCATAAATAAGTCAGTTGATGGCATACCCAGATGGAAAATCCCAGAAACCATCGTTGATGAATCTATAAAATTAGCTACTTCTCACGGAATTGAGCCACCTTTTGCTGTAGTCTGTCCAGGAGCATCGGCCAGGTACAGAATATGGCCTGCTCAGAAAATTGCATCTGTAATCGATTATATATGGGATAAATATAGGATGCCTGCACTGATCTGCGGAACTCAAGCTGATAAAATAATTTCAGCCAAAATACAGGAAAACCTCAAAAGAGCAAAAGTAGCCTGTCTCTGTGGTTCTACCAATTTAGCTCAACTCAGTGCCTTGATCTCTAGTGCCAAACTTTGTGTTACTATGGATAGCAGCCCGGCTCATCTGGCTGTTGCAGTTAATACACCTACAGTCTGTGTAATTGGAGGAGGACATTATAAGCGGTTCTTTCCTTATGGCGATCCCAAGCTATTTAGAGCTGCCACAGAAGAACTAGATTGTTTTTACTGTGATTGGAAATGTAAATTTGATACCCCATTGTGTGTTAAAGATATTTCTGTTTCAACAGTAACAAGAGAGATTGATGAATTGATGAATGTACTTGATAATTCAATGAAAGGAGAATAGTTTAATGAAACTTAACATTGGTTGTGGATATGAAACGAGAGTTAGAAGAAATAGCATCTCCTTCAATTCAGAAAAAAAAGTTGGCACTAACTTTATAACCTATGCTAAAAAAATGATTAAAGACTTATGAATATAGGTAATTTGCTAGTTTAATTTACAATTGAAATTAGTTTTGGAAAAACAAAAATGATAAAAAACTTTTTGACTAAGCGACTGGACTATATTGCTCAATTATTATTGAGATCGAAATATTTGATAATTTCAAAGTCTATAGAACAGCTAGGGTTAAGCCTACATTATAAACAACTGTATCAGCAGGGTTCTAATCCATTAGCATTTAGCGAGGTTGGGTTTAGAGTACATTCTCAGAATGAGGAAGATGGTATTCTCCTTTATATATTTTCACTTATTGGAACGACAAATAAGAAGTGCGTTGAAATTTGTGCGGGTGATGGAATTGAATGTAATACAGCAAATCTAATTATTAACCATAGATGGATTGGTTTACTATGTGATGGTCGGCAAGAAAATGTAGAAAATGCTAAAAGATTATACTCCAAACACCCAGATACAAAGTATTGGCCGCCTTCAATTACTTGTCAATGGATTACAGCTAAAAATGTCAATCAAATTATTGCTGAAGATGGTTTCAATGGGGAAATAGACCTTCTCTCTTTAGATATTGATGGGATTGATTATTGGCTATGGAAAGAAATTTCTTGCATTTCTCCGAGAGTGGTAGTTCTTGAATTTAATCATCTCTGGGGACCTGATGTTTCTGTCACTGTTCCCTATGCAGATGATTTCAAGGCAGAGTTTACCCAATATGGTTCTGATTATGCCGGTGCTTCTCTACTAGCCTTTGTTAAGTTAGGTAAAGAAAAAGGCTATCGCCTGGTGGGAACGAATGCTATCGCTACAAATGCCTTCTTTATCCGAGAAGATATTGTATGTAGTTGGCTGCCTGAAATAGACCCTGCTACTTGCTTTGGACATCCGCGTGCTCAGTTTGGGATGAAACATCGTTTGCCTGGGGTGAAAGATAAAAAATGGATTGAAGTATAGTTGTAAATCTGAGCTTATTCAATCACATATCGCTCATTTAACAAGAGTAAAAAATGCTTATATTTCTTAATCAATCTACAACCCAGCAGTTAATCAGAGAAAAATTTCTCAATATCAAAATTGCCGTAATTGGTGATTTAATGCTAGATCGATATATCTGGGGTAGCGTTTCTCGTATATCTCCCGAAGCACCCGTTCCAGTGGTTAGGGTTAATAAAAAAACAGTATCACTTGGAGGAGCGGGTAACGTCGCTTGTAACTTAGCTGCTCTTGGCTGTCAAGTTCATCTACTTGGTATAGTTGGCGCTGATATTGAAGCAGAAATTCTAACTCGTGAAATGCTAAATCTAAATATAATTACAGATGGGATAGTCACCGATCCAAACCGTCCAACTACAGTTAAAACAAGAATCATTAGTCACTCCCAGCAAATGCTCCGCCTAGATGATGAGAATACAGGAGCAATTGACTCAGATATGGAGCAAAATTTACTAGAACGTAGCATCAACAAACTTGATGATGTAAATGTTGTCATCCTATCAGATTATGGTAAGGGAGTTTTAACTGACCACTTCTTGAACGCTTTCTTGCCAATAGCTAGACAGAAAGGCGTGAGAGTATTAGTTGATCCCAAACGCACTGACTATACAGCTTATACAGGTGCGGCTGCCATCACACCAAATCGTCCTGAATCTGAGTTGGCAATCAAGCGCTCTTTAATCAGCGATGAAGATTTTGAATTTGCTGCCCAAGAATTTCAACAAAAGTATGCGCTGGAAGCTGTATTAATTACTCGTAGTGAGCGCGGCATGACTTTATTTTGGAATGGTAAAAGCTATCACTTTCCCACTCAAGCACGAGAAGTATTCGATGTATCTGGTGCAGGGGACAGTGTAATAGCTATATTAGGAGCCGGTTTATCCGCCGGATTATCTTGGACTGAAGCAGTAGAATTAGCTAATCTAGGCGCTGGCATTGCCGTTCAGAAAGTGGGAACTGCTCCTGTACACGCTGAAGAATTGCTGCAAGTTATTGAGCAGGAAGGAATTAGTGCCTCAAACGGTAAAATTCTGCAACTGTCAGATTTAATGCGCCAAATAGCTGCCTGGCGAGTTCAAGGAAAGAAAATTATTTTCACGAACGGTTGCTTTGATATACTACATATAGGTCATGTAGTATATCTAGAAAAAGCTAGAGCCATGGGGGATGTATTAATTGTTGGACTGAATACGGATCAATCTGTGAAAAGATTAAAAGGAGCAGAACGTCCCCTGGTTTCCGAAGCCGATCGAGCCAGAGTTCTGGCAGCACTTAGCTCAGTTAGTGCCGTCGTTTTATTCGATCAAGATACTCCGATAAAGTTAATTGAAGCTATTAAGCCTGATATTTTAGTTAAAGGTGCTGACTATCAGGAAGAAGAAGTGGTTGGTGCTGATTTTGTACGCTCATATCAAGGGCAAGTAGCACTGATACCTTTAGTGAAAGATAGATCGACTACACAAATCATCAATAAATTCCCAAAAATTACCCCCAACTGGCATTAAAAACATGAATAAAGCCTTATTTTTGGATCGAGATGGAGTTATCATTGATTACATTCCCTATCTCAGTCAGCCAGAACAAGTAAAGATTCCCCAAAGTGCCGGTTCAACCTTGAAGCAATGGCAAGATGCAGGTTACTTACTGATTTTATATACCAACCAATCTGGTGTCGGGCGGGGCTATTTTAGTCTTGAAGACATAGAAGCTGTCCATAGGCGAGTTTTTCATGAATATCAAAAATTTGGTGTATTTTTCCACGATGTTTTACTTTGTCCTCACCATCCTTCAGAAAACTGCCAATGTCGGAAGCCTTCACCTTACCTGTTACTAGAAGCATCGAGAAAATATGATATTGATATTGCCCAATCTTTTTTTATTGGTGATGCACCAAGTGATTTAGAATGTGCTATAAAAGCAGGTTGTCAACCTGTTTTGCTATTAACTGGCAGGGGGAAATCTACAGTAAAACAAATCGACAAATATTCAACAAAAATTGCAGTTTTTAATCAACTGTATGAGACTCTTGAGTTGATTAAAAACCAGGCTCTTCGGGACTTGTTATGGTTCGATAGGGGGGCATAAATAGACTAAATCCTTATCTGGCAAGAGACTTAATTGATTAGTTCGCTCTAGATCAAAAATAATTGACAAAAATCGCTAAATGCCTTTCTCTATAAGGGTTACATCTCTTATAACCCTCGTCCATTGCATAACACAAACCGAAGAGCCAAAAACCATAAAACTTTAGAATGTTCTAGGTAAGGAGATTTTAGCCATGCTCAAAAAAATAGTCAAGAAACTCTCCAGAAGTTTAGGAATTGATCTAAAAAGATACAATGTCCAAACATCTGAAGCGGCGAAAATGCAGCGCTTGTTAGCCTATCACAACATTGACTTAGTATTCGATGTTGGCGCTAATATTGGGCAATATGCCAAATTACTGCGAGAATTAGGCTATTCAGGGAGGATTGTTTCCTTTGAACCGCTGTCAAGCGCTTACTCTCAGTTAAAAGCTGTCAGTAAAAAAGACCCGCTCTGGGAAATTGCTCCTCAAGCTGCCATTGGCAACCAAGAAGGTGAAATTATCATCAATATTGCTGGTAATAGTTATAGTAGTTCAGCTTTGCCAATGCTGGATGCTCACTTAGAATCTGCTCCCGAATCAGCTTACTGTGGTTCAGAAACAGTAAAATTGAGCAGGCTAGATACCCTTGCCAAGGACTATATCAAAAGCGAAACTAAATCCATTTTTCTTAAAATAGATGTGCAAGGTTTAGAAAAGCAAGTGCTAGAAGGGGCAACAGCAATTTTGCCTTTGGTTAAAGGCATTAAGCTGGAATTATCTTTAGTCCCTCTCTACGAAGGTCAAGTCCTGTTTAAGGAAATGATTGATATCATAAGACCTCTTGCATAATTTTTTTATGGTATAATATAAGGTTTTGCTTTTTTCTCAATTCTTAGATTGAAGTGGAAAAAAGAATAAAATGTGATCTTAGGTCAGGAAATCATCTATAATTTTGCTATGTTTATTAGCAAAATTATGGATTATCA
>VYLK01000637.1_pt1 | contig 10361 bp, 7 predicted proteins | sample 5114321 | NCBI WGS metagenome assembly VYLK01 (sample SAMN12291792, study PRJNA351875) | freshwater metagenome | isolation source: freshwater lake | place: USA: Michigan, MSU2 Lake | collected 2011-08-16
TCGGCATTCAGACACACAGCGAGTCGCTATCGCATGTTCAGATTCCAAAAGTGGCGCTGCCCGCTTATCGAAGCTGGGGAGACACCTTGAAGTGGTTGTTGCAGGAAAACGTTCCCGGCGAGTTTCCCTATGCGGCCGGCATTTATCCGTTTAAACGCGAGGGCGAAGATCCCACAAGGATGTTTGCCGGCGAGGGAGGCCCAGAGCGTACCAACCGCAGATTCCATTACGTGAGCCTGACCATGCCGGCCAAGCGTTTATCCACCGCTTTCGACTCCGTTACATTGTATGGAAACGATCCGGATTACCGGCCCGACATTTACGGGAAGATCGGCAACTCGGGTGTCAGCATCTGCTGTCTGGACGACGCCAAAAAATTGTACAGCGGCTTCAACCTCTGCGATCCGAAAACATCCGTATCGATGACGATCAATGGCCCCGCGCCCATGCTGCTGGCGTTTTTCCTGAATGCGGCTATCGACCAGCAATGTGAAATCTACATTCGTGAAAACGGCCTTACGCAACACGTGGAAACACAACTGGCGGCAATATTCGGAAACAAAGCGCGTCCGACATACCAGGGCGACCTGCCTCCGGGAAACAACGGGTTGGGCTTACTACTTTTGGGCGTAACGGGAGACCAGGTGCTTCCTGCAGACGTCTATCAAAAAATAAAATCCGATACCCTCAGCCAGGTGCGCGGCACTGTACAGGCCGACATCCTCAAGGAAGACCAGGCGCAAAATACCTGTATTTTTTCCACTGAGTTTGCCCTGCGGCTGATGGGTGATGTGCAGCAGTATTTCATTGACCAGCGGGTACGGAATTTTTATTCGGTATCCATTTCCGGTTATCATATCGCGGAAGCTGGCGCTAACCCCATCACCCAGTTAGCCTTCACACTCGCGAATGGATTCACGTTTGTTGAGTATTACCTCAGTCGCGGCATGGACATCAATGCGTTCGCGCCGAATCTCTCCTTCTTTTTCAGTAACGGCATTGATGCGGAATACGCCGTCATCGGGCGGGTAGCCAGAAAAATCTGGGCCAAGGCCATGCGGGAGAAGTACGGGGCAGATGCCCGAAGTCAGATGCTGAAATACCACATCCAGACATCCGGTCGCTCATTGCACGCCCAGGAAATAGATTTTAACGACATCCGCACGACGCTGCAGGCGTTGTATGCCATTTATGATAACTGCAACTCCCTTCACACAAATGCGTACGACGAGGCGATTACCACGCCCACCGAAGAGAGTGTGCGCCGGGCAATGGCCATTCAACTGATCATCAACCGCGAACTCGGGCTCACAAAAAATGAAAATCCGCTGCAGGGTTCATTTATCATCAACGAGCTGACCGATCTGGTAGAAGAAGCTGTACTTGCCGAGTTCGATCGGATTACGGAACGCGGTGGCGTGCTGGGTGCCATGGAAACGATGTACCAGCGTGGCAAGATTCAGGAGGAGAGTTTGTATTATGAAACCCTGAAACATACGGGTGAGCTGGCCATCATTGGGGTAAATACATTTTTGAGTTCGAAGGGATCCCCTACAATTATTCCCCGGGAAGTAATCCGCGCCACCCCTGAGGAAAAAGAGTACCAGATCGGCATGCTTCGCTCACTACATCAGAAAACGGCCGAAACGGCCGGTCCGGCCCTGGAAAAACTGCAGCAGGCGGCCATCCAAAATCAAAATATTTTTACCGAGCTGATGGAAACCGCAAAGATTTGTTCGCTGGGTCAAATCACACGGGCCCTGTTTGATGTGGGCGGCCAGTACCGCAGAAACATGTAATGGCAAGAACCTGCAGGGAAGGTCGATATTTGCTTTTGGGACTCCACCGTAGGAGCTCTGCAAAACAGTACTTTTATACGAACAACGTACAAAACGTTGACGAAACACAATCCGGGAGAGGGTGAAGGAAGCCTGCGCGGTTATGCTAATTCAGATGGAAGATATCCTTTGATTTTTCGACTTGCTTGTTCAATAGAATGTGATACCGGATTCGGCTGCTGAGAAAAGCTTCTTGCTTTTCGGGCTCGGTCAGCACAAAGCGCAAGCGTTCCTCAAAATCAAGACTGAGGTCGTTGGCCATTTGATAAAGTGAATAACTATTCTGCCCGCCCGGAATCTTGAGAAGGGAAAGGTATTCTGAGAATTCGCTATTCAGCCGTTCATTCACCGGTTTCTGAATATCCACATTCCAAAAGCGTACATCAGCGCCGGGGTACAATTTATCCCTGAAATTGCGATAGAGCGTATCCATGTGGAACAGATCCGTGCATTTCACGATAATATCACTTTCGCCACCCTGATAACGCTTGATCACACTTTCCAATTTTACCAGAGAACCCAGTTTCTCTTTGTTAATGTCATGATTGAAATAGATACCAAATGAAATATCTCGGGATTCGCAATCGTTGAGCAACTGCCGGTAGCGAGGTTCGAAAATATGGAGGGGCACCAATTCTCCCGGCAGCGGGAAGATGGACAACGGAAACATCGGGATTCGCACAAAACTACTCACGAGAATAAAACAGGCTTATCCGCAATTTGTTAACTGCCATACGAAACGAGTGAAAACGGGACAATCCCAAAATCCGATTCCAACATTTGCGCACCAGGCAGAAAAGACAGGTTGATAATAAAAGAGAACCCAACCAGTTCAGCGCCCAGGTTTCGGATAAGCCTTCCGGCAGCGGCAGCGGTCCCACCGGTAGCCAGCAAATCATCGTGTATAAGTACCCGCTGTCCCGGACGGCAAGCGTCCTGATGTATCTCAATCGATGCGGACCCATACTCCAGCTCATACGACTCCCGGATGGTTTTATAGGGTAATTTGCCTGCCTTTCGGATTGGAATAAACGGAACGCGCAGCCGCTCGGCCAGCAATGAACCAAGAATGAAACCCCGCGCCTCAACGGCAGCTACAGCCTCAATCTTGTCAGACTGAAATCGATGAACAATGGCTGTTACAAGCTCATCGCGCAACGCTACATCAGCCAGTACGGGAGTGATATCCTTAAATAGAATGCCCGGTTTGGGGAAGTTCGGAACATCGCGAACTGTGGTACGTAACCGTTCCTGAAGAATCATGTCAGCAAGAATAAAGTTGCGAAATAACTACCTTTCCCCAGTTAAAAATAATTCTGTTCACCGGTTTCTATGCTTTCTATCCGCCACTGTTGTAAGCGTTACCACCAACGTGCAGTATTAGTAATCGATTCCTTGGATTTTCCGGCAGGTGCATACTGGATTCAGGGCGAAAACGGTTCCGGGAAATCAACGTTCTTCAAAGCCATTGCCGGCCTGATCCCCTTTGAAGGCACAATTGCGTATAACGGATTTGACAACCGGAAACACCGGATAGCATTTCATCAAGCACTCAGCTATGCTGAAGCAGAGCCTCTTTACCCCGATATGCTAACGGCACACGACCTGATTTCCTTTGCCGCCGGAATCAAGAAAGTGGGGGATGACGACTATGCCAGACTGATGGCAGCCCTTGGTATTGGAAACTTTCAATACCAACCTGTACGCACCTTCTCGAGCGGCATGCTGAAAAAATTGTCGATCGCCCTGGCGCTTCTGGGTGAACCGCAGCTGGTGATTTTAGACGAACCTTATATCACCCTTGATTCGGAAACACGTGAAATACTCGACAAACTACTCATCAAACACCTGGAGCGCGGAGCAACATTCCTGTTTTCCTCTCATCAGGCACCCGCGATTAACATCTTACCGATTACAGCCTGCTACCGCATAACGGCGCAACAACTGGTCCGCGTGTGAAATCAATCATTCAAACACTGCAGAAAAGTGTAACACGTACATTTTATGTAGAGCACATCGTCCTTTTCCTGCTATTCGCCTTCGTGATGTTTGGGGTTTTCAGGGGGGCCGAGCATCTTGCAATAGCCTCCTTTTTTACCTCATCTCCCGTCACCCTTCTCATTCCGATGGCTTTCTGGGCATTGGTTTCCATTCGGGTCATTCTTTTCAACCGCCAACTAACGAGGCGCCCGGAGTACCAGTTTTTGTGGCAGTTACGGGGGTTGCCATACCGGACCCTGTTCATGCGATTTGTGCCCGTGGTGGCTTACCAGCTTGCGCCTTTTATTAGCTATGGGATTTTTCTTATCACGATAGCTACCCGCAACGGGAACAACGCAGGTGCGTTACTGCTCTTTTCCTCTCTGGTTTTGATCACCGCAATGACAACACACTTTTCGATATGGCCCTACAGCAGATACCACACACCCGCAGCTCAGCCTGCGTTATCGATTGGAGGCTTGCGCAAGTGGCGTATGCCCCACTTCCTGTTCTACCCGGCTTGGTTTATACATTCGGAATGGATTGTCTATGTGATTTGCTTAATTGTAAGTATGTTAATCGTAGATGGAATTTCCTACCTCTATTTGTTCGATGAATATGACACCCGTTTCTACGCGCTCGCCACCTGGGCAGCCGCAGGTGTCATGTTTCAGTGCGAACTTGCCCGCATCCGATATGACTTCGTGTCGTTTCAACTGCCGCGTTTTTTGCCTATTCCGGTCGCGAGGCATTTTTTTGAAAAAATCTTCACGACGGCCCTCCTGCTATTACCGATTATGCTTGTTCTGTTGCATAAGCGACCACCACAGGTTACCATAGGGGCGTGCGCGGAAATGATCCTCTTGCTGATTGCACTTCCGGTATTCTGGCATACGCTGCTACTTGTGCGGGCAGAGCCCCCAGAAGTATTGCTTCCAAACGTTCTGTTTACCGGTTTACTTGCCTTCATTCTGATTATGAGCAAAATTAGTCTCACGCTGCTCTCCGTGATTCTCATCCTGACCGCCTTTCTCATTTTCCGCACCTATCACACCCGCTATGAGCGGGTACCCCTGGAGAACCTGCCGTGAAAGTCTTTTCCCGTTCAGAATAACCTCGTCAACGCAGGGCGTACCAAATGCATACGGAAGGAATGCCAGCGATGGCATGGGCCGGGTAATGAATACGTTCGCAATTTTTCCGCGCGTAATCGAGCCAACTGCATTCAGTAATCCCAGCGACCACGCCGTGTTCACCGTAGCCGCATTGATCGCCTCCTCGGGCGTCAATTTCATTTTGATGCAGGCAAGCGAAAGCATCAGTGGCATGTTGCCCGTAGGAGAGCTGCCGGGATTATAATCCGAGGCAATCGCCACTGGCAACCCGGCTTGCAACATCGCACGGGCTGGTGGAAACGGTAGATTAAGGAAAAAGGCTGCCCCCGGCAAAACAGTAGGCATGATGTGACGGCCCCAGAGCGCTGCGATCTCTTCGTCACCGATATGTTCCAAATGATCAACACTCACGGCCCCGACTTTCACACCTACCTGCACCCCTCCCGAACGCGCGAGCTGATTGGCGTGAATCCGTGGCTGTAGTCCGTACCGCTTGCCTTGCTCGATGATCTCCTCGGTTTCGTGAGGAGAGAAGAAACCCGTTTCACAAAAAACATCAATGTAGTCAGCCAGATTTTCCGCTGCTACGGCCGGGATCATCTCCTCGATTACTTCGCGCACATAGGCATTCTTCGAAACGCGAGCCGGAACGGCGTGAGCACCCAGGAATGTGGTTTTTACGATCAGCGGCGTAAGCGCTCCAATTTTACGTGCAACCCGGAGCATCTTTATCTCATCGCGCACAGCGAGACCGTATCCGCTTTTTATCTCTACCGCACCCGTACCGGTTCGAATAATTTCCCACGCCCGCGGTAGTGACTTCTCCAGCAGTTCATCTTCAGACATACTATGCACCCGGGCGGCCGAATTCAGGATACCACCACCACTGGCAGCAATTTCCTGATAGGTTGCTCCCTTGATTTTTAATACAAATTCCGCTTCTCGGCTGGCCGCGTAGACCAGGTGCGTATGAGAGTCGACAAAGGAGGGAAATACAAAACAACCAGACGCATCTAACTCCTCCGCGCCAACGAAGTTGCACGCCGTCATCGGTCCGTAATCCAAAATTCGGCCCTGCGTGATGGCCAGGAACGCGTCTGGCAATACAGGCAAGTCAGCCATCGATTGTCCGGCCAGAAAATAGAGGGTTTCTGGTCGAACCTGAACCAGAGCTTTACAATTGCGAATGAGCAGGTCGCACACCATGCTACGCCTACTTTCCGAAAGATTCTACTTTGTAGTCAAGGTTAGTGCTGTACATCGGAAAGCTGATTTTGAACATGGCAAAAAATGTACGCCCCGTGATACTCGGGCGATAGCCAAATTCACCACCATAGGCCCAGCTCAGAGTGCGATTAAATTTCCCGTCAATACCGAGGCGAAATCCAAGCCTGCTGGTTTTGATTGCATCGGTGGAAAAGGTTGTGCCCTGGTAAACCACGTTATCAATCTGTAAAAGCGGGCTGTACAGCACATCAAAATAAAATGTAAGGAGACCATCGTCAACACCTTCCTCAAACTTATCGAAACTAACCGCGACATTGCGAATCCACGAATAGGATCCCCCCAGGGCTACCGCAACAGCGTTCACATTGCTGAACACTTCGAGTGGCCTGGTTGTACCTGAAAATGTCTGCAAACCCTGCCCATTCTCGGTGATCAGATCATCAAGTACAAGTTCTTGAGCTGCCAATGCTCTGTTAATATCTGTGGTACTATTCCAACTTATGGCATTCAGTCGTGCGCCATAAACCGTCCGCACCTTGCACGGCACATCTGCTCGCAGGGGAACACGCGAAGCCCATTTGTTGCCGTGGTAACTTTTTTTGTAAAGCACCATCTTAGTTTTGGACGAGGATTCAAAATCTTTAATGTGATATGTTCCGCCAACTTCAAAATAATTGAATACTTCCGGTGTGTTATCCACATCACTGTTCCGAAGTGCCACTTCGCGGGTAAAGTCAAAAAACTTACTGCTGTACGACTTACGAAGATGGGCGCGGAAATGCGCTTTGTCGCGGTAATAGTATGTGGCATCCAGACCAAACCCAGCGTTCACATTGGTTGCGAATACCTCGCCATAGAGGGGTTGAAACCCGATAAAAAGCTTGTTGACGGCATACGGCTCGTCAAAAAGCTCCTCGAACGTGACAGCTGTTTTGTCGCTCCGATCACTTTGTGCCAAAACCACAACAGAAGCACCCAGTAGTAGGAAAAAGATGAATAAACGTACCTGCATTTAATCAGCAAGGTAATGAAAACCAATCTGAATACAAATGGGTACCCTCGATTCAGTGTGTGATGAGATACAGTCTAGTAGGATGTCGGAATTTTGGGTTTACGAACCTGGATTTTGCTCGGAACTACCATGGGCGTTGCTGCCGAGTTGCTTCGGAGGTCAGTTTACATACGAATAGTAGTTTTTAAGATTCCATGCCGGAGATTAGTAGCTCATCAGGGTTTGGGATGCTTGCCGGCCAAGGTAAAACTCCCCGCCCGGAGGTGAATGAAGGGAACCCTCAGGTTATCCTGCCGTGGCCCCAGATGATAGAATTCCTGGAAGGGTTTGAGCCGCGGACCCTCCTGTTGAAGCGTGGCTTGAAAATATACGCCGTAGCTATGTAGCAACTGCCCGAACACCAGCATGCACTCATAACCAACACGCGAACTTTGCAGGGGAAACTCCGCGTGCTTGCGGATAAATTTGCGGGTAAAATCAAGATATCCGGGAGCTTGCGCAACATAAAAGTTGGGTGCCCAAACAACTATGCCAAGTCGCTCAAAGTTATCGAGGCTGATTGCGTTTGACTCCGAACTGATCCAGTTTTCCGACCCAACCACCTGAGTCGAATCCCCGCGAGTTTGTACGCTATTCACAACCTTGGTGTAAATCAACGGATCGTCAGAAGCTACGAGGATGCTGCCAATACTGTCACGCCTCAGCGTAAACTGTGTGGGATTCCTGAACTCATCGTACTCTGTAGGCGTTGCCAGTGTGGTCATCACTTGGAAGGCCGTTTCCCGCCGCAATTCCTGCACTAACCGGATGCGAACTCCTGCCTGTACCGCCCGGTGGATGAAGCTAAACGCCAACACACTGTCGCGCACCGACTCCCCATAGTAGACGATGCAGTTTTTATTTCGCACGTTGGTGGCTATCCAATCTGCCGCCTGGCTACCCACGGTTTCAAATCCCGGCTGAAAAAGCATAGCGTACGGATTCCCCCCAAGGTAGTCGGCATTGTTGGTCACCGGATTGATCATGGGAATTTGATTTTTCTGGGAGAACTCCCGCACCAAAGGATATTCCTCTGGAAAAAGCGGACCGATGATCAAATCGGAATTTTTTAGTTCTGCAGTCGCCAGAAGTTTTTTTAGTGTTTCGATCTTGCGTTCCGTGTCGTACGCCCGCAACTCGATGGGCAGCCCCGCGTTGCGCAGCGAATCGACTGCGAGTTTGATGCCTTGATATAGTTGTAAGATGGTCTGATTTGGTTTCGTTTGTGTAGTCGGCTGAATCGATGTGGCCAGAAACGGAAACAAAAGCGAAACAACATATGCTGACTTCTTACTATTGGTCGGCTGGCGGGTGGGCAAGTAACGCTCGATATTAAATTGATAGACGGCTGCTAAAGAATCTGCAACCTGCCGATCAGCCGGCGAGAAGTCGGCCATGATATTGCGTAGCAGCAATTCGGCAACAACCCGGTTGTCGGGATTTTCCTCCAATAGCATGCGCAGGGTTTCGCGGTCATCCACGTTGCGCAGCTGTTCGTGCGTGAGCGCTTCACCCACAGCCCGCACATCAGGTTTGATTACGGTTTTCAGAATGCGCAAGGCAAGAAAGTAGTCGCCCTGCTCGAAATAGACTTTTGAAAGCCACAGCAGCGCCTCATCGCGGTCTACCCAGTCCGGATACAACTGCACGATCCGCCCGAGCACATCGCGCGAAACATTTTTGTAACCGAGTTGATAGGCCGAAAGCGCATAAAAAAAGTTAGCGTAAATGTATGATGGGTTGTTCTTATCGTACACCAGCAGCGGCTTGAAACCCTCAAACGCAAGCGAATACAAGCCGCCATCAAAATGTTGGCGGGCGGCCTGATACTGGCGTTTGTAGTCCTGCGCACCCAGCCGGAAGCCGGCCACGAAAAGCACCACCATGACAATTACGCGCATCATGCTATTCCCACTCAATCGTTGCCGGCGGCTTCGAACTGATGTCGTACACCACCCGGTTGACACCTTTTATTTTGTTAATGATCTCCGATGACACTTCGCTCAGGAAAGCGTACGGCAGGTGCGCCCAATCGGCCGTCATACCGTCTACGCTCACAACGGCCCGCAGGGCTACCACCTGCTCATAGGTGCGCTCGTCCCCCATCACGCCAACGGATCGGATCGGCAACAGAATGGCGCCTGCCTGCCATACGTCTTTATACAAGTTACTTGATTTCAACAGATTGATGAAGATATGATCAACCTCTTGCAAGATTCGTACCTTTTCGGGCGTGATGTCGCCCAGAATCCGAATTCCGAGGCCGGGGCCCGGAAACGGATGGCGGTTGAGGATCAGCGGATCGATACCCAGCAGAGCGCCTACCTGCCGTACCTCATCCTTAAACAGGGTATTCAATGGCTCTACCACCTTGAGTTTCATTTTCTCCGGTAACCCCCCCACATTGTGGTGAGATTTGATGGTGGCAGACGGGCCCTTAACCGAAACGGATTCAATCACATCCGGATAAATTGTCCCCTGACCCAGCCATCGCACGCCTTCAATGCGATGGGCTTCCACATCAAATACTTCAATAAAAGTTCGTCCAATTGCCTTTCGCTTCGCCTCCGGGTCGGTCAGGCCCCCAAGTGCAGTGTAAAACTGCTCGCGGGCATCAACGCCTTTGATGTTCAGCCCCATGTCTTGGTAGGAATCCAGAACGTGCTCGAATTCATTTTTTCGTAACAAGCCGTTGTCAACAAAAATGCAATACAGGTTCTTCCCGATGGCCTGATGCACAAGCGTGGCTGCCACCGTAGAATCAACACCGCCGGATAGCGCCATCACCACTTTGTCGGACTTCAGCTGATCGCGCAGCTTCGCCACGGTGCTCTCGACAAACAAGTCTGGGGTCCAGTCTTGCGGACATCCGCAGATGTGCACAACGAAGTTCCGGAGGAGGTTCTTTCCTTCCACTGAGTGCGTAACCTCCGGGTGGAACTGAATACCGTAGTGGGGCTTTTCGCGATGCTGAAACGCCGCCACATTAACCGACGCTGTGCTGGAAATAATTTTGTAGTCGGTACCCAACCGGGCAATCGTATCCGAATGCGACATCCACACCTGCGAGTCGAGCGAAATTTCCTTAAGCAATTCGGAATGGTGATCCACTTCCGAAAGGCGCGCGCGGCCATATTCCCGGATCTGAGA
>VYLK01000639.1_pt1 | contig 10347 bp, 9 predicted proteins | sample 5114321 | NCBI WGS metagenome assembly VYLK01 (sample SAMN12291792, study PRJNA351875) | freshwater metagenome | isolation source: freshwater lake | place: USA: Michigan, MSU2 Lake | collected 2011-08-16
CGCCAGCGCGCCGCCGGCAGCGCCGGGCCCGGCCTTGCTGCAGCCCAGCCGCACCCTGCCGTCGCCGCGCTGATGGTGGCGGCCGCCGTTTCTGCCACCGCGGTGGCCACGCCAACGCCTGCCGCCGGCAGCCGACTGGAGGCCACCGGCCTGCAGAAGAGCTACGGCGCGCGCATGGTCGTGAAAGAGGTGCACCTGGCCGTGGGCGCGGGTGAAGTGGTGGGCCTGCTGGGCCCGAACGGCGCCGGCAAGACCACCACCTTCTACATGGTGGTGGGCCTGGTGCGGGCCGACCAGGGTGAGATCCGCATCGACGGCCAGCCGGTGCAAGGCCTGCCCATCCACCACCGCTCGCGGCTGGGTTTGAGCTACCTGCCGCAGGAAGCCTCCATCTTCCGCAAGCTCACGGTGGCGGAGAACATCCGCGCCGTGCTGGAGCTGCAGCGCGGCGCCGACGGCCGGCCGCTGAAGACCGCGGTGATCGAAGAGCTGCTCGACCAGTTGCTGCACGATCTCAGCATCGAGAAGCTGCGCGATTCGCCGGCGCCAGCGCTGTCGGGCGGTGAACGCCGGCGTGTGGAGATCGCACGCGCGCTGGCCACGCAGCCGCGGTTCATCCTGCTGGACGAGCCTTTTGCCGGCGTCGACCCCATCGCGGTGATCGAGATCCAGAAGATCATCCAGTTCCTGCGCTCGCGCGGCATCGGCGTGCTCATCACCGACCACAACGTGCGCGAGACGCTGGGCATCTGCGACCGCGCCTACATCATCAGCGACGGGCGCGTGCTGGCCGAAGGCACGCCCGACGACATCGTCGCCAACGCCGAGGTGCGCAAGGTGTACCTCGGCGAAAACTTCAAGATGTGAGCCTGCGATGAAGCCTTCATTGCAGGTCCGGCTCTCGCAGCACCTGGCGCTCACGCCCCAGCTGCAGCAATCCATCCGCCTCTTGCAGCTGAGCACGCTCGAGCTGCACCAGGAGGTGGGGCAGATGCTCGAGCAGAACCCCTTCCTGGAAGCCGACGACGAGCTGCCGGCCAATCCTTTCGAAACACCGCTGGAGCGGCAGGCGGTCGACCGCGTGGCCGACCGCACGGCCGACGCAGAAACCAGCAGCGACGCCGGTGAAAGCAGCGGCGACAGCGGCGGTGACACGGCCACCGAGATCCGTGGCGACGAGTTCGGCACCACCGAGCGCGACGACTGGGAAAACGGCACCGAGCGCGACGACTTCGACGGCATCCGCGAGACGCCGTCGTCTTCAGCCGCCAGCGGTGAAGGCGACGAGCTCGACCCGCACGAGCGCCGCACCAGCAGCGGCTCGCTGGAAGACCACCTGCGCCAGCAGGTGCTGGGCATGCGCCTGTCGCCCACCGACCAGGCCGCGCTGACCGTACTGATCGAGAGCCTGGACGGCGACGGCTACCTGGCCGACCCGTTGGAAGAAATCGCCGAGCGCCTGGCCGAGATGATGGGCCTGCAGGACGACGAGGAGGCCCGCGCCGAACTCGCCGACCGCCTGCGCTGTGCCTTGAAATGGCTGCAGAACCTCGAGCCCTCGGGCGTGGGCGCACGCAACCTGGGCGAGTGCCTGAGCCTGCAGCTGCTGCAAACGCCCAAGTGCGCCGCGCGCCAGCTGGCCCTGCGCATTTGCGAGCAGTACCTGGAACTGCTGGCGCGCCGCGACATGAAGCGCCTGACCGCGCTGACCGGCTGTGACGAGAACCTGGTGCGCCAGGCGCAGGCGCTCATCCGCCAGTGCGAGCCCAAGCCCGGCCGGCCGTTCTCAGACGCCGAGGCCACCATCGTCGTGCCCGATGTCATCGTGCGCAAGAGCGGCCGCGGCCTGGCCGTGGTGCTGAACCCCGACGTGATGCCCAAGCTGCGCATCAATGACTTGTACGCCGCCGCCGCGCGCGGCCAGCGCGGCAACGCCGCCAACCCGGGCCTGAGTTCGCGCCTGCAGGAAGCCCGCTGGTTCGTGAAGAACATCCAGCAGCGTTTCGACACCATCCTGCGCGTGAGCAAGGCCATCGTCGAACGCCAGAAGGCCTTCTTCACGCACGGCGCCATCGCGATGAAGCCGCTGGTGCTGCGCGAGATCGCCGACGAACTCGGCCTGCACGAAAGCACCATCTCGCGCGTGACCACGGCCAAGTACATGGCCACGCCGCAGGGCACCTTCGAGCTGAAGTATTTCTTTGGCAGCAGCCTGAACACCGAGGCCGGTGGCAACGCCAGCAGCACGGCGGTGCGCGCGCTGATCCAGCAGTTCGTCACCGCCGAAGACCCCAAGAAGCCGCTGTCCGACAGCCAACTGAGCGACATGCTGGAAGAGCAGGGCATCCAGGTTGCTCGGCGCACGGTGGCGAAGTACCGCGAGTCGCTGAAGATCGCACCCGCTTCCTTGCGCAAGGCCATCTGATGCCCTCTCTCTTCTTGCCCTGCGCCGGTGGCGTGGAGGCCTTGCTGGCCGACGAGGTGCAGCGCATCACCGGCACCACGGCCGAAGCCACACGTGGTGGTGTCTGGGTGGAGGGCGGCGCCCGCACCGCGATGCAGCTGAACCTCGAGAGCCGCCTCGCCACGCGCGTGCTGTGGCCCTTGATCGACGGCTACTACCGCGACGAACACGACCTCTACGAACTCGCGCGGCGCGTGCCCTGGGGCGAGTGGATCAGCCCGGCGCAGACGCTGCGCGTTGACGTGAGCGCGCAGCGTTCACCGCTGCAGAGCCTGAACTTCGCCGCGCTGCGCATCAAGGACGCGGTTTGCGACACGCTGCGCGAGCAGACCGGCGAGCGGCCGAGTGTCGACACGCGCCGGCCCGACCTGCCCATCGCGCTCTTCGTCGGCCCCGAACACGCCACGCTGTACGTCGACACCTCGGGCGAGGCCCTCTTCAAACGGGGCTGGCGTGAAGACACCGGCGAAGCACCACTGAAGGAAACGCTGGCCGCGGCCATGCTGGCGGCTGCCGGCTGGCAAGGCCGCGCCGAAGACGGCCCGCTCTTCGACCCCTGCTGCGGTGCCGGCACCATCGCGGTGGAAGCGGCGCAGATGGCCTGCGGTATCGCGCCGGGTGGCCAGCGGCGCTTCGCCTTCGAACGCCTCTTGCCCTTCCGGGCCCACATGGCCGCCTGGCGCGAGATGCAGCAGGCTGCGCAGGCGCGTGTGCACGCGCCGGCCGTGGCCGTGTACGCCGGCGACGTGAGCTTCCGCATGACCGACTTCGCCACCCGCAACGCCGAGCGCGCCGGGGTGCTGAAGGCCATCGATTTCAAGACGGCCGACGCCTTGCAGCGCCCGCCGCCGGCCGAGCGCGGCGTGATCCTGATGAACCCGCCCTATGGCGAGCGCATCGCGCCCAAGGGGCAGGGCACGGCCGTCGCGCGCGAAGGCTTCGAAGGCGGCGGCAGTTCGGCCGAGTTCTTCGGCGCGCTGGCCGCGAACTGGAAACGCCAGTACCCGGGTTGGACCGCCTGGCTGCTCAGCCCCGACATGAAGCTGCCCGGGCTGATGCGCCTGAAGGAAAGCCGGCGCGTGCCGATGTGGAACGGCCCCATCGAGTGCCGCATGTTCCGCTTCGATCTCGTGGCGGGCACCCACCGCGGCTGAAGGCCACTGCCGGCGCGGCTAGCGCAGCACCGGCAGCGCGGCCACGCGGCGGTCGATGTCCTGCAACTGCGCCTCGTAGGGCGGCGCGCCCACGCCGCCGTAGCGCTTGAGGAAGCTGGCCTCGTCCATGAACTCGGCCAGGTCCTGCCAGGGGGGCATCACCTCGGCATCCTTCTGCACCGCGGCCAGCGCCGCCTGCAGGCGCTGAGGCTCGCGCACCGCGCGCTCGCCCAGGCGGATGCCGGCGCGGTTGGCGGCCATGTCGTTGAAGCTGAAGCCGCTGCCGCCGCGTGAATCGGCCAGTTCCTTGTAGACGCCGATGGCGCGCGACAGCGGGCTCGTGCCCTCGGCCGCCAGCGCCGCCGACACCAGCAGGTGGCGCGGAAAGTCAGCGCGCCCGTCCAGCGTCACCTGCATCGGCCGCGGCTGTGGCCAGCTGCGCGCGGCCGGCAGCAGCGTGCCCATGGTGCGGCCGTTCACATAAAGCGTCAGCACCACCAGCGCGGCACGGTTCTCGGCCGCGGCATCGGCGCCGGGCGCGGCACTGCGCTGCTGCGCCAGCGTGAACATCGGCCCCAGCAGCGGGGGCAAGGCCACCTCCCAGCCCGGGCCCTGGCGCGCCGTCACGGCCGCCAGGTGCTCGGCATAGGCGCGCAGGCGCTGCTGCTGGTCGGGCGGCACCAGGCCGCCCAGCAGCCGCTCGGTGCTGTCGCCCTGCCAGGCGTAGACCACCGCCAGTTGCTGCGCACCGAAGTTCACGCGTTTCACCACGTCGCCCGCGGCCTGCCACTGCGCCTGCAGGCCGGCCTGCTCGGCGGCCCGGTGCAGGAGCTTCTCGCCCACCCAGGCCGGCAGGGGCAGGCGGCCGACCTGCAACTCGTCCAGCACGGGCAGGCCGCCGGTCTCGCGCAGGCGCACCTGCAGGTTCAGCCAGCGGCCGAAAGGGTTGGCCGGCAGGTGCAGGCTGGCCTTCACCAGCGCGCTGCCGCGCTGCAGGCTCACGCTGCCGGCCGAAGGGGCGTAGCGGTGCAGTGCCGCGTGGTTGAGCAGCACTTCCACATCGCGCTCGCTCAGGCGCAGCGCGTTCACCCGGCCCGGCGTGGCGCGCCGCGGGTCGTGCGCGCGCACCAGCGCCAGGGCACGGGCCACGTCTTCGGCCACCGGTTCGGTCTGCAGGCTCACGGCCGGCTCGGGCTGCAGGGCGGCCATCACGGCCACCAGCGCGGCCAGCCCCGCCAGCAGCGGCACGGCCGCTGCGGCGAGCATCCATTTCTTCATGCGCCGAGTCTGCCACCGGGGCCGCCACCGGCCGCGTGAGCCCTTGGCTGGGGGGCATAATTCCTCACTGAACTTCCGGAGGAATGCCTTGGAAACGGCCCAGGAACCCGCCTCTGCGCGCTAGCCGTCCTGGCCGGCTGATACAGCCGGGCGAGACGGCGCACCCCAACCGCCCCTCTCGCAGCCCCCGCCCCGGCCTCCGGCCCGGGCCCCTGTTTCGGAAGTTGCCACATGCTCAACGTCTTCACGCTGGCCCAGGGCCGGCTGGTCCAGGCCGAGATCGCCCAGCTTGACGCGCTGGCGCTGCTGCAGCCGGTGTGGGTGGACCTGGAGAGCCCCACCGAGGAAGAGAAGGCCTGGGTGCACCAGTGCTTCGGCCTGAGCATCCCGGCCGGCGTCATCGACGACGACCTCGAAGAGTCGGCCCGCTTCTACGAAGAGGACAACGGCGAGCTGCACATCCGCTCCGACTTCCTGGTGGACGCGGACGACCCGGCGAAAGGTACGAAAGGCGGCGCCGAAGCCCAGCCCGCGCGCAACGTGCGCGTGGCCTTCATCCTCTCGAAGAACGTGCTGTTCTCCATCCACGCCGAAGACCTGCCCGTCTTCCGCCTGCTGCGCCTGCGCGCGCGGCGCATCCCGGCGCTGATCGAAGACGCCAAGGACGTGCTGCTCAAGCTCTACGACGCCGACGCCGAGTACAGCGCCGACCGCCTGGAGGGCATCTACGACGGGCTGGAGAAGGTCAGCGCCAGCGTGCTGACGCAGGACGTGAACGACCAGGTGGCCGGCGCCGCGCTGACGGCCATCGCGCGCGAGGAAGACCTGAACGGCCGCATCCGCCGCAACGTGATGGACACGCGCCGCGCTTTGAGCTTCATGATGCGCAGCCGCATGCTGAATGCCGAGCAGTTCGAGGAAGCGCGGCAGATCCTGCGCGACATCGACAGCCTGGACAGCCACACCGCCTTCCTCTTCGACAAGATCAACTTCCTGATGGACGCCACGGTCGGCTTCATCAACATCAACCAGAACAAAATCATCAAGATCTTCTCGGTGGCCAGCGTGGCGCTGCTGCCGCCGACGCTGATCGCCAGCGTCTACGGCATGAACTTCGCGCACATGCCCGAGCTGCAGTGGCGGTACGGCTACGCGCTGGCGATCGGCCTGATGGTGTGTTCGGTGGCGGCGCCCTTCCTTTACTTCAGGCGCAAGGGTTGGTTGCGCTAGCCGTCTGCAACGGCTCGCAACAGGCGGGCTCGGCGTCGCATCCTGCGCACAACTCCGCAGGGCTTCGGATGCCAGGAGGCGAAGGCATCGTGTAACCTCGTCGCGTTGTGTCGGCAATCCGGCACCCGTCTCTTCGAGGCCGCCCAGAACATGCAGATCACACCGAAGACGCCGGCAGCCCCCTGGTTGCACCGTGCCCTCTTGGGGGCCGCCCTGGCCGCTGGTGCGTTCGTGGCCACGCCGGCGCTGGCCCAGTTCAGCATGGTGCCAGCGCCCTTGTGCACCCAGCCCAAGGAATCGGCAACCGAAGGCGAGCGCGAGTACCGCGTGGATGCGGCCCGACACCTCTACGCCTGCTACCCGATGCGCGTGTACCGCGGCAAGCTGCCGCCCTTGCTGTACGGCGTGATGATGGTGGAGACCGAGATCGACGCCACCGGCCAGGTGGTCAACGTGAGCGTGGTGCGCAAGCCAGCCGCCGACGAGGTGGCGCCCTGGGTCATCGCGATGATCAAGCGCGCCGCGCCCTTCCCGGTGCCGGCCAAGCAGGCCGGGGGCACCGTCAAGTACACCGAGACCTACTTCGTCGACAAGTCAGGGCTCTTCCAGGCGCAGTCGGTCACCGAAGGTCAACGCTGACCCGCTTGCACTTCAGCCCGCGTTCACGCGGCGCTTGAGCCAGCGCATCAGCGCGCCCAGCACGGGCAGCTTTTCGTAGAGCTCTTCGGCCACATCCCAGTAGTCGCGGTGTTGCTCGATGCGGCCGTCTTCGGCCAGCCGCAGATGCGAGGCGCCCCGCACCACCAGCGGCGGCTGGGCTTTGCCCTTCAGGCCGAAGATGAAATCCCAGATCAGGAAACACTGCCGGCCCTGCACCACGGCCTCGTGCACCACGAAGCGCGGCGCCTCCAGCGTGCGGAACATGTGCTCGAAGATGGCCGTGATGGCCGGCACGCCCTGCACCTCGTTGAAGGGGTCTTTGAAGCGCGCGTCTTCGGTGTAGATCTGCGAAAGCTGCGCCAGGCCTTGCGGCGACAGCGCCTCGTAGGCCTGCACGATGGCGGCGATGCGCGGGTCGGCGTGGCGGGGCGTGTTCACAGGCCGGTGGAGCGGCGCACGGCCGCGAAGTAGGGGCCGTAGCCCAGGTGGCGCAGCGCGTGCATCCAGAAGGTGAAGCGCCTGGGGAAGTGGATCTCGAACTCGCCCTTTTTCCAGCCGCGCAGGATCTCTCTGGCCGCGTCTTCTGGCGTGATCAGCGCCGGCATCTTGAACTGGTTCTGCGCGGTGAGCGGCGTCTCCACGAAACCCGGGTTGATGAGCGAGACACCGATGCCCAGCGGCTGCAGGTCGAGGTAGAGCGTCTCGGCCAGGTTGATGAGCGCGGCCTTGGTGGGCCCGTAGGCCAGGCTCTGCGGCAGGCCGCGGAAGCCGGCCACGCTGCTGACCAGGCTGATGTGCCCCGCGTCCTTGCCCGCCTTGGCCTTGGCCTGGGCCTGCAGCACGGGCAGCACGGCATCCAGCATGTAGAGCGCGCCAACGTAGTTCACCTGCACGTGCTGCAGCGCCACGTCGAGTTCAAAGGCCGGCGCGCGCATGGGTTTGTAGGTGCCGGCGCAGTACATGGCCAGGTCGATGCGGCCGTGCACGCGCGCGATGTGCTGGGCGGCGTCGCGCATGGCGTCGCGGTCGGTGGCGTCGAGCGCGATGGCGTCGCTGCCCGGGTGTTCGCTGACGAAGCGGTCCAGCGCCTCACGCCCGCGCGCCGAGACGACCACGCGCGCACCGGCAGCGTGCAGGGCCGTGGCGGTGGCGCGGCCGATGCCGGTGGAGGCGCCCACCAGCCAGACGGTCTTGCCGGCCCAGCGCTCGATGCGGGGGTTCAAGGACATGTTGTTCTTTTCAGGGTTTGTAGAAGGACAGGGTCACTTCGCCCAGGTAGATGCCGAACTTGCTCATCACGGCCTTGTTCAGCATCACCTTGTCGTCCATCAGGTACATCCAGTCGTCGAACTGCACCTCGTAGACCTTGCCGTCCACGGGCAGGCTGAGCGTGTAGCGCCAGTTCAGGGCGTTGCCGGCGCTGCGGCCCTCGGCCACGCCCACCACGTCGTCGGCGCGGCCACTCCAGCGGCCGTTGCCTTCGTCGGTGAGCTTCCAGACGCGGCGCTCGGTCTTGCCGTCGCTGTAGGTGAAGCGTTCGTCGAGCACGCCCTGGTTGCCGTTCCAGCTGCCCGTCATCTGCACCGTGAAGCGGCGCACCACCTTGCCCGAGCGATCGGTGAAGATGCCGTGCGCCACCATGGGGCCGTTGAAGTAAGTCTTCAGGTCCAGCACCGGCTTTTCGGCCGCGTAATCGGCCGGCGTGGGCACCGAGGCGCAGCCCGCCAGCAGCGCGGTGGTGGCTGCAAAGGCCGCGGCCAGTGTGATCAGGCGTCGTTTCATCGGTGTTCTTCCTTGCGCAGCCAAAGCGCCCACAGCAGGCCGGCCGCGGCCAGTTTCAGCAGGCAGGGCAGCAAACAGTAGGCCAGGGTGAGGGCTTGCAGCGCGTCAGCGTCGCGGCCCCCGGGGGTGTAGCCGAAGGCGCCCAGCAGCGGCAGCGCCACGCCAGCGGCCAGGGCCAGGTTGAGTTTGGTGGCGAAGTTCCACCAGCCGAAATAGGCGCCTTCCAGCTGCTGGCCGTGGCCTGCGCGCTGGATGACCCCGGCCAGGAGCGCGCCGGGAAGCGTGAGGTCGGCGCCCAGCGCGATGCCGCTGGCGATGCACACCGCGGTGTAGGCCGCGACGTCGCCCGCGCCCAGCAGCGCGGCCCAGGCGAAGGTGGCGATGGCCAGCACCATGCCGGCCAGCCAGGTGCGCGCCAGGCCGAAACGCGCTACGCCGCGCAACCACAGCGGCATGCTCAGGGCGCCAGCCGCGAAGTAGCTGGCCAGGAACAGAGGCTCGAACGCGGCGGCTTGCAGCCGATCCCGGATGTAGAACAGCACCAGCGTGGCCGGCACCGCGCTGGCCACGCCGTTGACGAGGTAGATGGCCAGCAGCCGGCGGAAGGCCGGCGTGCGCAGCGGCGCCCACAAGGCCGGCGCGCTGGTGGTGGTGACCTGCGGCCTGGGCGCACGCGCCAGCAGCGCCACGCCCAGCGCCAGCGTGAGCGCGAACACCACGGTCGTGACGGACAGCCCCGCCACCGAGGGCAGCACGCTGGCCACCAGCACGCCCAGCAAAGCCAGGCCCTCGCGCCACGACACGATGCGCGCACGCTGCCCTTCGTCGCCGCCCAGGCGCGCGCCCCAGGCCTGGTGCAGCACGCTCAGCACGCTGTAGCTGAGGTAGGTGAGGGCCAGCAGCGCGGCGCACCACAGCAGCAGTGCGGGCTGGCCTGCGGCGCCGGCCGTGGTGTCCACCGCCGGGAAGAACAGGCCACGGAAGCCCAAGGCGCAGAGCAGCGCCGCCATCACCGCAGCCAGCAGCACGGCGCGCGCCGAGCGGGCGAACCAGCCGTCCACCAGGCGGCCGATCCACGGGTCGGCCACGGCATCGAGCAGGCGCGCGCCCAGCAGCAGCGCCCCCAGCGTGGCCAGCGGGATGCCGAACTCGGCCGCGTAGTGGTTGGGCAGCACCACGTAAAGCGGCAGCGCCAAGAAGGCCAGCGGCAGCCCCAGGCTGCCGTAGGCCAGACCCTGGCCCCAGCCGCCGCGCCAGGTGGGCGCGGGGCTCGCGGCGGCCCTGGCGTTCGTCACGGCGAACTTCTCGCGGTCTTTGTGCCCAGCAGCTGTTCACGCATTGCAGGCTCGGACGTGCGTGGCGAGAGCCAGATGCCGAAGAACATCCGCGCGAAGGCCACCTCGCGCAATTCGCCGCGCAGCTGGCCGTTGAGGAAGAAACGCGCGCCCACGCCAGGCAGGTTCACGCCGGTGATGCGGTCGCCGGGCTTCACGTCGGGGAAGAGCTGCTGCATGTTGCCCAGCCAGCGCTCGCCATCGACGGCGCTGATCTCGCCCTGGCGCTCCATCTCCTTGAGCGAACGTTCGGCGATGGCGCTGCCCTTGAGGTTGCGCAGGTATTGCAGCTCCAGCGCGAAGGGCACGGCTTGCCAGTCAGGCCCCGGCGCGGCCACGCCGGCCCACAGCCGCGCGTCGTAGACGCGCAGGCCCATGAAGCGCAGCGTGCCGCCGCCCAGCAGGCGCGCGCCGGTGATCTCGGCCGCCACCTCGGCCGGGCCGC
>VYLK01000640.1_pt1 | contig 10314 bp, 9 predicted proteins | sample 5114321 | NCBI WGS metagenome assembly VYLK01 (sample SAMN12291792, study PRJNA351875) | freshwater metagenome | isolation source: freshwater lake | place: USA: Michigan, MSU2 Lake | collected 2011-08-16
TGGCCCTGGCCCTGCCGCTGGGCCTGCTGCTCGCGGCCGTGGCCGCGCCGGCCGATTTCACCCGGCCCGCCGGCGGCCTGCAGGTGGCGCTGCTGCAGACCAACGTGGCCCAGGACGAGAAGTTCTCCGCCGAGCGCCTGCCCGAGAGCCTGGCCTGGGTGGCGCGCCACCTGGTGGAAGCCGAGGCCGAGCTGGTGGTGGCGCCCGAAACCGCGGTGCCCTTGCTGCCCGGGCAGCTGGAGGAGTTCGCGCCGGGTTACTGGCAGATGCTGCAGCAGCATTTCAGCGGCAGCAGCGCAACCGGCCCGCGCGCCGCGCTGGTGGGCGTGCCGCTCGGCGACTTCGATCGCGGCTATACCAACAGCGTGGCTGGCCTCACCGCGCGGCCGCCCGGCACGGCCGAGTACCGCTATGACAAGCACCACCTCGTGCCCTTCGGTGAGTTCATCCCTACCGGCTTCCGCTGGTTCACGCAGATGATGAACATCCCGCTGGGCGACTTCTCGCGCGGCGGCTTGCAGCAGCCTTCGTTTGCCGTGCGCGGCCAGCGCGTGGCGCCCAACATCTGCTACGAAGACCTCTTCGGCGAAGAACTCGCGCAGCGTTTCGCCGACCCGGCCACCGCACCGACGGTGATGGCCAACCTCAGCAACATCGGCTGGTTCGGCAACAGCATCGCCATTCCCCAGCACCTGAACATCTCGCGCCTGCGCACGCTGGAACTGCAGCGGCCCATGCTGCGTGCCACCAACACCGGCGCCACCGCGGTGGTGGACCACCGCGGCATGGTGACGGCGCAGCTCGCCCCGCACACCCGCGGCGTGTTGCAGGCCGTGGTGCAGGGGCGCGAGGGCCTCACGCCGTTTGCGTGGTGGGCCTCGCGTTTCGGCCTCTGGCCTTTGCTGGGCCTGGCGCTCCTGCTGGGCGCCGCAGCGCTGGTGGTCGGGCGCCGCAGGCCCCGCCCGTAAACTCCAGAGCCCCCGAGACTGGACCTTGAGCACCGTGCCATGTTGACCTTCCAGCAGATCATCCTCCAGCTGCAGAGCTACTGGGACGCCCAGGGCTGCGCCCTGCTGCAGCCCTACGACATGGAAGTGGGCGCCGGCACCAGCCACACCGCCACCTTCCTGCGCGCGCTCGGCCCCGAGCCCTGGAAGGCCGCCTACGTGCAGCCCAGCCGCCGCCCGAAGGACGGCCGCTACGGCAACAACCCCAACCGCCTGCAGCACTACTACCAGTACCAGGTGGTGCTCAAGCCCGCGCCGGCCAACATCCTGGAGCTCTACCTCGGCAGTCTGGAGGCGCTGGGTTTCGATCTCAAGAAGAACGACGTGCGTTTCGTCGAAGACGACTGGGAGAACCCCACGCTGGGCGCCTGGGGCCTGGGCTGGGAGGTCTGGCTCAACGGCATGGAAGTCACGCAGTTCACCTACTTCCAGCAGGTGGGCGGCATCGACTGCAAGCCCATCACCGGCGAGATCACCTACGGCCTGGAGCGCCTGGCCATGTACTTGCAGGGCGTGGACAACGTCTACGACCTGACCTTCGCGCCGGGCCTGAAGTACGGTGACGTCTACCACCAGAACGAGGTCGAGCAGAGCACCTACAACTTCGAGCACAGCGATGTCGAGTTCCTGCTGCAGGCCTTCGGCGCGCACGAGAAGCAGGCCCGCCACCTGATGACGCAGAGCCTGGCGCTGCCGGCCTACGAGCAGGTGCTCAAGGCCGCGCACAGCTTCAACCTGCTGGACGCCCGCGGCGCCATCAGCGTGACCGAGCGCGCCGCCTACATCGGCCGCATCCGCAACCTCGCGCGCAGCGTCGCGCAGAGCTACCTCGACAGCCGCGCGCGCCTGGGCTTCCCGCTCGCGCCGCGTGCCTGGGCCGACGAGGTGCTGGCCAAGCTGGCCGCCGATGCCGCCGCCACCGCTGCCCGCCAGGCCGCCTGAACCATGCAAGCCGATCACAACCTGCTCGTTGAACTCTTCGTCGAAGAGCTGCCGCCCAAGGCGCTGAAGAAACTCGGCGCGGCCTTTGCGCAAGGCCTCGCCGACAGCCTCAAGGCCCAGGGCCTGGCCCCGGCGCATGCGCTGGTGGCCAGCTTCGCCTCGCCGCGCCGCCTGGCCGTGCACGTGAGCCACGTGCTGGCGCAGGCCGCCGACAAGCCGCAGCGCATCAAGCTGATGCCGGTGGCCGTGGCGCTCACGGCCGATGGCCAGCCCACGCCTGCATTGCTGAAGAAGCTGGGCGCGATGGGCCTGGACGCCGCCGTGCTGCCGCAATTGCAGCGCGCGCCCGACGGCAAGGCCGAGGCGCTGTTCCTCGACAACGTGCAGCCCGGCGCCACGCTGGCCGCAGGCCTGCAGAAGGCGCTGAACGAGACCCTGGCCCAGCTGCCCATTCCCAAGGTGATGCAGTACCAGCTGCACAGCGGCAGCGGCGCAGGCTTCCAGCCCGGCTGGACCAGCGTGAACTTCGTGCGCCCGGCCCACGGGTTGGTGGCGCTGCACGGCAGCGAGGTGGTGCCCGTGGAAGCGCTCGGCCTGCAGGCCGGCCGCAGCACGCGCGGCCACCGCTTCGAGGCCCCGCAGGCCACCGTGACGCTGCGCGACGCCGACAGCTACGCGCAGCAGCTGCTGGACGAAGGCGCCGTCATCGCCAGCTTCGAGGGCCGCCGCGCCGAGATCGTGCGCCAGCTCTCCGAGGCCGCGGCCGCCCTGGGCCTCCGCCCCATCGACGACGAGGCTTTGCTCGACGAGGTGACGGGCCTGGTCGAACGCCCGAACGTGCTGCTGTGCCAGTTCGAACCCGAGTTCCTGGCCGTGCCGCCGGAGTGCCTCATCCTCACGATGAAGGCCAACCAGAAGTACTTCCCGCTGCTCGATGCAGCCGGCAAGCTCACGCACCAGTTCCTGGTGGTCAGCAACATCCGGCCCGACGACGCCAGCCAGGTGATCGGCGGCAACGAGCGCGTGGTGCGCCCGCGCCTGGCCGATGCCAAGTTCTTCTTCGACCAGGACCGCAAGCGCACACTGGAAAGCCGCGTGCCGCAGCTGGCCCAGGTGGTCTACCACGGCAAGCTGGGCAGCCAGGGCGACCGTGCCGAGCGCGTGCGCGCGATCGGCCACGCCATCGTCAACCAGCTGCGCATGGCCACGCTGCCCTACACGGTGGAAGCGCAGGACGAGTTCGCCGTGCTCGACAGCAAGGTGCAGCAGGCCGCGCGCCTGGCCAAGACCGACCTGCTGACCGACATGGTGGGCGAGTTCCCCGAGCTGCAGGGCATCATGGGCGGCTACTACGCGCGCCATGAAGGCCTGCGCGACGGCGTGGCCATCGCCATCGAAGACCACTACAAGCCGCGCTTCGCCGGCGACGCGCTGCCGCGCAACCACACCGGCACCGTGCTGGCGCTGGCCGACAAGCTGGAGACGCTGGTGGGCCTCTTCGGCATCGGCCAGCTGCCCACCGGCGACAAAGACCCGTTTGCGCTGCGCCGCCACGCCTTGGGCGTGATCCGCATCCTGGTGGAGAAGAACCTGCCGCTGCAGGTGCCCGATCTGGTGCAGCAGGCGCTGCCGGCCTTCGGCGAGCTGATCACCGACCCCAGCGCCGCGCTGCTGGCCTTCTTCAGCGACCGCCTGGCCGTGAGCCTGCGCGACCAGGGCTACAGCGCGCAGGAGGTGGACGCTGTGCTCGCGCTGCAGCCGCCGCGCCTGGGCGAGGTGCCGCGCCGCCTGGCGGCCGTGCGCGCCTTCGCCAGCCTGCCCGAGGCGCCGGCCCTGGCCGCTGCCAACAAGCGGGTGAGCAACATCCTGAAGAAGAGCGACGAAGCCGTGGCCGAGAGCGCCGAGGCCGCACTGCTCAAGGAGCCCGCCGAAGCCGCGCTGGCCGAGGCCCTGGCCGCCGCCACGCCGGCGGCCGACCAGGCCTTCGAGCGCGGCGACTACGCGGCTTCGCTGCAGGCGCTGGCCGTGCTGAAGGCGCCGGTGGACCGCTTCTTCGAAGACGTGATGGTCAATGCCGAAGACCCCGCGCTGCGCCGCAACCGCCTGGCGCTGCTGGGCCAGCTGCACCGCGCGATGAACCGCGTGGCCGACCTGTCCAAGCTGGCCGGCTGACATGCACACCGTGCCCCTGGTCATCCTCGGCCGCGACGGCATCCTCAACGAGTTCCGCGAGGGGCACGTCACTGCGCCCGAGGAATGGGTGCCGGTGCCCGGCGCGCTGGAGGCCGTCGCGCGGCTGAACCACGCCGGCTGGCACGCGGTGGTGGCCACCAACCAGAGCGGCATCGGCCGCGGCATGATCGACATGAGCGCCGTCAACGCGGTGCACGCCCGCATGCACCAGAAGCTGCAGATCCAGGGCGGGCGCATCGACGCGGTGTTTTTCTGCCCGCACACGCCCGAAGACCACTGCGATTGCCGCAAGCCCAAGCCCGGGCTGCTGCAGGACATCGGCCGCCGCTACGGCATTGCGCTTCAGAACGTGCCGGTGGTGGGTGACACCCTGCGTGATCTGCAGGCCGCCATCGCTGCCGGCTGCGAGCCGCACCTCGTGCTCAGCGGCCGCGCCAGCGGCCTGGGTGGCGAAGCGCTGCAGCAGCTGCTCGACCAGGCGCCAGGCGCGCAGGTGCACGCGAACCTCGGCGCCTTCGTCGATTTCCTGCTCGCGCGCAGCGAAACGGCCGACTCCACCACCGGGGGGCTGGGCCGATGAAGCTGTTCTGGGCGCTGCGCTCGGCGCTGTTCCTCTTGTGGATGACCGTCACCGTCGTGCCCTGGGGGCTGATGATGCTGGTGCTGTCCATCTTCGTGCGCGGCACGCGGCTGTACTGGCCCACCATGCGCTGGCTGCGCATGGCGATCTGGGGCGCGCGCGTGATCTGCGGCGTGAACTACCGCGTGCACGGCATGCAGCACCTGCCCACCGCGGCCGATGAGTTGAGCGCCGTGGTGCTGGCCGCCAAGCACCAGAGCACCTGGGAGACCTTCGCCTTCCCGACGCTGATGCCGCACCCGCTGGCCTATGTGTTCAAGCGCGAGCTGCTCTACATCCCCTTCTTCGGCTGGGCCATGGGCCGGCTGGACATGATCCACATCGACCGCAGCAAGCGCGCCGAGGCCTGGAACAAGGTGGCCGCGCAAGGCAAGCGCCTGGCCAGCGAGGGCATCTGGGTCATCATGTTCCCCGAGGGCACGCGCACGCCGCGCGGCGGTCAGGGCACCTACAAGAGCGGCGCGGCACGGCTGGCCATTGCCACCGGCGTGCCCATCGTGCCGATTGCCGCCAGCAGCGCGAAGTGCTGGCCGCGCAAGAGCTTCCTGCTGCGCCCGGGCACGGTGGACGTGAGCATCGGCCCGCCGATCAGCAGCACCGACCGCCAGCCCGAAGAGCTGATGAAGGAAGTGGAAGCCTGGATCGAGGCCGAGATGCGCCGCCTCGACCCCGAGGCCTATGCACCCGGGGCCCCGGTTCACGCCGCGGCCCCGTCACACGAAAGGGGCTGAACATGCGTGCTCTGAAGTGGATCTTGGGCGTGGTGCTGGCGCTGGCGGCCGTGCTGGTGGGCGGCGGGTGGCTGCTGGGTTCCGACTTCAAGGTCACGCGCAGCCTGCTCGTGAACGCGCCGCCGGAGAAGATCTACCCGCTGGTGGCCGACCCGCGCGGCTGGAAACAGTGGTCGGTGTGGAACCAGCGCGACCCGGCCATGGCCATCACCTACTCGGGCGCGCCCTCGGGCGTGGGCGCGGTCTGGGAGTGGCGCAGCGCCACCGAAGGCGACGGCCGCATGAGCTTCACGCGTGCCGAAGCGCCAGGCCTTCTGGGCTACGAGCTCTACTTCCCCGACTTCGGCACCACCTCGCGCGGCGAGCTGCGTCTGGTGCTCGAGGGCAACGCCACGCGTGTGAGCTGGACCATGGAGGGCAACATGGGCCGCAACCCGCTGTTCAGCTGGATAGCGCTGTTTGCCGACGGCATGGTGGGCAAGGATTTCGAGGCCGGCCTGGCCGGTCTGAAGGCGGTGGCCGAGAAGTAGCCCACCGCGGCGGCGGCACGGGGCTGCGCCCTAGAATCCGCGCCCATGCCGCAACGGCCCGCCCCGCCTTCCCAGCAGCTGTCGCTGTTCGACGAGGTGTCGCCGCCTTCCGCCGATTTTGCTGCGCAGGCGAACATCGCGCCGCCGCCGCCCGCCGCCGCGCCGGCACCCGCCCCCGTCTTGTTGCCCCCCACTCCGCCCGAAGCTGCAGCGCCTGCCGCTGCCGCGCCGGCCCTGCCTTTCCAGCACCCCCAGGCCCAGCGCGAGATCGTGCTGGCCGGCCACCGCGTGGCCTACGCGCTGCGGCGCGCGCGCCGGCGCAGCATCGGCTTCGTCGTCGGCGCCGAGGGCCTGGCCGTGAGCGCGCCGCGTTGGGTGGGCCTGGGCGAGATCGAGGCCGCGCTGCAGGAAAAGGCGGCGTGGATCCTGCGCAAGCTGCACGAGCAGCGTGAACGCGGCCGCCGTCTGCAGGCCGCGCGCGTGGATTGGCGCGACGGCACCACGCTGCCCTTCCTGGGCGAGACCGTCATCGTCGTGCTCGACACCCGCACCACCGGCGCGGTGCTGAAAGAAGCCACCGACACACTGCCCGGCGTGCCCCGTCTCACGCTGCACCTGGGCTTGCCGCACACGGCCGAGCCGGCGCAGATCCGCGATGCCGTGCAGAGCTGGCTGCAGCGCCAGGCGCGGCGCATCTTCGAGGAGCGCTGTGCGCTCTTCGCGCAGCGCCTGGGCGTGCGCATGAAGCGCCTGAGCCTGAGCTCGGCCGCCACGCGCTGGGGCAGTGCCAGTGCCGACGGCAGCATCCGCCTGAACTGGCGCCTGGTGCACTTTGCCTTGCCGGTGGTGGACTACGTGGTCGCCCACGAACTGGCGCACCTGCGCGAGATGAACCACAGCCCCGCCTTCTGGGACGTGGTGCGCTCGGCCGTGCCCGATTTCGAACAGGCACGCGGCTCACTGCGCCACGAGGTGCTGCCGGTCTTCGACTGAGCGGCGTTCACCCACCTTTGGGTGGATGTGCAAGGGCGGCAGGCCCTTGGATACTGCGCGCCATTCCAGTCATCACCAGGCAGTACACAGCAAGACCGGGCTGGGAGGCCCGGGCACCGCGGCAGGCAGGCTCACCCCTGACCTGCCGCGTGTGTTTCAGGCGCTGGTGGCGGCGCCGTCCGGCACGCTGCGCCAGCGCCGCACGCCATCGGCGCCCCTCACCGGGCGCAGCCGGCCTTCTTCGGCCAGCAGGTGCAGGTGGGCGATGGCCTCGCCCATCGCGAAGGTGGTCTGGTGCAGGTCGAGCGTGCGCCTGAACAGCACCGGCAGCAGTTCGGCGGCGCTCAAGGGCGCTTCGGCGCAGGCCTGCAGCAGTTCGGCCAGGCGGTCTTCGTGGTGCTGCAGCAGCTGCGTGATGCGCGTGTGCAGGCCCGTGAAGGGCTGACCGTGCGAAGGCAGCACCAGCGTCTGCGCGGGCAGGGCGCGCATCGCGGCCACGCTGCGCAGGAACAGTGGCAGCGGGTTGGCCTCGGGTTCGAGGTCGATGACGCTGACATTGGTGGAGATGCGCGGCAGCACCATGTCGCCCGAGATCAGCACGCCGTGCTCGCCCAGGCCCGGCGCGTGCAGCGCGATGTGCTCGGGCGCATGCCCGTAGCCGGCGATGCAGTGCCAGGGCTGGCCGCCGATGTGCAGCACCTGCCCGTCCATCAGCCGGCGGTAGCGGCGCGGCACCTGCGGCACGAGGCTCGCGTAGTAGCCGGCGCGGGCGCGCACGCCGGCCAGCGAAGCTGCGTCCAGCAGGCCGTGCAGCGCGAAGAAGCGCGCGGCTTCTTCGCCGCCGAAGCCGGTGGTGCTGCTGCTGGCCACGCGGGCGGCGTTCCAGTCGGTCGCGCTGATCCAGAGGCGGCATTCCTGGGCCCCCAGCCTTGCGGCTTCGCCGCTCCAGCGCTCACACAACCAATGCGCCAGGCCGATGTGGTCGGGGTGCATGTGCGTGACGATCACGCGCAGCACCGGCAGGCCTTGCAGTTCTTCGGCGAACACGATTTCCCAGTTCGCGCGTGTGGTGGTGTTGTCGATGCCGCAGTCCACCACCGTCCAGCCCTCGCGGCCGTCGATGCGGTCGCGCAGCAGCCAAAGGTTGATGTGGTTCAGCGCAAACGGCAGGCCCATGCGCAGCCAGCGCACGCCGGGGGCCACTTCCAGCGTTCGGCCCGGGGCGGGCAGGGCGGCGCCCAGCGGGTAATGCAGGCCGGCATTCGCCGGGAGAGGCAACTCGGCATCCGCCGGGGGGTGCAGGGCGGCCTCGGGGCTGCCTGGGCGGGGCTCGGCCATGGTTCTATATTCGCGGCTGGGTTTACGTTTACGTCAACGTCAGTCTAACCATGCCCGCCTTGCCGTCTGCTCGCACCGCCCGCCCTGCCAGCCTTGCCGCCGAGAGCGTTGCCGCCCGCGGCAGCGCGCGGCAATACACCATCACCGAGCTGGCCGCCGAGTTCGACATCACGGCCCGCGCCATCCGCTTCTACGAAGACATGGGCCTGCTCAGCCCGCAGCGACGCGGGCGCAACCGCGTCTACACCCACCGCGACCGCACGCGGCTGAAGCTCACCCTGCGCGGCAAGCGCCTGGGCCTGAGCCTGCAGGAGATCAAGCAGCTGGTCGACATGTACGACAGCCCCTCCGACACCCGGCAGCAGCTCACCGCCTTCATGGCCGTGCTGGCCGAGCACCGCCAGCAGCTCGAGCAGCAGCGTGAAGACCTGGAGGTGACGCTGGCCGAGATCGCCCAGCACGAGGCGCGCTGCCGCAGCCTGCTGGCTGCTGCGGCGCCCGCACCGATCTCCGCACTCCCGACGGCCCGCCTTGCCACTCGGCGCAAGCCTGCCGTGGCCTGACGACCGGGGTCCCTGCCATGCAAGCACCCGACACCAGCAGCCCGCCGCCCCCGGCCCCCAGCAGCCTGGCCGCGCAGCTCGAAGACGGCCCGCTGCGCCGAGAACTCGGCATCGCACCCGACCGCAAGCCGGCCGAGCGCCCGCCCAGCCCGCACGACCGCCGCCTGCGCTTCACGGGCACCGGCAGCGCCTACTTCCGCGTGTGGGTGGTGCAGCTGCTGCTGACATTGCTGACGCTGGGCGTGTACTCGGCCTGGGCCAAGGTGCGCAAGGCGCGCTGGTTCGCGCAGCACACCGAGCTCGACGGCGACCGCTTCGACTTCCACGGCCAGCCCTGGCGCATCCTGGCCGGGCGGGTGGTGGCGCTGGCGCTGCTGGCGGCCTGGACCTGGTCTTTCGACATCGCCACCTGGCTGGGCCTGGCGGTGCTGGGCCTGTTCTGCGTGCTCGGGCCGCTGCTCTTTGCCAGCGCGCAACGCTTCAAGCTGGCCAACACCAGCTGGCGTGGCCTGCATTTCGGCTTTGACGTCCCACGGCGCCAGCTCTACCTGGTGTGCGTGCCCATGCTGCTGCTCTGGACCGCGGGCACCGTGGCCCAGGCCATGGGGGCCGAGGGCTGGGGCCTGGCGGCGGCCGGCCTGCTGCCGGTGCTGGGCCTGCCCTGGGCGCATGCGCGCCTGAAGCAGATGCAGCACAGCCATGCCGAGTTCGGCGGCCAGCGCTTCCGCTACGACCCGAGCGCGCCCGAGTTCTACGGCCTGTACGCCAAGGCCGTGGCCCTGGCGGTGGTGGGGGCCATTGCCGCCGGTGTGCTGGCGGCGGTGTGGGCGGGCTACCAGACGGCGGCTGCCGCCGAGGCCGCCGGCGACGCGCTGAACGTCGAGAAACAGCAGCGCCAGGCCTTGCTCGGCCTGCTGGCTGGCGTGCTGGCGGTGCTGCTGATGTGGCTGATGGCCTGGCCCTGGTTCGCGGCGCGGCTGCAGCAGATCGTCTGGGGGCACACGCACTTCGGCCTGCTGCGTTTCCGCGGCGAGATGCGTGGCGGCGCCCTCTGGGGTCTGGTGCTGCGCCACATGCTGGGCGTGCTGCTCACCTGCGGGTTGTGGTGGCCCTTTGCCGCGGTGGCCATCGCGCGCTACCGCGTGCAAAGCATCGTGGTGCTGAGCGACGACCCGCTGCCCGAGATGCACGCCCCCGCGCCCGCCACCCGCGAAGGCCGCGCGGCCGGCGACGGCGCGGCCGACTTCTTCGGTCTGGATATCGGATGGTGAACGACACCCTGCCCCTGCCGGCCGAGGGCCCGGCACAAGCGCCGCCCGCCGCCGGCGTGGGCAGGGTGTCGTTCACCATCCGATATCCAGACCGAAGAAGTCGGCC
>VYLK01000642.1_pt1 | contig 10311 bp, 9 predicted proteins | sample 5114321 | NCBI WGS metagenome assembly VYLK01 (sample SAMN12291792, study PRJNA351875) | freshwater metagenome | isolation source: freshwater lake | place: USA: Michigan, MSU2 Lake | collected 2011-08-16
GCCCTGCCCTGCTGCCGCACCGCGGGGCGGGAAACTGACGGAAGGCGCCGCGCGGTGCGGCAGCAGGGCAGGGCAGCAGGTCTGCGCCGCTAACGCCCGCGCTCGCTGCCGCGGTCGCCGCCCCCGGCGGCCCGCGTGCCCTGGCGCAGGAACAGCCGCTGCACCGTGTGCGCCAGGCGCTCACGTTCGTCGCCATCGGCCGCGTGCAGCTCGGCCAGCGTGCCGTGCAGCATCTTGCTGGTGATGCCGCGTGCCAGTGTCTCCAGCACCTGCTCGGGGTTCTCGCCGCGCGCCAGCGCCTTGCGGGCGCGGGCGAGTTCGAGCGCGCCCCAGTCGTCGGCTTGGCGGTTCAAGGCCTGGATCAGCGGCACCGCGGCGCGCTGGTCGAGCCAGTGCTCGAAGCTCTGCACGCCGGCGTCGATGATGGCCTCGGCCTGCTGCACGGCGGCCTGGCGCTTCTCGCCCGCGGTCTGCACCAGCGTGGAGAGGTCGTCCACCGTGTAGAGGTAGACGTCGGAGAGCTCGGCGACTTCGGGCTCGATGTCGCGCGGCACGGCCAGGTCGACCATGAACATCGGCCGGTGCTTGCGCGCCTTCAGCGCACGCTCCACCGCACCCAGGCCGATGATGGGCAGCGTGCTGGCGGTGCAGGAGATGACGGCGTCGAACTCGTGCAGCCGTGCCGGGATGTCCGACAGGCGCAGCGCCTCGCCGCCAAAGCGGCTGGCCAGGCGTTCACCACGTTCCAGCGTGCGGTTGGCCAGCGCGATGGCCTTCGGGCCCTTGGCCTCGAAGTGCGTGGCCACGAGTTCGATCATCTCGCCGGCGCCGACGAAGAGCACCTTGATCTTGTTCAGGTCTTCGAAGATCTGCCCGGCCAGGCGCACCGCCGCGGCGGCCATGCTGATGCTGTGCGCGCCGATCTCGGTGGAGGTGCGCACCTCCTTGGCCACCGCAAAGCTGCGCTGGAAGAGCTGGTGCAGCGTGGTGCCCAGCGTGCCGGCTTCATCGGCCAGGCGCACGGCCTGCTTCATCTGGCCCAGGATCTGCGGTTCGCCCAGCACCATGCTGTCCAGGCCTGCCGCCACGCGGAAGGCGTGGCGCGCGGCCAGGCGGTCTTCCATCACGTAGCTGTGGCTCAGCAGCTGCTGGCCGCTGATGCCGCCTTGCTCGGCCAGCCAGTCGATGGCGGGGCGCACCAGCGCCTCGGCCTTTTCGGCCGGGGCCGCCACATAGAGCTCGGTGCGGTTGCAGGTGCTCACCAGCGCGGCCTCGGGCACCACGCGCGCCAGCCGTTCACGCAGGCCGTGCAACGCCGGGGCCATCTGCTCGGGCGAAAACGCGAGCTTGCCGCGCACGTCCAGCGGCGCGGTGGTGTGGTTCAGCCCGAGTGCGAAGACGCTCACGTCAGAATTGTAGGTTTCGGGGCCTTGGGGCCGCGGCCGCACGCAGAAGAACACGCACGGACTTGAGGGAACGCAAGATGGGACCGCTGGACGCCTTGATGCACCTGGGCAACCTTTTCCTGCCCGGGCTGGCGCTGGGCGCGCTGGCGGCGGCGCTGGCCAAGCTGCTGTGGCGGCGCGAGCTGGCGCCCGTCAGCTTCAAGCGCTTGGCTGTGCCGGCGGCGCTGGCGGCCGCAGCCGTCACGCTGGCCGGGTTGGTGGTCTTCGGCCGCGACGGCAAGATGGCCACGTACGCCGGCATGGTGCTGGCGTGCGCTCTCACGCTGTGGTGGCGGGGCTTCGGGCCGGGTCGGCGCTGATCTCGCCACCACCTTCACGCACGAGCACCTCACCGCGCAGCGAATGCGGCAGCGCCTCGGTGATGCGCACGTCCAGCATCTGCCCGGCCAGGCGCGCTGCCAGCGGGCCGCCGTCGAAGTTGACGATGCGGTTGCACTCGGTGCGGCCCATCATCTCGGTGCTGCCGCTGCCCGGCTTGCCGGCCTTGCCGCTGTTGCGTGAAGGCCCTTCCACCAGGATGCGCTGCACCGTGCCCACGCGGCTGGCGCTGATGCGGCGCACGTTCTGCTCGATGGTGGCCTGCAGGTGCTGCAGGCGCTTCAACTTCACGTCTTGCGGCGTGTCGTCGTGCAGGGCGGCGGCGGGCGTGCCCGGGCGCTTGCTGAAGACGAAGCTGAAGCTGCTGTCGTAACCCACGTCTTCGATGAGCTTCATCATCTTGTCGAAGTCTTCCTGGGTCTCGCCCGGGAAGCCGACGATGAAGTCACTGCTCATGCTGATGTCGGGCCGCACCGCGCGCAGCTTGCGGATGGTGCTCTTGTATTCCATCGCGGTGTAGCCGCGCTTCATCGCCATCAGGATGCGGTCGGAGCCGTGCTGCACCGGCAGGTGCAGGTGGTTCACGAGCTTGGGCACGCGCGCGTAGACGTCGATCAGCCGCTGCGTGAACTCGTTCGGGTGGCTGGTGGTGTAGCGGATGCGCTCGATGCCCGGGATCTCGGCCACCAGCTCGATGAGCAGCGCGAAATCGCAGATCTCGGCGGTGTCGCCCATCGGGCCGCGGTAGGCGTTGACGTTCTGCCCCAGCAGCGTCACCTCCTTCACGCCCTGGCTGGCGAGGCCGGCCACCTCGGCCAGCACGTCGTCCAGCGGGCGGTGCACCTCTTCGCCGCGCGTGTAGGGCACCACGCAGTAGCTGCAGTACTTGCTGCAGCCTTCCATGATGGACACGAAGGCCGAGGCGCCTTCCACGCGCGCCGGCGGCAGGTGGTCGAACTTCTCGATCTCGGGGAAGCTGATGTCCACCTGCGCGCGGCGCTCGGTGGCACGCGCCTCGATCATCTGTGGCAGCCGGTGCAGCGTCTGCGGGCCGAAAACCAGGTCCACGAAGGGCGCGCGCTCGATGATGGCCGCGCCTTCCTGGCTGGCCACGCAGCCGCCCACGCCGATCAGCACCCCCTTCTTCTTCAGGTGCTTGACGCGGCCGAGGTCGCTGAAGACCTTCTCCTGCGCCTTCTCGCGCACGCTGCAGGTGTTGAACAGGATGAGGTCGGCGGCCTCGGGGTCGTCGGTCTTCTCGTAACCCTGGGCAGCGCCCAGCACGTCGGCCATCTTGTCCGAGTCGTACTCGTTCATCTGGCAGCCGAAGGTGCGGATGTAGACCTTCTTGGCGGCGGGTGGTGTCAGGTCGCTCACGGGCGGCTCCAGGTCTGCGTGTCGGGGTTGAAGGCCCAGCCGGCCGCCTGCTGCAGCGTCACGGGCCAAGGGTGGTTGCCGCGCTCGGCGGCGTTCAGCACCCAGATGTCGAGCAGGTTGCCCTGCGTATCAAAGGTGTAGTGCACCACCGCGCTGCGGCCGACCAGCGCACCTGAGAGCACCAGCAGGTTGTCGGCACCGCGGATGCGCGCGCCCGGCGCCAGGCGCGCGGGCTGGCGGTTCAGCAGCACCTCGGGCGGGTTGGTGACGACCAGTTCGCCGCGCAGCGTCTGCGCCGTGAACTTGCGGTGGCTCTGGGCTTGGGCCTGGGGAAGGCAGGCGAGGGCGGCCACGCACAAGGTGGCCACCACGGCAGCACAGCGGTTCATGGTGTGGATCCAGGGGCTGTGGGACGGCGGCGCCGTCACCGGGAGGGTGCGAATTCTACGGGGGGCGGACCGCGCGCCCCATCAAGTGCATTAAACGTCAAAAATGCTCACCTCTTAAGCTGCATAAACGATATAAATGCTTCATCCGCCAGCGCAGCTGGCAGCCCAGGCACCCGATGTGCCGCAGGAAGCACGATGACCACGCCCGCCCCCGCGCCGCTGAACCCGCCCGACCTGGTGCCCAGGGAACAGCGCTCGATGCCGGCGCTGCTGCAAGACCCGGTGTGGAACGCACAGATGCTCGAACGCACCGAAAAACTGTGCCGCTCGGGCAGCTTCGAGATCGAGCTCCCTTCGGGCCGGCTGATGATGTCGGCGGGGCTGCGCGAACTGGTGGGCCTGGGGGCCGAGCAGGCGCACGAAGGGGGATTGGAGGCCTTGTCCTGGGTCTCCCCTGACGAGCGGGCCTACGTGGCCGTGATCTGGCGCAGCGCCGCGCCCGACGAGCCTTTCGAGTTCGAGCACCGGCTCGTGTGCGCCGATGGCCGCCGCCTGGTGGTGCTGCACCGCGGCGTGGTGCATGCAATGCCGGGTGATCCGGGCCGGCTGCGCGGCGTGGGCATGCTGCAGGACATCACCGCGCAGCGCGAGGCCGAGCAGCGCCTGCAGCAGGCGATGAACCACAACGAGGTCACAGGCCTGCCCAACCGCGCCGCCCTGCTCGACCACCTGGACGCCGCGGCCCACGCTGCACGCTGGAACGCCGGCTGCTTCAGCGTGCTGGCGCTGGAGGTGCCGCGCATCACCGAAGTCAAGGCCAGCATGGGTTTTGGCGCCGGCGACACGCTGAGCATGGCGCTGGCCTCGCGCCTGGCCGCCGCCTGCGGCCCCGGCGAGTGGGTGGCGCATCTGGGCGAAGGCGAGTTCGCCTTGATGCTGGAGCACCCAGCCCGCCCCGAGCCGGCCGACCTGCGTGCGCGTGCGGAGGCGCTGTGCGTGCAGATGGACGCCCCGGTGCGCCTGGGCGCCACCGACGTGTTCCCGAGCAGCCGAGTCGGCATCGCGCGCTTCCCTGACGACGCTGATGAGCCGGCCCTGCTGCTGGAGCGCGCGCAGACCGCGCGCATGGGCACCAACGCCGCTGCGCCGCTGGGCTTCTTCGAGCCCGAGTCCAATGCGCAGGTGGTGCGCGCGCTGCAGCTCGAAGCCGGTCTGCGCCGCGCGGTGGAAGACCCCGAAGCCAGCGGGCAGCTGCAGCTGCTCTACCAACCGCAGGTCGACATGACCGACGGCCGCATCCGCGGTGTGGAAGCGCTGCTGCGCTGGCACGACCCGGTGCTGGGCGACGTGCCGCCTTCCGAGTTCCTGCCGGTGGCCGACCGCGTGGGCCTCAGCGGCGCCATTGGCGAGTTCGTGATGCGTCGCGCCTGCGAACAAGCCGCGGCCTGGCAGCGTGCCGGCCTGCCGCCGCTGCGTGTTTGCGTGAACCTGTCGTCGGCGCAACTGCAGCGGCCCGATCTCGCGGCGCACGTGCAGGCCATCCTGCGCGCCACAGGGGCCAACCCGGCCGGCCTCGGGCTGGAGCTCACCGAGGGGCTGGCCATCGCCGACATGACCCACGCCTCGGCCGTGCTGCGTGCCTTGCGGGCGCTGGGCATTGAGATCGCGCTGGACGACTTCGGCACCGGCTACTCCAGCCTCGGCGCGCTGCGCAGCCTGCCCATCGACCTGGTGAAGGTCGACCGCAGCTTCGTGCAGGACGTGACCAGCGCCTCGCACGACGTGTCGGTCACGCGCGCCATCATCACCATGGCCCACGGCCTGCAGCTGCGCGTGCTGGCCGAGGGCGTGGAGACCGAGAGCCAGTTGAGCCTGCTCGGAGCCAACGCCTGCGACCTGATCCAGGGCCGCTGGTTCAGCCCGCCGGTGGCCGCCGACGAGGTGGCGCGCATGCTGCGCGAAGGCCGTCGCCTGCCCGAACGCTTCGTCACCCGTGTTCGCCGCGGGCACACCGTGCTGCTGGTCGATGACGAAGAGAACATCCTCTCTGCGCTCAAGCGCCTGCTGCGCAGGGACGGCTACAACATCATCACCGCCGGCAGCGCGGCCGAAGGCCTGCAGCGCCTGGCCGAGACCGAGGTCGACGTCATCGTCTCCGACCAGCGCATGCCCGGCATGAGCGGGGTGGAGTTCCTGCGCCGTGCGAAGGAGCTCTACCCGCACACCGTGCGCATGGTGCTGTCGGGCTACACCGAGCTGCAGTCGATCATCGACGCGGTGAACGAGGGCGCGATCTACCGCTTCCTCACCAAGCCCTGGGACGACCAGCACCTGCGCGCCCACGTGGCCGAGGCCGTGCGCCACAAGGACATGGTCGACGAGAACCGACGCCTGGCGCGCCAGGTGGAAACGGCCAACGCCGATCTCGCGGCCGTCAACGCCCGGCTGGCGCAATCGGCCGCGCAGCAACGTGACCACGCCGATCTCATGGCGGTGATGGCCGGCAGCCTGCGTGACGTGCTGGATGAGCTGCCCGCGGCCGTGATCGGCATCGACCCCGACGGGCTGGTGGCCTTCGTCAACAGCAAGGCCCTGCACAGCTGGCCCGAGGCGGCTGGCTTGCTGGGGCAAAGCGCCGCGTCCTTGCCCTGCACGGGCTTCACCGAGATGGGTGAAGGCCCTTGCCGCGCCACGGCCGGCGGCTTGGAACACCGGGTGCGCGTGCGCACCCTGCGCCACGGCGGCCAGGAAAGAGGCCGCCTCGTGATGTTGACGCCTCTGGGCGAGGAGATCCTGTGAACACCCTTTTGCTGGCCCCGTCGTCGCCGCCGCCGGCAGACCCGCCTTCCCCTGTCGAGGCCCTGGTTGGGCGTGTCCGGCCGCACCTGATGCCAGCAGACGCCCTCGGGCTGGCCCCCGAGGCCGCAAGCCCGGCGGCGCCGGAGGCCCACCAGCCCGTGCCGCCCGTGCCGACCTCCGAGCTGCGCTCGCGCGTGGCCCAGCTGCCGCCGCTGCCCGAGGTGGTGCTGGCCACGGTGGCCACGCTGGACCGCGGCAACGCCCGCCTGGGCGACGTGGCCGAACTCCTGCAGCGCGACCAGGCGCTCACCGCGCGTGTGCTGCGGCTGGCCAACTCGGCCTTCTATGGCGTACCCGGCCGCGTGGCCTCTGTGCATGACGCCATCAGCCTGATCGGCCTGCGCTCCTTGCGTTCGCTGGTGGCCACCGCGGCGCTCACGCAGCAGGTGCCCTTGCCGCAGGGCAGCAGCTTCGAGCCCGGTGTCTTCTGGCGCCATACCGTGGCAGCGGCCTTCGCGGCGCGTTTCCTGGCCGCAGCGCACGCGCTGGACGAAGAGATGGCCTACACCGCGGGCCTGCTGCACGACGTGGGGCGCCTGGCCCTGGCGGCGCACTTTCCGCAGGCCCACACCGCGCTGGTACAGGCTATCCGCTCGGCCGGTCATGGCGGCCGCACCCTGGAGCGGCAACTGCTCGGCACCGACCACGCCGAAGTCGGGGCCATCGTCGCCGAACACTGGCACCTGCCCAACCCGGTGGTGGTGGTCATCGCCCGCCACCACCACCCGCCGGAAACCGCCGAGAGCTGCACCCTGGTGGACGTGATCCACATCGCCGACGCCGTGGCCCATGCGCTGGGCTACCGCCACGCCGAGTGTCCGCAGCCACCCCGCGTGCTGGCCGGCCCCTGGCAGCGCGTGGGCCTGGAACGGCTGCCCTTCGAAGAGATATTCACGCAGGTGGACGGCGCCGTCGCTGCCACCTCCACTGCCCTTGGACTGTGAGACCCGCCATGAGCACCGAACTGCAGGAACGCCCCCCCACGCCCGCCAGCAGCGACGATTCGGACCTGAGCCGCCAGCTCTCGCAGGCGCAGCAGCAGCTGATGCAGTCAGAGCGCCTGGCCAGCATCGGGCAGCTGGCCGCCGGCGTGGCCCACGAGATCAACAACCCGGTGGGCTACATCTTCTCGAACATCGGCACGCTGGAGCGCTACCTGGCCGATCTCTTCCGCATGCTGGCCGCCTACGAGGCCGCCGAGCCCCACCTGGCCGGCACCCCGGCCGGGCGCGAGGTGGCTGAAGTGCGTGATGCCATCGAGCTCGGCTATCTCAAGGACGACATCCCGAACCTGATGGCCGAAACGATGGAAGGCGTGCGCCGGGTGCGCAAGATCGTGCAGGATCTCAAGGACTTCTCCCGCGTCGACGCGCGCAAGGACTGGGAGTGGGCCGACCTCCACCGCGGCCTGGAGAGCACGCTGAACATCGTCAACAACGAGATCAAGTACAAGGCCGACGTCGTGCGCGAATTCGGGCAGCTGCCCGAGGTGCAGTGCCTGGCGCCCGAGATCAACCAGGTCTTCATGAACCTGTTGGTCAACGCGGCGCACGCCATCGAGAAATCGCGCGGCACCATTCACATCCGCACCGGTGTGACCGATGACGCCCAGGTGTGGGTGGAGATCAGCGACGACGGTTGCGGCATTCCGGCCGAACAGCTGCAGCGCATCTTCGACCCCTTCTTCACCACCAAGCCGGTGGGGCAGGGCACGGGCCTGGGCTTGTCGCTGAGCTACGGCATCGTGCAGAAGCACCACGGGCGCATCGAGGTGCGCAGCGAGCCGGGGCAGGGCAGCACTTTCCGCGTGACGCTGCCCGTGCGGCAGGAAGGCGAGGCCTTGTCATGAACGCCGTCGCGCAGCCTGCTGCATCTGCCGTGGCGGCGCCCACCGCGGTGCCCACCGTGCTGTGCGTCGACGACGAGCCCAACATCCTGACCGCGCTGCAGCGGGTGTTGCGCGGCCTGCCGGTCACGGTGTTGAGTGCCGGCGGCGGCGAAGAAGCGCTGGCGCTGATGGAGAAGCAGCCGGCCGAGCTGGTGATCAGCGACATGCGCATGCCGGGCATGAACGGCGTGCAATTGCTGGAGCGCCTGCACCAGCGCTGGCCGCAGACGGTGCGCATCCTGCTCACCGGGCATGCCGAACTGCAATCGGCCGTCTCGGCCGTCAACCGCGGGGCCATCTTCCGCTACCTGCAGAAGCCGTGGAACGAGCAGGAACTGCAGGCCGCCGTGCGCGAGGGCCTGGAGCGCCTGTTCCTGCAGCGCGAGACCGAGCGCCTGCAGGCCTTGACGCAGCACCAGAACGCCGAGCTGCAGACGCTCAACAGCGAACTCGAACAGCGCGTGCAGGCCCGCACCGAGGAACTCAGCACGGCCCACCAGAAGCTCAAGCGCGGCTACCTCAACAGCATCCGCGTCTTTGCCAACCTGCTGGAACTGCGCGGCGGGCCGCTGGCCGGCCACGGCCGCCGCGTGGCAGAGACGGCGCGTGACATCGCCGTGGCCATGGAGGTGCCGGAAGAGGCCCGCATGAGCATCTTCGTGGCCGGCCTCGTGCATGACCTCGGTCTGATCGGTGCCGGCGACCGCCTGCTGCAGGTGCCGGTGCCGCGCTATACCGCCGACGAAGCTGTGCTGTACCGCCAGCACCCGGCGGCAGCGGAGCAGTCGCTGATCGCCCTGGAAGAAATGCTGCCTGTGCTGCCCCTGGTGCGAGGCCACCACGAACGTTGGGATGGCGGCGGCTTCCCCGACAAGCTGGCCGGCGGGGCGATACCGCTGGGTGCGCGCATCCTGGCGGTGGCCGACACCTTCGACGAACTCTGCAACGGCCACCTGGTGTCGCCGGCGGCCACGCGCGAGGAAGCGCGCACGCTGATGCGTCTGGGGCGTGGCACCCAGTTCGACCCCGAGGTGCTGGACGTCTTCCTGCACATCACCGAGCCCGAGCGCAAGGTCGCCCCGCCCGCGGCCCTGGTGCTGAAGACCGACGCTGTCGAAGGCGGCATGGTGCTGGCGCGCGACCTCATCTCTGCCAAGGGTTTGCTGATGCTCACGGCGGGCCACGTGCTCACGCCGGCGCTGGTGCGTCGCATCCGCGAGTTCGAGGCCCGCGAGGGCTCGAGCCTCGACATCCACGTGCAGGCGCCGGCGCGCGCCAAGGTGGCCGCATGAGGCGCGTGTTGCTGGTGGATGACGAGCCCGCCGTGCTGATGGCGCTGCAGCGCGTGTTGCGCGGCGCTCTGGGGCCTGACGTGGCGGTGGACGCGCTGAGCGACCCGCTGCTGGCGCTGGCCCAGGCGCGCCGTTGCCGCTACGACGTGGTGGTGTCGGACCTGCGCATGCCCGACCTCGACGGCGTGGGCCTGCTCACGCTGATGGCGGCCGTGCAGCCGCAGGCGGTGCGCGTGCTGCTCACGGGTTCGAGCGACTTCGCCACCGCGCAGGCTGCCATCAACGAGGCCGGCGTCTTCCGCTACCTGTGCAAACCCTGGAACGCGCACGAACTGCGCGCGCACCTGCAGGCCGCCCTGGCGCAGGCCGCTGCGCAAGCGCGCCATGAGGCGGCCAGCAAAAAGCCCGTGCCAGCTTGAGAGCGTGCACGGGCTTGCGAGGTTTGGTGGCGCTTCAGGGATTTGAACCCCGGACCTGCGGATTATGATTCCGTCGCTCTAACCAGCTGAGCTAAAGCGCCTTGTGAGCCGCGCATTATAGCCAAAGCTCTGGCGTCTTTTCAAAGCCGGTTTTCCGGTCCCACGATGTTCAGTTTCTTCAAGAAGAAGCCGCCTGCGCCTGCGCCTGCTGCACCCGCCCCAGCGGCGCCTGCGCCCGCGCCCGCAGCGGCCGTCACGCCCCCCTTGCCGGCACCTGCGGCCCCGGCCCCAGCCCCTGCCGTG
>VYLK01000946.1_pt1 | contig 10307 bp, 9 predicted proteins | sample 5114321 | NCBI WGS metagenome assembly VYLK01 (sample SAMN12291792, study PRJNA351875) | freshwater metagenome | isolation source: freshwater lake | place: USA: Michigan, MSU2 Lake | collected 2011-08-16
TAAACTAATAAAACGGAGAGCCTATGGCTTTAGAAACTTTCGGAATTTTTGGGTTAGAAGTATGTTATCTTGGCATCTTGTCTGTTGATTTAGCATAAAGGGTAACGAAGAGCCATCTTAGTTAAGGTAGTTTTTGGAAAATGACGATCAAATATAGTCTGGGAAAATTAACTTTTGATTCAGCTTTTCGAGAATTTATTGAGTCACAAATTCAGAGCAATGATTGGCAAATTTTGCCCCTTAATTTACTACATTTTGAACGAGTAGCGCAATTGCCTGTTCAGCATTGTAGTCAGCAATTCTCATTTTGAAACGATTTTGCGTTGTTTCAGCGATCTAGAGATTCGTTAAGAATTATTAACCCCTCTAGGTGCAAGGGTTTTAATGTCATGAAACCTTAAAATCGCTTATATTACTGGCTCTTCTGGTTTCTGTAACGCTGCTAGATCCACTGAGAATAGAGGACATCACTTTTGTGCAATTCCTGTGAAAGGTTGAATAAAACTATCCACACCGACAAAGGAGGTGAGGGGCGACCAGTTTAAAATATCCTCTAAAATTGATTGATAGCCTTGCACATTGGGATGAAGTCCATCTTCCATTAATCTTTCTTGACACCACAGATCACCCCGGTTCATCCAGAGATCAAATAAATCGAGATAGGGAATATTTTGTTCTAGACAAGCTTCTTTAGTGGTTTCCTTAAAACTATACTGATCGCCATGGTTGAAGTAAAAGCAATCTAAAAAGGGCATTTTCCGCTCATCTACCGGAATCATACCTATAAACAAAACCGGGCAAAGAGAACGGGCCCGGGCGAGTAAATGTTCGATTTGAGTTTGAAAAAGATCGTGATCGGTATAAGTCCGACCATCGGGCCGGCCTAAACGGGCTGTATCATTAACACCGACGGAGAGAAGGATCAGGTCAGGGAGACGATTGCGAATTTCCCCCCTGAGACGAAATTCCTGTTCTAAACGTTCGGACACTTGTACCACTCGATCGCCACGAATACCCAAATTATACAGGGCATGACCAGCACTTTCCATCCACAAACGACGTAGGCGTTCGGCCCAACCGCCACCCACGGGGTCGCCATAGCCATACACAAGGCTATCACCTAAAGCGACGATTTTGAGGGGATGGGTCATGATTAGGGCTTTGTCTTTAGTAGGTAAACGAGAAAGAGTTGGCATGATCGCTCGATCGAATCGGTTGTCCTTTACACTTGTAAACGAATTTGGTTAAACTGTCCGTGTATTATACTACATTAGAAATTTTTTCCTGCCAGTTAACTTAAATATCAGCTAGGCACTGATACCGACCAGTATAAAGCAGCCCGATGATCATTGCTTCCCTAAGAGTCATTTCCGGGCTAAATCTACTATAAAATTTATGGTTAAAACCTAGATAACTCGATGACTACTCGTTTACGACGCGCGGTTCAAGACCGAGAATTTTTGATTACAGCCGAGATTACTCCCCCAAAGGGTGGTAATGCCAGTCATATGCTAGAAATGGCCCTCTGGCTAAAAAATCGCGTTCATGCGGCTAATATTACCGATGGCAGTCGCGCCGTAGTGCGAATGTCCTCTCTGGCTGCCTCCGCTATTCTCTATCAACACGACATTGAACCCATCTGTCAAATGGCCTGTCGCGATCGCAATGTGATCGGATTACAAGCAGATCTAATGGGCGCTCATGCTTTGGGATTGAGAAATATACTAGCTTTAACTGGAGATCCCGTTAAAGCAGGAGATCACCCCAAAGCTAGGGCAGTTTTTGACCTAGAATCGGTACGTTTGTTAAAATTAATCGATAAATTAAATAAGGGTTTTGACTTTAACGATAAATCTTTACCGGATGGACCGTTAGAACTTTTTGCTGGGGCTGCCGTCGATGTGCAGTCAAAAAGTTGGTCTGGTCTTCAAAGCCGTTTTGAGCGTAAAATCGAAGCAGGAGCGCAGTTTTTTCAAAGTCAATTAGTTACGGATTTCGATTGTCTTGATAAGTTCATGCAACAGGTGGCCTCCCTGGCCGATAAACCGATTCTAGCGGGAATTTTTCTGTTAAAATCGGCTAAAAATGCCGTATTTTTAAATAAAAATGTGCCGGGGGTACAAATTCCCGACCATATCATTCAAAGACTCGCTGATGCACCTCATCCCCTCGAAGAAGGTATCAAAATCGCCGCCGAACAAATAAAATTAGCCCAGCAGTTATGTCAAGGTGTCCACATCATGGCGATTAAACGAGAGGATTTAGTCCCGAAAATTCTCGATCTGGCTGGTATCCCGCCAATACATAACTGAGATGAAAAGTCAATAGTTTTAAAAAAAAATTAACTTTCATTTTGACTAGCGGTCTTTTGACAAGAATTCTACCCCTAACCTAGGATGGGAAGGCTCAAAGCATCTTCGGGATTAAAAGCATGGATTCCAATCTAGGTCAAGAAAAAGAGAATAGTTGTGGTGGGCGAAAATGGGTGTCGATCGGTATTGCCCCCACTGGTATAATTTCCATTGGTATTGTTCCCATGGGCGTTATTTCCATCGGTATTGTTCCTATGGGAGTAGTTTCCATTGGAACCGTGGCCATGGGGACAATTGCGGCCGGTTTTGTGTCCATGGGACTTTTCAGTATTGGTAGCGTTGGGATGGGATTAAATAACGGTCATTTTTCCAATCTTAATTCTCCCCCTGCTGAATCTCCCCACGAACATCATCAGCATTAAAATCAAGATTTGACCAGCAATCATGAATTATTCCATCCGTGCTGCCGTTTCTACCGATGTCAAGGCTATTTTTGACTTAATTATCGCCTTAGCGGCCTATCAAGAACTCAGCCATTTAATGACAGGAAATAGTCAAGCTTTAGGGGAGCATTTATTCGGAGAAAAACCCTACATCGAAGCATTGGTGGTGGAAGTAGAGGGTAAAATAGTCGGTTTTGCCCTATTTTTTACTAACTATTCCACCTTTATAACTAAACCGGGGATTTACCTAGAAGATATCTTCGTTTTACCCGATTATCGTAGTCAAGGTATCGGGAAAGCTTTACTAATGGCTGTGGCCAAAATTGCCGTCGCTAGGGATGCAGGACTTTTAGAATGGACTGTCTTAGAGTGGAATCAACTGGCGATCGATTTTTATGGAAAAATGGGGGCTAAGGTCTTCCAAGAGTGGCAAATTTGTCGCCTCACCGGGACAGCTTTAACCCAATTGGATAATAGTGATAAATAAGTCAGTCCCGATGCAACAAGTTACACCGTCAAGCATGAAAATATTCTGATCCTAAATCCGGTTATTAAAAACTGATTATTTATTCCCCCTTTTGCAGGAGTTTCTTTCCTGATATGTGGCCTAGACTCAACGGATGGCCGTATTACTTCAGATCTGATTACTCAATCCAAGCTTTTGGGGGGTAGAACCCCCCAAACCCCCCGCGCATTAGTTTTTCGGTGGGATGCTTACACGCAGCCGCTGACGCATCTGTAATAATTTGAGAGTCACTTCACTCGCAGGAGTGCCTCTCCTGATATGTAGCCTATACTCAACGGATTTAGTATGATTGACGAATTTGCCTTATTTCAGCTTCTATTTTCAAGTCAGGAGATAGGAGATAGGAGATAGGAGATAGGAGACTTTTTTATTTATTCTCCCCACACCCCACACCCCACACCCCACACCCTACACCCTACACCCTACACCCCACGCCCCACACCCTCTTTCAAGTCAGACCCTTTGTCGATCCCGGAACTTTGTGATCGATCGAGACTCCTTGCTATACTATACCTCTGACACTGGCTTTCCTCATTGGTGCAGAATGCAACCCACAGACTCGAATAAATTTACCGAACAAGCTTGGGATTCGATCGTTAAATCGCAAGAAATTGCGCGACGCTTTAAAAATCAGACCTTAGAGGTGGAACACGTTATTATTGCCCTCCTAGAGCAGAATAACGGTCTAGCCACCCGGATTTTACAAAAAGCTAATATAGAAATTCCCCGACTGCAACAACAGCTAGAAGTCTTCACCAACCGACAGCCGAAAGTGGCCATCGTCGATCAATTATACCTAGGTCGTGGTCTTGATCTGCTGCTCGATCGAGCGGAAGCATCCCGGGAAAGTTGGCAAGATAAATTTATCTCCGTCGAACATCTTCTCGTCGGTTTTGCCGAAGATGAAAGGGTGGGCCGGAAATGTTTACGTACTTTCAATCTTGACCCCCAAGATTTAGAATTAGCTATCAAAGCTATTCGCGGTACTCAAAAGGTTACTGAACCCAATCAAGAGGAAAAATACGAAGCTTTAGATAAATATGGCCGGGATTTAACAGCAGCGGCCAAAGAAGGCAAATTAGACCCGGTTATCGGTCGTGATGAAGAAATTCGACGGGTGGTGCAAGTCCTCTCGCGACGGTCTAAAAATAACCCAGTTTTAATCGGTGAACCGGGGGTAGGAAAAACCGCTATCGCTGAAGGATTGGCCCAAAGGATTGTTAACGGAGATGTTCCCGAATCTTTGAAAAATCGTCAGTTAATTTCCCTCGATATGGGAAGTTTAATCGCTGGGGCAAAATATCGAGGCGAATTCGAGGAAAGATTGCGGTCAGTCATGAAAGAAGTTACCCAATCAGAAGGGCGAATTATTCTCTTTATCGATGAACTACATACCGTTGTCGGTGCGGGTTCTAGGGAAGGTGGATCGATGGATGCGGGCAACCTATTAAAACCTATGTTAGCTCGGGGAGAATTGCGCTGTATTGGGGCGACAACTTTGGATGAATATCGCAATCACATTGAAAAAGATCCCCCTTTAGAAAGACGTTTTCAACAGGTTTATATTAAGGAACCTTCCGTGGAGGATACTATCTCGATTCTCCGGGGTTTAAAAGAACGTTATGAGGTGCATCATGGGGTGACAATTACCGATTCGGCCCTAGTGGCAGCAGCTACCCTGTCCCATCGTTATATTAGCGATCGTTTTTTACCGGATAAAGCGATCGATTTAGTCGATGAAGCGGCGGCCAAATTAGAGGTAGAAAGTACCACTAAACCCGCCGATTTGGAAATGATAGATCGTCGCTTAATGCAGTTACAGATGGAAAAATTCTCCTTAGAAAAAGAGGAGAAAAAAGATCGAGCTTTTCAAGAGCGTTTAGAAAGAATTATCGAAGAAATTGAGGAATTAGAAAGTAAACAAAAGCCTCTCGCTGACCAATGGCAAACGGAAAAACATATCGCCGAGGAAATTAAATTATTGCGAGAAGAGGAAGAACAATTGCGCCTACAGGTGGAACAGGCGGAACGAGCTTATGATCTCAATAAAGCGGCCCAATTAAAGTATGGCAAACTAGAAATTTTACAAGGGGAATTAGAAGCAAAAGAAAAAGAACTAGAAACGATTCAAGCGGCAGGTTCTACCCTGTTAAGACAGCAAGTCACCGATGCCGATATTGCCGAAATAGTCGCCCGTTGGACGGGAATTCCCGTCAATCGGTTAATGGAATCGGAACGACAAAAATTATTAGAATTAGAGTCTCATTTACAGAAAAAAGTGGTCGGACAAAATGAAGCGGTCACGGCAGTAGCAGCGGCGATTCGACGCGCACGCGCAGGAATGAAAGATCCCTCCCGTCCGATTGGTTCATTCCTATTTATGGGACCCACAGGAGTGGGTAAAACCGAGTTAGCGCGGGCCTTGGCGGGGTTACTGTTCGACTCCGAGGAGGCCATGGTTCGCATCGATATGTCGGAATACATGGAAAAACACGCGGTTTCGCGGTTAATCGGCGCGCCTCCGGGTTATGTGGGTTACGAGGAAGGGGGACAACTATCGGAAGCGGTGCGTCGTCGTCCCTATTCTGTGGTTTTATTGGATGAAGTGGAGAAGGCCCATCGGGATGTTTTTAACATTTTATTACAAGTGCTTGACGATGGGCGCATTACCGACTCTCAGGGACGAGTGGTGGATTTTCGGAATACGATTATCGTCATGACCAGTAATATTGGCAGTGACCATATTTTAAATGTTTCCGAAGATGCCGATTATGAGGAGATGCGGAAACGGGTTTTAACAGCTTTGCGGAGTCATTTTCGTCCCGAATTTTTGAATCGTATCGACGATTTAATTATTTTTCATACCCTGAAAAAAGAAGAATTGCGTTACATTGTTCGTCTGCAATTACAGCGTCTGGAAAGATTATTAGGAGAACAAAAAATTAATCTAGAATTAACTACGGCCGCAGAAAATCATATCGTTACTGTTGGTTACGATCCCACCTACGGTGCGCGACCTTTAAAACGTGCTATCCAACGGGAGTTAGAGAATCCTTTAGCCACAAAAATTCTCGAACAAGCTTTTATGGAAGGGGATACGGTGGTAATTGATTGTCTGGATGAAGTGTTAACTTTTAGCAAAAAGGAGCTAGAAAAGGAAGAGCCAAGATTAGAATTAGCTGTGGTTAACCTCAGTTCGGATTAAAACCAGATAGGGGATATATTCCCCCTCTGAGTTTACTGTAAAAGCCAAAAATGTCCGAAAAGAATCCTATTTTTTCTCTTGGGCGGTTAGTCTAGTAACATCCCGCCAGAAGAAAATTTTCCTCAAGTTTTTTTGGCTCTTCGGTTTGTGTTATGCAATGGGAAGGGGTTATAAGGGACGGAACCCTTATATAGAAAGGCATTTAGCGATTTTTGTCAATTGTTTTTGATCTATAGCGAACTAATCCCAAGTAACGAAGAACCGATTTCTCGAAGATTATGGCACACTTGTCACAGAAAATCGAGAAGGGACGAAAGTGCTTTCGTTAAAGTAAAAATTTGCTCATTGGTTCAATAAGAAAAAAACACACCGCTAACAATTCGAGACGGGAAAACTTGCCTGAGAAAGGCTTTTTCTTGATCGAAAAATTAGCGGTAATTTGTTTTGATTTACAGAAGTTAATCGCAGTTATTGATAAACTTCCATATAATGATAATGTCAAGAAGATTTACCAATGAAAAGTAGGGAATCGTTAGGATATTCCCTCGTTTACCAAGACATCGAAGACCGATGACGGAAAGATGTTTCCATTCAGCTAATTTCTAAGTACGAGTAGAGAGTTTTTTGGCTCTTCGTTACTTGGTATGGTTCGATAGGGGGGCGTAAATTGACTAAATCCTTATCTGGTAAGAGACTTAATTGATTAGTTCGCTTTAGATCAAAAACAATTGACAAAAATCTCCATCCCCTATAAACCCAGTCCATTGCATAACACAAACCGAAGAGCCAGTTTTTTCAGCCTAGAGGCTAACCCCAATCCTCCTAGTCCTAACAAGGCAACAACGGAACCCGGTTCGGGAATAGGGGGAGAAGTGTTTACTGTCCCGTTAACGCTGAATTGAAAAGCTTTAGCTCCAGTAAAAGGATTCCAAGTACCTCCTTGATTACCACTAAAAAGGGCATAATAAGGGTCACTATCACCAATCGACCAGCCAGGCTCCCCTGTTTGGTTGACAGAGTCAGTACCACGCCATGAATATACCCCACCACTGTTGCTTGAAATCCCAGCAACTAACCAGTAGGCAGTATTAGCGTCTAATCTTTGCGGAGTAGTGGTAAAGGTGGTGTTGGCTCCGCTGGGAGTGATAGTGCTAATGGAATCAGGGTTAGTAAAACTGGTTATCAGATTACCGAGTACCCCGGGGGTGTCTCCCCTGTCTTTATAGAGACGGACAAATAAATTGGCATCTGCAATGTCTTGCCGGAACTGAAGAGTGACCGAGTTAAGAGTATAACCATAACTGACACTGCCAGTTGTAAAACTTGAACGTACCCATCGCTCAAATGATACTTCGCCTCCGTTACTTTCTGTAGTTGTTGGAGGTAGGTTGCTAACGAGGGTGGCCGCAGAAGCTTGTTGTCCTAAGCTCAAGGAAAGAAGGATAGCAAGGCTACCCCCCCCCACTTTCGCCAAAATTTGCTGGTCTTTGGTCATTTTTTAAACCCTAAGGCTAAAAAGGATAAAGTTGATCTCGATTGATGATCTATCTTTTGAGGGCTGCCTCAGAAGATAATCCTCGCAATAACTTAGCACAGATTCCTAGCTTCTGGGAAGGTATATCGGCAACATTTAGACGCACTAATATAAAATTAATCATATATCTTGTCGCTGAAAGTGTTGTGTCCGCTCAACCAATTTCTAAGCGCGAGTAGATAAGATAGCTGTTGGCGACAAGGAACAAACTACTTGGGTATAAATTTGTTGGGAGTAGTTTCTATAACAAATCATCCTAAGTACCTAAGCAAAATTAAGTAGTCGTACAAAATTAATTTCCCAGTGAAGATAGGCAAGAGGCAATAGGCAAGAGGCAAAAGCTTCATCGAAATGTGTAATTAATTTTGCTTAGGTACTTAACGCTCTTCTGGGACTTTCGGAAATACCTGACCGAATCTAGGTTCTGAAACCCTTGCTTGACAAGGGAACGCTAACTTTTTTGCTAATAAAAACTCAAATTGCGAGTTTCTGTTAGTTAGCACTCGCTTGAAGGCTTACCCCATAAGAGAGCCAGCGTTGAGAGACTGTAAGATTTTTGCCAGAGTTCCAGAAGAGCGTTAATAGACCTCTTGCATAAATCCGAAAACAAACGATAGAAACAATAATGGGAGGGACTTTCAGTTAATTATTTATTAATAGTTGATAATCTTCAAAAATGTTGCTGTACAAGGATCGACTTAAGACTTTTGCAAGAGACCTCTTGCATAAATCCGAAAACAAACGATAGAAACAATAATGGGAGGGACTTTCAGTTAATTATTTATTAGTAGTTGATAATCTTCAAAAATGTTGCTGTACAAGGATCGACTTAAGACTTTTGCAAGAGGTCTAATTACACATCTAAGCCGTCAGCCCTCAGACTTCGGCGAGGCTCACTCGATCCGCTCACTAACACGAACGCTTTTTCAGTGATCGGTAAATAGTGAACTAAAAACTCAAATCCAATCGCTGATAGCTGTCTCCCATATCGACTAGGAAATTAATTTTGCACGACTACTTATAAGCTACCAGAGTTTTCTAATAATCGGTTTTAAGCCGATTCGATGTTCGTCAAATAACCAGAAAACTACCTGAGTATTGGTAAATTTATCTCTTAATTCTTGGACTTTTACTGGTAAATTCTGCTTAATTTTTTCTGATTAAATTAGTTATTATTCTTATGTTTTGGTTTTGGTTTGGGTTCTTGACAACAATGTCTGAACTTTTTTAAGTAATCCCATCCCCTTTGATTCCAAACTTTTTCTCGTCCAGTTTCCTTTTCTATCCATCTAGCCACTTTTGGACCAGTCCATATCCCACCATCAGCAGGAAGTTTTTTCAGTTCTTCTTTTAATTTTTGCCATTGTTCTTCCTTCAATAGAGGTTCTTTTCCTCTCCGATGTTCGTGACTCTTTTTCTTGAGATTTTTAACTCCTTCTTCTCCTAACTCATTATATCTTTTGAGAATTTTAAAACTATATTGATAATCTAATCCGACGGCTACTGCCGCATTTTTTATTGTCCATCCTAAAGATATTTTCCACAACAAGTGCCATCTTCTTGTTTCCACCGAATCTTGACTTGCTCTGTATCTATCTTTCAGTTCCTCTGAACTTAGATGTTTAGCTAAGTACGCTTTTTTGGGCATTTTATTTCCTTGTCTTTACTCACCCTATTATAACGGGATTTATTATAACTCTTAATGAAAATCTCTCAGTCTTAATCATAACAAAAACTTCATCTATTAACCTTCTGTAGTCGCTCTTGTCCTTTGGGCTAAAGATTCATCTGAACTACACAGCAATTTTATCGAGTCAAATAAACCCATATTATAGTCAAACAACAAAAAAGCACCCCCTCGCGGGAGTGCCTTTTCCTTCAGACTAGGAATTAACCATTGATAGCGGGAGCAATCAGAGCCACAGGAGCCTGTTCGCCACTAGCCAAGTCTAAGGGGAAGTTGTGAGCGTTGCGCTCGTGCATTACTTCCATACCGATACCAGCGCGGTTTAACACATCGGCCCAAGTACCGATTACACGACCTTGAGAATCGAGAATCGACTGGTTGAAGTTAAAACCATTGAGGTTAAACGCCATGGTGCTAACACCCATTGCCGTAAACCAGATACCGATTACCGGCCATGCACCCAAGAAGAAGTGCAGAGAACGGCTATTGTTGAAAGAAGCGTATTGGAAGATTAAACGTCCGAAGTAACCGTGAGCGGCAACGATATTGTAGGTTTCTTCCTCTTGACCGAATTTGTAACCGTAGTTTTGAGATTCGATT
>VYLK01000646.1_pt1 | contig 10223 bp, 5 predicted proteins | sample 5114321 | NCBI WGS metagenome assembly VYLK01 (sample SAMN12291792, study PRJNA351875) | freshwater metagenome | isolation source: freshwater lake | place: USA: Michigan, MSU2 Lake | collected 2011-08-16
TGGCTACACCAACAAATCGTACCCCCAGGAAAGCAATCCCCAGCAGTACCTCACCGCCACCTATTACGATAACTACAATTTCCGCAGCACCTGGGTAGGCAATTACCTCTATCAGGATGAATACCTCAGCGCAGCAGGGCAGGGGATACCCTACGATCAGCCCGACGGCGAAAACACCCGCGTGATTGGCCAGGTGACGGGCACAAAAGTAAAAGTGCTGGATGGCGGCCCCACCGGGGGAGTCACCTGGCTGAAGAGCGTTACGTATTACGATGACAAATACCGCGTTGTTCAAACCATTGCCGACAACTACAAGGGTGGAACAGATCGGGTAACCAACGTGGTAGATTTTGTAGGTAAAGTGTTGGTGTCAAGATCAACGCATACAGAAGCTGATGTGGCGTGGGGTATGCATCATGCGCGGGTGGAAGGTAACCGGGTGATTTGCACTTATCCGGATCCTGCGTGGGGCAACTCCGGTGCAACGGCTATACAAACACTGCCGCCCGGACAAAACGGTTGGGTTGAGTTTACCTATGAGGGAGGAATTACGAACACTCGCCTGGTTGGGCTGGCAACCTCCAATCCGGATTCAAATTTTGGATCCATCACCTATGGGGTCTATCTGGCCGCTCAACACCTAACGAATAATGGCATAGTTCATGAAAATGGTGTGAGTAAGTATACCTTCCCACAACAACTTTTACAAGGCGATGTAATCAGAATTGAGCGAACGGGTACTACGATTGAATACAAATTAAATGGTCAAACACGGTATACTAGTCTTGTTACATCTAACACACAACTGCTGGTTGATGCCGCCTTCGTTAACCCCGGAAGTTCCATTGCCGGTGTGCGCGCCTCCTTCGCCACCACCACCCGCACCATTACCCGCGAGTTTGAATACGACCACGGCGGGCGCCTGCTCCGCACCTGGCACCAACTCAATGCCGAACCAAAAATTCTCCTCGCCCTGAACGAATACAACGAGATCGGACAGCTTGTAACAAAGAAACTGCACTCGACTAATAACGGAAGCACATTTAAACAACACGTGGATTACAGGTACAACATACGCGGGTGGATGACGCGAATTAACAACTCAGACTTAACACCGGACAATACGAATGATCCTCGCGATCACTTTGGGATAAACCTTCATTACAATGATGTGGTGAGCGGCATTAACAACACGCCACAGTTCAACGGAAATATATCAGCAACGAAATACAGCACCAATCAAGGCTTTGACATGGGCTTGAAAGAACGCGCGTACAAATACGATTATGATGCCATGAGCAGACTAACCGCAGCCACGCACTACCAGAAGGCAACGGGATGGAATATGTCAGGCGGGTTGCATGAAGATAATATCACCTATGACTTGAACACAAAAATATTATCCGTAAGACGTAAAGATGCAAGCGGTTCACAGATGGACAACCTGGTGTTTGATTATGGCACAGGCAATGCATCGGGCAACCAACTCAGGAAAGTAACCGATAGCGGAGACACGCAGAAAGGTTTTACCGATGGGAATATCGTTGGTGATGATTACACCTACGATGCGAACGGCAACAGGATTACCGACAAGAACAAAGGCATTACCGCTTACAGGTACAACTACATGAACCAGCGCGAGAAGGTAACGTTCAGCAATGGGAGTTACTTGCTCTACACGTATGATGCTGTCGGAAATAAATTAAGCCAGGGCGTTTACAACAGTGCCAACGTGTTGCAAAAGAAAACCGATTACGTGGGAGAATTTTTCTACGAGAACGACACGCTGAAATACATCAGTACAGAAGAAGGAAGGTACAACACACTGGCAAATGCTTATGAATATGAATTGCGCGATCACCTGGGCAACAACCGAGTAACGTTCACCACCAAAGCAGAACAAGACCAAGCCACGGCCACGGTGGAGACAGCCGACCTTACCGCAGAACAAGGCAAGTTTTTGCGTTATGCAAATGCCAGAAGAATCTCATCACACTTGTTTGATAAAACCAACGGAAGCGCACCCACCACCACACCGGGTTATGCCGTGAGGTTAAATGGGTCAGCGAATGAAAAATTTGGGTTAGCGCGTTCGCTTGCGGTGATGCCGGGCGATACCGTGAAAGCGGAAGTGTATGTAAAGTACATTGATACGAACTCCACTAATTGGACAGGCGCACTCAATACGCTGCTTACGCAAATTGCCAGTGGAACAGCTGCGGCCGGAACAGTGATTGACGGAGCGAATTATGCGACCAGTACTTCATCGTTTAATTATGCGGGGCTGTTAAATACTTCTGCAAGCACAGGCACAGGCCCGAAAGCCTATTTGAACTGGCTGGTGTTCGATCAGAACTTTGCATTGGTGAACGGTGGTTATGTACGCATGACCGATGCAGCAAAAGAATACGGACAAGATGTGATGCATGAAAAGCTGAGCGCGGAGATACCGATCATTACTTCGGGCTTTGTGTATGTCTATCTCTCCAATGAAAACGAAAGCGTAGTGGAAGTGTATTATGATCAGTTCGCAGTGGCCTTACGGAAATCACCCGTGATCGATGCCACTGACCTATATCCATACGGAGCGCCAGCGTTGAGCAGCACCAGGGAATTTTCATTGAAGCAAAACAAGTTGCTGAACGGTAAAGAAACACAAGACGAACTCGGTTATAATGTGGTTGACTTGGGGCAAAGAGATATTGATCCCTTTGTTCCGGTGTTCCCTACCATAGACAGGTTTGCAGAGAAGTATTACTCAATATCACCGTATCAATATACAGGCGGTAACCCTGTTGCCTTTGTTGACATTAATGGCGACTCGCTTTGGATAAATTACAAAGGCAATAATGTTCTTTATCAAAATGGTGGGTTGTATAATAAAGATGGGACGGCTTACGCTGGTGCAGGTGCAAAGAAAGATAAGAGTGGTAATGTAGTCGGATATAAAGGATTTTTAGGACAGGCATTTAATTCTTTGAATCAAATAAGTTCAGCAGAAGGTCAAGCAGGAACTTCAGTCGTAAGTGAATTACAATCTTCAAGTAATAACTTTACGATTACAGATGCGGCTAACAATCCGAGAGGCGCAGGACAAAATGAATTTGTATCAGATAATAAAAGTGGAGAGTATGCGATTGCAATGCTTGATGCAGGTCAGGGTCGCCCACAAGCAGGGGGATCAGGCGGAACAGTATATTGGAACCCAAGCAGTACATCTCCCCTAAATGGAGTTAGTGAGTTTGGTGGTGGAACAGGAATCAGACCGACTACGAACTTAGCCCATGAATTATTCCATGGTTATGATTCAAATAGAGGCCTTGGGGATAATAGACCAGTCAATGGTCTTAAAAGAAGTGAATGGAGAGCAGCGTATTTTGAGAATCAAATGCGACTACAGATGGGATTACCTTTCCGAGAATCTTATAACTTACGGACTGGACCGGTTCACATTTTAACACCAGTGACAATTTTTAACAGTACAATACATTTACCTACGCCAGTTAGCCCTCCTTCTATTGGATGGTTGCAGTACTTAAGATTTAGATGATTATGAGAACCCTTATTTTAATCACAGTCATATTTTTACAAACGTCATGTTCAGCGCAGAAGCCGCTCAAGTTCACTGCTTACAAAAGTGATTATGTGTTAGAGCTTCCGAATGGCTATGAGTTGAAGAAGTTGAAAGACGATGATGGAATCCAGGAGTATCAAGCTTTATATCCTGACAGCTCGGTGATCTACATTACAGATGATGAGAAGTCAGGCGGGAGCAATAGAGCCAAAGAAGAAAAGTATGGAGCAGATGTTTACATTAAGATACTTGCAAATGAAAAACTAATTTTAGAAGGCAACCACAGCAACGGTAAATATTGGAAAGAGGACAAGCAGGGAAAAGTTGTGGTTGGGTATTTTAATGTACCGCCTGATAAAAAGGAGGAATACGACAAAGCTTTAGCCACGTTACGGAAGAAGAAATAAAAACAGAAGCCCGGCCGAGTCGGGCTTTTTTTATGCCACGTTTTTTAGAACAGATGAGAGCGTGTCTTTTAGTTTTTTCTTCCCCACGAAGGCATCGAGTATCATGAAGAGAGTTTTGCGCTCTTCATCGGTGAGGCCTTCAATCAGCCTTACCTTTTCCATGGCCGTGCTGTCGTTGGAGTTCACTTCGTGAGAGCCTTCCTCGGAGAACAGTTCGGAGAGTTTTACACCGAGCGCTTTGGCAATGCGTTCCAATGTGCTGAAAGCGGGATCTGTCTTGCCGCCCTCGATGCGTGAGTATTGTGCCGCGCCCATATCAATGGCCGTGATCACATCCTTTTGAGAAAGACCCTTGGCCTCCCTGATCCTCTTAATATTCTTTCCTATGTCCATTTTGTAGCCTAATAGAGCAACGAATCTACTCTTTAGTGCTGTTTTGGTCAACCTAAGGTTCATATCATATTTTATTTATTGACTTATAAGGCAAATATACTTACTATTGCGGAGTTGCTTTAACAGGCAAAAGAAATTTATGGAGATAGCAGAAATCAAGTCCCGGCTCACGATAACAGAAGTACTCAACCACTACGGATTGAAAGCCAACCAAAACAATATGTTGTGCTGTCCCTTCCACAAAGACAAAACACCGAGCCTTCAAATCTATCCTCAAACAAATACATACTGTTGCTTCTCCTCTAACTGCAAAGCCGGGACGGGGGATGTGATCGAGTTCATCCGGTTAATGGAGAAGGGCAACAAACACGAAGCGATTGTAAAGGCAGCTTCATTGATTACGACAACCACCACAACCACTATGAGCGATAACGGAACTATGTTAAGCCGTCAGGCCGTGCTAACAAAATATTATCAAGGCAGCTTGCAGGCCATGAGCCGCAGCGAGCGTTCACGGGAGTATGCAAAAGAAAGAAACCTTGATGCGCATAAACTCGGCATCGGGTTCACCTCGGATAAACTTGCGCTGGATTGGAACAAGGCTTTGCAAGAAAGTGCAGTCAAGATCGGGCTACTGAAAAAGAAAGGCGACAAATACGAGCCACACTTCAAACACTGTCTTGTGTTCGCGATGAAAGACAAGAGTGGCCATGTTATTGATCTGTACGGTCGCGGATTAGATCCCGCCACAGGCGGGAGACATTTTTACTTGCCCGGCAATCATCAAGGCCTGTACCCGTGCTATCCGAAAGCTGACACCACGAAATTGATTTTAACAGAAGCGATCATTGATGCAGCAACATTATTGCAAGACTCAAATCTCACGTCTCAATACTCAATACTGAGTTGCTATGGAACAAATGGATTTACAGCAGAGCATGAGCAAGCGATCAAAGAACTGAGGCAGCTGGAAGAAATTGTAATCTTCTTTGATGGTGATGAAGCCGGAAGAGAAGGAACAAAGCGCATCGCTGAAAAAATCCGCGCGATCAGACCAGAAACAAAACTCAGTTACATCAATACACCAGAGGAAGAAGATGTAAACAGTTTATCACTATCACACGAACCCGGGATCTTCGCGCACTTACTGGAAACGAGAAAGTCTTTTTCTTTTTCAATTGAAAAGAAAGAAGCTGCACCACTTAATAAATCTTCAAACCTCAATACTGAAAATCACGAGTTGCTTTTTTACCAAAACGGAGTGTTGAACATTACGGTACTTGGCGGCATACGGATAACAGGATTAGATAAGCTGCGCGTAACGCTCAAACTCGAAAGCAAAACAAAAAGCAACCTGCTTCCATTGCGCCACAACCTGGACCTGTACCACAAAGGGCAAACCGATCAGCTCACCACCCAAACATCAGAACACTTTGACATCAGCACATTGGAATCCACGCACGCCATAGCCGGACTGACCAGTGAGCTTGAACAATACCGGAACACAAGGCTGGAACAGATCAAACCGAAAAAAGAAGAACGGCCAATGCTGGGCGAAGCAACGAAGCGCGAAGCGATCGACTACCTGAAAAAAGACAAGCTCATGCACCGGACATTGCAAGATATTATCAAAACCGGAATCGTGGGTGAACAAATCAACAGCATGATCGCGTATTTAATTTACACCAGTCGCAAAAGAGAAAAGCCTTTGCACCTCATGTGCCTGGGCGCAAGCGGCACTGGCAAGACCTATTTACAGGAACGCATCGGGCAACTCATACCCGAAGAAGAAAAGATCGAGATCACCATGTTATCAGAGAACGCATTCTACTACTTCGGCAAAGAAGAGTTGAAGCACAAACTTATTTTGATCGAGGATTTGGACGGGGCAGAAAATGTATTGTACCCACTCAGAGAGTTACAAAGTAAAACGAGTATCAGTAAAACGGTAACACTCAAAGACAACAAAGGGAATTTAAAAACCATCACACTGAAAGTAGAAGGCCCTGTTAGCGTGAGCAGTTGCACCACGCGCGAAAAGATTTATGAAGACAACGCGAACCGCTGCATCCTGATCTACATCGACACCACACCCGAACAGGACAAACGCATCTTGCAATACCTACAACAACTCAGCGCGGGGACAGTCAACCAGAGTGAGGCGAACGATATCAAAGAGAAGTTGAAGAACGTGCAGCGATTGCTCAGGCCGATCAAAATACGAAACCCTTTTGCACAACACATCAATTTACCGGAAGCAGTCTTTAAACCCAGGCGTTCCATGATGTTGCTCTTGAGCTTCATTGAGACGATCACCTTTTACCATCAATACCAAAGAGAGATAAAGCAAGACAAGGAGAGCGGGGAAAATTACATCGAGAGCACGGTACAAGATGTAGAGTATGCCTTTAAGTTGATGAAAGAAATTTTGTTCAGCAAGAGCGATGAACTGAACGGGGCATGTAGAAAGTTCTTCGAACAACTCAAAGCCCACTTGAAAAAAGAAAAGAGCGAAAGCTTTTACAGTTCACAGATCAGGAAAGCATTGCGCATGAACCCCAACAATTTAAAGCGATACCTGTTCGAGTTGAGCCGCTACGGATTGGTGAAGATCACCGGGGGCAGCAAGTACAAAGGCTTTGAATATAAAATAGTTGATGCGCAAGAGTACGAGCAATTAAAGGGCAGCATTGACCAGCAACTTGAAGTTATCCTACAAGCTATCAGGGAAGCAAGCAAAAAAGTATAGCCCGTCCGGCTCGTACAGGGACTCGCCCTGCGAGTGGGTCAGTTGGTCAACAGTTGGTCAGTAGCGTTAGTGACCCACTCAAGCAAAAGAACATCAACACGTTAGAGGCAGTGGGTCAGTGGTTTTGGAAAATGGTATGTAAGCAACTTTGAACTATGCGACATCTAACCTTAAAAAGCAGACAACACCAAGCACACGAACAGGGTTTTAAAAACTGGCTGGAGACGTTGGGCTACAACAAATACACCGTAAACTACAGCCCCGTCCGCGTGCGCGAGTTCATGCATTGGATCGAGGGAGAGCAAACCAACTTACAGCACATCAACGAGCAGACGATCACGGAATACTTTGGTTACTTATCAAGGCGCAGCAACCAAAGAAAAACAGGAGCATTGAGCAATGATTACCTGAACATGCACCTGACGAGCTTGAAACAGTTCAGCGGATACTTACAGCAGAGCAGGCAGCAAGGTTTTAGTATTCAACTGAATTACTATCCATCGGCCACACGTCAAACCATACTCACGCGGGAACAGATCGAGGCATTGTACGAAGCCACCGGAACAGATACGGCCATCAACCTACGCGACCGCGCGATCCTTGCCCTTTACTATGGATGTGGACTGAGAAGAAATGAAGGCACACAGATCAACACAGAAGATTTATTGATCAACCGAAAATTATTGTACGTGCGCAAAGGCAAGCAATACAAGGAACGTTACATCCCACTTGCCAAACATGTGCAGGAAGATTTAGAAAACTATTTAGAGATCGGACGGCCATCGTTCCGCAGTCACGATAAAAACCCCGCGTTCCTGTTGAGCAGCAAAGGGAGGATATCGGGCTGCACCGTGATGAACAGATTAAAACAACTTGGAAAGAAAGCAGACATCACCACAGGTTTTGGATTGCATACACTGAGGCACAGCATTGCCACACACTTGTTACTTGCCGGCATGAAGCTGGAACAGATCGCAAAGTTTTTAGGACATGAAAGTTTAGAGAGCACACAGAAGTACACGCACATAGCAGCAAGTCATGATCAACGTTGAGCAAGAGCAGAGATATTTTTTACAGGCCATCCGGGACAGAAAGTTATCAACAGGGACACAACGAAAATACAGCGATAACCTGGGGAAGTTTTTGGAGTGGATGAACGGAGAGAAACTAAAACTGCAACACCTGCAATACAATGACTTGCTCGACTTTGTAAAGCACTGCAAACAAAACCAAACCAGCACCGACAAGATCAACCGCACCATACAAATCCTGCAACAGTATTTTACGATCAAAGTGAAAGCACAGGCCATCAAAAAAAACCTGGCCATCGGATTAAAAGTGAGAGGCACGACCAAACGATTGCCACATGACCTGCTCGACAGAAAAGCACTGGACAAACTTTACGACCATTACCCCAGCCACAGCAACAACGACAAGCGGAACAAAACAATACTTGGGTTACTTGTGCATCAGGGTTTAACGAGCGGAGACTTGCAACGATTAAAATCTGAACACGTGAAGTTAAAGGAAGGAAAGATTTACATACCGGGAAGCCCTCAATATGTTCACCGCGGTGGCATCAACAACCGGATGCTGGAGCTGAAGGCAAACCAACTCTTTGAACTGAAAGAATACATTGAACAAGTACGGCCACAGATGACAGATGAATTTACAGAACAACTTTTTATGAGTGAACGGGGAAGTACAAAACTCAACAATGTGCTGAATGAATTAAGCCGCAAGCTTCGGAAGATAGAGAAGGATTATAAAAATGTAGATCAGTTAAGGGCAAGTGTGATCACAGAGTGGTTGAAAGAAAAAGACGTCCGCATAGTTCAATACATGAGTGGCCACAAAAACGTCAAGAGCACAGAACATTACAAAGCGGTACGGTTGGAAGATTTACAACACGCGTTGGACCAGTTCCATCCATTGAAATGATCCCACGCAAATGCACCCGACCGCACGGCCAACGCACATGCCGGCCCGCGCTTGCCATCCTACGGCATGGCACAAGGTAGAAGCGGTGTGCAAGCACTTTTTGTTTGTGGCCTCGGGACATAAGCCACGCCAAAAGCTGCACTCCAGCAATTGAAAAAAACGCGCATGGCAGTGGGCAAAAGCAAAACCGTTTGGAAAAATATTCATTGGTGGTCTTGCTTTTGCCCACAGCCATCCTTGCCGACACACATCCCGATTTTTTTTCAACCGCTTCCGTTCCGCTTTTGTCATGCCTTATGCACCTCGGACGTTCACTTTGAATTATTTTTTTAAAGGTGTGAACTCACACAAACAAAAAGTTCTTGCACGGGCTTATGGCCGCCTTTTTATTTTGCGGGGGGAAGGCGGTGGCGGCCATGCCCCTTTTTCGTGCGCGCCTTTTTCCTCGCAGGCTCCCCCCGCACCCCCGTACGCCTGCTCGGGCGCGCGCTTACGCACGAGTAGGCTGACGCAAGAGTATTGCTTACGCCAGAGTAGTTGACACACGAGTAGGCAAGCATTTACTTAGCGCGGCAGGGAAGTTCACCGCACAGAAAAAAATCATCACGTGCCTTGCATCATTTTTTTGAAGCCCAAGTGCGCAACAAGCTTGGGTCAATTGAAAACGTTTTTGAGCAGCGCACTTGCCCTTCAAAAAAACGTGACCGCCTTCTTCCGCAACCGCCTTTTCTTTTTCAATTGAAAAGAAAAAACCGTTACCTTGGAGCTTCGATGGAAAAGTTTTTGCACATCAAAAAAGTAGCGGTAGACGTTTTGGGACGGATGCTTTTTTTTGGTGGAAGATCATACAACGAACTGGGCCAACTGGTGGATAAAAAACTCCACAGCACCGTTGCCAACGGCAGCAACGCCAAACAAAGCGTTGACTACCGCTATAACATCCGCGGATGGCTCACGTCAATGAACAATGCACGATTAGTCAATGATGCAATTAATGATGACACCAACGCCAACGACCTGTTCGGCATGGAACTCGGCTACGAAAGCACCCTCAGCGGACTGGGCAACACGGGCCTGTACAACGGCAACATCAGCGGCATGAAATACAGCAGTTATGGCAACGGCCCGATCAAAGAAAAAGGGTACACCTACACCTATG
>VYLK01000648.1_pt1 | contig 10165 bp, 5 predicted proteins | sample 5114321 | NCBI WGS metagenome assembly VYLK01 (sample SAMN12291792, study PRJNA351875) | freshwater metagenome | isolation source: freshwater lake | place: USA: Michigan, MSU2 Lake | collected 2011-08-16
GGGCCTGCAGCGGTGGCGGGCCGCTGCGGGGGCGCTGTGCGGCGGGCGCCGGCGCCGCTGCGCTACCCCACAGCGAAGACAGGTCGGCCAGCTCCAGCTGCGCCTGCCGTGCCAGTTCGGGCAGCAGTTGGCGCTTGAGCGCGCCATCGGGCAGCGCCATCCACAGCGGCTTGGCCTGCGCCAGCATGCGGGCGCGGCCTTCGGCGCTGGAGAGATCGGCGTCTTCCGCGGCCAGCTCGATGAGCTGGCGCGACAGCGGCACTGCCTGCACCACCTGCTGCTCGAAGGCCGCGGGGCCGAGTTCGCGCACGTAGCTGTCGGGGTCGTGCTCGGGCGGCAGGAAGAGGAACTTCACGCTGCGCAGGTCGGTGGCGTGGGGCAGGGCGGCTTCCAGCGCGCGCGCGGCGGCGCGGCGGCCGGCCTTGTCGCCGTCGAAGCTGAAGACCACGCTGTCGGTGAAGCGAAAGAGCTTCTGCATGTGGTCGGGCGTGCAGGCCGTGCCCAGCGTGGCCACGGCGTTGGCGAAGCCGCTCTGGGCCAGCGCCACCACGTCCATGTAGCCCTCCACCACCAGCGCGTAGCCCTTGTCGCGCAGCGCCTGGCGGGCCTCAAACAGGCCGTAGAGCTCGCGGCCCTTGCTGAACACCGGCGTTTCCGGCGAGTTAATGTACTTGGGCTTGCTGTCGTCGAGCACGCGCCCGCCGAAGCCGATGACCTTGCCGTCCACGCCGCGGATGGGGAACATCACGCGCTCGCGGAACCAGTCGTAGCGGCTGCCTTCGCTGGCGCCGCCTGCCGCGTGGTTCCCGGCCTCGTCGCCTTCACGCAAGCGCACGAGGCCGGCTTCTTCCAGCAGCGGGTCGTCGTAGTTCGCGAACACGCCGGCCAGCGTGCGCCAGCCGGGCGGTGCGTAGCCCAGGCCGAAGCGCGCCGCGATCACCCCCGTGAGGCCACGCTTCTTGAGGTAATCGATGGCGCGCGGGTGGGCCTTGAGCTGGCCGCGGTAGAAGTCGGCCGCGCGTTGCAGCACGTCACCCAGCGAAAGGCGGCGTTCGCGCAGCGTGTCGCGCTTCTGGCGTTCTTCGGGGCTCACCTGCTCTTCGGGCACGGCCAGGCCCACGCCTTGCGCCAGGTCGCGCACGGCCTCCACGAAGCTCAGGCCGAGGTGCTCGGTGAGGAAGCGGATGGCGTCGCCGCTGGCGCCGCAGCCGAAGCAGTAATAGAACTGCTTGGACGGGCTGACCGAGAAGCTCGGCGACTTCTCGCCGTGGAAAGGGCACAGCCCCATGAAGTTGGCGCCGCCGCGCTTGAGTTCGACATGGCGGCCGACCACGTCGACGATGTCGACGCGGGACAGCAGTTCTTGCAGGAAGCCGGCAGGGATCACCCGCCGAGTCTAGCGATCGGCGTGCGCCGGCTCTCCGGGCTGCACCGGCTGCGGCGGCAGGATGCCGGTGTAGCCGCGCACCCAGGCCGCCACCTGCTCCACCGGCATGGGCGCGGCAATGCCCGTGCCCTGGCCGATGCGGCAACCCAACTCCAGCAGCGTGCGCGCCTGGCTGGCGTGCTCCACGCCCTCGGCCACCACGGTGCAGCCGAAGGTGCGCGCCAGGCCGATCACGCCTTCGACGATGGCGCGGTCTTGCGTGTCGTCGAGCATGTGGTGCACGAAGCTGCGGTCGATCTTCAGCACGTCCACCGGCAGGCGCTTCAAGTAGGCCAGTGTGGAATAGCCGGTGCCGAAGTCGTCGAGCGCGAACTTCACGCCCGCGGCCTGGCAGCGCGCCACCAGGGCCGAGGTGGCCTCGATGTCGGCGTGGGCCACGGTCTCCAGCATTTCCAGCTCGAGGTGCGGCGCCAGCGGCTCGGCATGGCGGGCCAGCAGTTCGGTGAGGCGCTGTGCGAAATCGGGCTCCTGCAGGTGCCGCGCCGAGACGTTGACGCTGACCGAGAAATCAAAGCCGTCGCGCCGCCAGCTCGCCAGGTGTTCGAGGGCCCGCGAGAGCACCCAGTCGCCCACGCTGGACGACAGCCCCGTGGTCTCGATCAGCGGCAGGAACTGCAGCGGCGCCACCAGGCCCTGCTGCGGGTGCTCCCAGCGCAGCAGCGCCTCGAAGCCGAGCACGCGGCCACTGGCCATGTCGACCTTGGGTTGGTAGAAGAGCACGAACTCCTGCTGGTCCAGCGCTTCCTGGATGCGGCCCAGCGCCATCACGCGCTGCTCGGCACGGCGGCGGTGCTCGGGGTCGAAGAAGAGGTAGCCGTTGCGGCCGGCCTGCTTGGCGCCGTACATCGCATGGTCGGCATGGCGCAGCAGGGTGTCGGCGTCGCTGCGGTCGATGGGGTAGACCGTGGCGCCCATGCTCGCGGTGATGAACACCGGTTCCTGCTCGGGGTCGACGACATAGGGCTGCGACACCACGCGCAGCACCCGTTCCACCGCCAGGCGGCCTTCTTCCAGCGTGCCCGCGCGCAGCAGCATCACGAACTCGTCGCCGCCCAGGCGCGCAGCGATGTCGGTCCAGTGCTCGCGGCTGCGTAGCGCGCTTCGCAGGCGGTCGGCCAGCTCGGCCAGCAGCCGGTCGCCGGCGGCGTGGCCGTGGCGGTCGTTGACGGGCTTGAAACGGTCGAGATCGAGGTAGCACACCACGAGCAGGTAGCCGTCGCGGTCGGCCGCCCGCATGGCTTCGTCCATCAGCGCCGACAGGCGCGTGCGGTTGGGCAGGCGCGTGAGGGCGTCGAAGTGGGCCTGGCGTTCGAGCTGGTCGCGCTGGCTGTGCTGCTCGGTCACGTCGCTGATCACCAGCACGTGATAGCGCCGCGTGTCGGTGCTGCCGGCCGGCGGCGGCACGGTGCTGATGGTGGCGTGCAGCATGCAGGCCGTGCCGTCGCGCCGGCGCTCGAGCAACTCGCCGCGCCAGTGGCCGTGGTCGCGCAGGCTGGCCCACATCGCGGCGCGTTGCTCGCGGGCCACCGGGTCTTCAGGGGCCGGACGCAACAGCGAGGGCACGGTGCCGATGAGCTCATCGCGCGGCACGCCCAGGATCTGCGTGTAGGCCGGGTTCACGTCCAGCGCGCGCAAGTCGGGGTCGGTGATCAGCAGGCCTTCGTGCAGGTGCTGGAAGAGGCTCGCCGACAGGCGCAGCTGCTCCAGGGCCTGGCGCTTGTCGTGCGTGTCGGCCAAGGTCGCCAGGAGGCGCAGCGGGTGGCCGGCGCCGTCGCGCTCGATGACCATCAGCGTGGCCTCGGCCCATCGCCAGCCGCCGCCGGCGGCAGGGATGCGCAGTTCCAGCTCGCGCCGGCCGGCGCTGCCGCTGCTGAGGGCACGCACCGCTTCGTCGAGCAGGGGCTGGTCTTCCGGGTGCAGGCGGGCACGCCAGGCTGCGGGTGTCCACAGCGGGCTCGCGTGCCCGCTGAGCGTGCGCCACGCGGCCGAGGCGAAGCTCTCGCCGCTGTCCAGGTGCCAGTCGGCCACGCCCAGGCGGGAGCCGTCCAGCGCCCACTCCCAGCGTTGCGAGCGGGCACGCCATTGCACGGTGCTGGCATGTGCCAGCAGCACGAGCGCCAGCAGGCCGGCCAGCCACACCGCCAGCACGGTGTGCGCGGCCGCGGTGGGCCCACCCGCCGGGCCCGGCTCGAGCAGGGGGCTGCTGCCCAGGCCGCTGGCCGCCAGCAGGCCGACGAGCAGCACGCCGCAGCTCGCCCAGGTGAACTGTTCGCGCAGCGCCAGCAGCGCCAGCAGCACGGGGGCCCCTGCCAGCCCCAGCGCCACCAGCGCCGGCGAGCGGGCCTCGGTGGCCCAGGACACCAGGGCGATCGCCAGCGCCAGGCCCAGCAGGCCACGGGCCGTGCGCCAGCCGGGCAGCACGCGCTGCGGGGTGTTCAGCAGGCTGCGGTCCAGCGCCAGGGCGGCGGCAGCGGTCGCCACCGTGCCCAGGCAGAGGGCCAACCAGCCCGCGCCCGTCTCGGCCAGCCAGGTGCCGGTGCGGCCCGCGCTGGAGCCCGCGCCGGCCAGCACGCCCAGCCAGGCAGCGGTGGCCAGCGCCACGGGTGGCGCCACGACGCTGAGCACCACGCTGACGAGGGCCGCCACGTCGTGCGCGCGGTCCAGCCGGGTGTCGAAGCGCAGGTGGCGCAGCACCAGCCAGCCGGCGGCTGTGCCCGCAGCCACGGCCGCCGTGCACAGCAGGCTGAGCAGCGGAGGCTGCCCCAGGCTCAGCAGCGCCATCAGCAGGCCGATGAGACTGCCCATCCAGGCGGCCAGGCCCCCCCGCCAGCGTGCAGCCAGGGCCAGCCCGGCGGGCAGGGCCACGGCCGACCACGGCGCCAGTGATGGCAGGGCCAGCGCGCCAGCAAAACCCATCAGCAGGGACGCCAGGGCCAGCCCGCCCCCACGCACGACCATCAGCGCGCGTGCGTGCCAAGCTGCCACCCGCAGCGGCAGCGGGCCGGTGTCGCGGGGGGCGAGGGAGGGCTGTTCGTTCAAGGGCAGTGGGGGCCGTCGTGGGCCCTGGGCCAAGCCCGCCAGTGCGGCGGGCTTGTCGTCAGACCGCGAAGTCCGACAGTTGGGCGCCGCCCGCCAGGGCGGTGGTCAGCCATTTGGGCTTGAGGCCGCGCCCGCTCCAGCTGTCGCCGGTAGCCGGGTTGCGGTACTTCGCGGCGACTTTGCTGCCGGCGGCCTTCTTCACCGGCGCCAGGGGTTTGGCGGCGCCGATATCGGCCAGCGTCAGGCCATATTCGGCCATCAAGGCCTTGACCTTGGCGATGGCTTCACCGCGCTGCTCGCGCTGGTAATCGGCAATCTGGCGTTCCAGCGCGGCCTTTTGCGCGAGCAATTCATTCAGGGTGTCTTGGGCCATGGTCGAAAGCTCCGTTGGGATGGGGACAACGGAATATACGCGCTGGCGTCACCGCGGCGCTGCCTGATATTCCCTGCCGGGCTGCCGGAAAATCAGGCGGCCGGCGGCACATACCCTGCGGGCTTGTCGGCGTCGCCGCCAAAAAGGAACTGCTCCATCTGCCGCGCCAGATACTGACGGGCGCGTGCATCGGCCAGATTCAGGCGGTTTTCATTGACGAGCATCGTCTGGTGCTTCTTCCAAGCCTCGAAGGCATCCTTCGAAATGTTCTCGTAGATGCGCTTGCCGAGCTCGCCGGGATAGGGCGAAAAACCCAGGCCTTCGGCTTCCTTCTTGAGATACACACACTGCACCATGCGGGCCATGAGACGGTCTTCCTTCAGAGTTTCTTGACCAGCACTTGCGAGCGCCGGTCCCAGTTGTATTTGCGTTTGCGCGCTTCCGGCAACCATTCCGGGTCGACGGGCGTGAAACCGCGCTTGATGAACCAATGCATCGTGCGCGTGGTGAGCACGAAGATACTGTCGAAACCCCCGGCGCGGGCGCGCTGCTCGATGCGCTTGAGCAGCCTTTCGCCATCGCCCTGGCCCTGGCTCAGCGGCGACACGGTGAGTGCGGCCATCTCGGCGGTTTTCGCCTCGGGGTAGGGGTAGAGCGCGGCACAGCCGAAGATGATGCCGTCGTGCTCGACCACGCTGTAGTAGCTGATGTCGCGCTCGATCTCGGTGCGCTCGCGGCGCACCAGCGTGCCGTCGCGCTCGAAGGGTTCGATGAGCTGCAGGATGCCGCCGACGTCGTCGCTGGTGGCCTCGCGCAGGCTTTCCAGCTTTTCGTCGACCACCATGGTGCCCACGCCGTCGTGCGTGAAGACCTCCAGCAGCAGCGCGCCGTCGGTGGCGTAGGGCAGGATGTGGCTGCGCTCCACGCCCGCCTCGCAGGCCTTCACGCAGTGCTGCAGGTAGAAGGCCGTGTCGGTGGGCAGCGTGGGCGGGGGCAGGGCGGCCAGCAGGCGCTTGGCGTCCGCCAGCGCGAGTTCGGTGTCGATGCTGCTTTCGGGGTCGGCCTGGTCTTCGCGGATGCCGGGCATCTCGGTCATGAAGACCAGCTTGTCGGCCTGCAGCGCCACGGCCGTGGCCGTGGCCACGTCTTCCATCGTCAGGTTGAAGGCCTCGCCCGTGGGGCTGAAGCCGAAGGGCGACAAGAGCACCAGCGCGCCGATGTCGATGGCGCGGCGGATGGCCGCCGAATCGACGCGGCGCACGAGGCCGCTGTGGATGAAATCAATGCCGTCGACGATGCCCACCGGCCGCGCGGTGAGGAAGTTGCCCGAGACCACGCGCACCGTGGCGTTGGCCATGGGCGTGTTGGGCAGGCCCTGGCTGAAGGCGGCCTCGATCTCGAAGCGCAGTTGGCCGGCGGCCTCTTGCGCGGCGTCCAGCGCCACGGGGTCGGTGATGCGGATGCCGCGGTGGTAACGCGAGACGTGGCCCTTGGCCGCGAGCTGTTCCGTCACCTGAGGGCGGAAGCCGTGCACCAGCACGAGCTTGATGCCCATGGCGTGCAGGATGGCGAGGTCTTGCACGAAGGTGTTGAGCTTGCCGGCGGCGATGGCCTCGCCAGCCAGCGCCACCACGAAGGTCTTGCCGCGGTAGGCGTGGATGTACGGCGCCACGGCGCGGAACCACGGAACGAAGGTGTGCGGGAAGACGAGGCTCATGGGCGGGTCGACATCTGGGGGTCGACAGGTGGGCCGATTGTGCAGCAGCATGCCGGCCCCAACCCCCGACGACCCGGGCCGCGCGGCCGGCCGGGCCGGCCCCCCAGGAGCCCACGATGGACGTCTACAAGACCCACGGTGCCTTCAGCTGGAGCGAGCTGACGACCCCCGACCCGGCCGCGGCCGCCGCCTTCTACGGCCGGCTGCTCGGCTGGGCCGTGAAGGACCCCGACCCGCACATGGGCGACTACCGCGTGGCCTCGGTGGGTGAGGGCATGGTGGCCGGCATCTGCTCGCCTTTCCCGGGCGCGCCGCCGGCGCCGCCGCACTGGGGCGTGTACGTCACGGTCGACAACGCCGACGAGACCGCCGCGCAGTGCACGGCCCTGGGCGGCAAGGTGCTGGTGCCGCCCATGGACGTGCCCACGGTCGGCCGCATGGCCGTGCTGCAAGACCCGCAGGGCGCCGTGTTCAGCGTGATGACCTACAGCCCCGCCTGACCAGCGCGCCTGCCCGGGCGCGGAGATAATCCGCCGCCCGTGAACCCGCCTTCCAAGCCGGCCCCGGCCCCACGCGCGAACCCCCGCGTGCCGCCGCGGCCCATCCCGCCCATCACCTACCCCGAATCGCTGCCGGTCTCCAGCCGGCGCGACGAGATCGCGCGCGCCATCCGCGATCACCAGGTGGTCATCGTCTGCGGCGAAACGGGCTCGGGCAAGACCACGCAGCTGCCGAAGATCTGCCTGGAACTGGGCCGCGGCCTCGGCGCGGGCGGCACTGGGCTCATCGGCCACACGCAGCCCCGGCGCATCGCGGCCAGCAGCGTGGCCAAGCGCATCGCCGAAGAGCTGAACAGCCCGCTCGGCGATGTGGTCGGCTACAAGGTGCGCTTCCAAGACCGCCTGCAGCCCGGCGCATCAGTCAAGCTGATGACCGACGGCATCCTGCTCGCCGAGACCGAGCGCGACCCGCTGCTGCGCGGCTACGACACGATCATCATCGACGAGGCGCACGAACGCAGCCTCAACATCGATTTCCTGCTCGGCTACCTGAAGCAGTTGCTGCCGAAGCGGCCCGACCTGAAGGTGATCGTCACCTCGGCCACCATCGACGCCGAGCGCTTTGCAAATCACTTTGCCGGCAGGCAAGGCCCGGCGCCGGTGATCATGGTCAGCGGCCGGCTCTTCCCGGTGGAGCAGCGCTGGCGGCCTTACGAGGAAAGCCGCGAGTTCGATCTCGACAACGCGATTGCCGAGGCGGTGGACGAGCTGTGGCGCATCGCGCCGGGCGACATCCTCGTCTTCCTGCCCGGTGAGCGTGAGATCCGCGAAGCCGCCGACCACCTGCGCCGCCACCTGCTGCAGCACGCCAAGGGCGGGCCGCAGCCCGAGGTTCTGCCGCTCTTCGCGCGCCTGAGCCAGCAGGAGCAAGACCGCGTCTTCGAGGCCGGCAACGGCCGGCGCATCGTGCTGGCCACCAACGTGGCCGAGACCTCGCTGACGGTGCCGGGCATCCGCTACGTCATCGACGCCGGTACCGCGCGCGTCAAGCGCTACAGCTGGCGCAACAAGGTCGAGCAACTGCAGATCGAGGCCATCAGCCAGGCCGCGGCGAGCCAGCGCGCGGGCCGCTGCGGGCGTGTGGCCAACGGCGTGTGCATCCGCCTGTATGGCGAAGACGATTTCAAGGGCCGGCCGCGTTTCACCGACCCCGAGATCCTGCGCAGCTCACTCGCCGGCGTGATCCTGCGCATGAAGGCGCTGCGCCTGGGCGCGGTGGAGAGCTTCCCCTTCGTCGAGCCGCCGCCGGGCAAGGCGATTGCCGACGGCTACGCGCTGCTGGCCGAACTGGGCGCGGTGGACGACGACAACGAGCTCACGCCCATCGGCGTGGAGCTCAGCCGCCTGCCGCTGGACCCGCGCGTGGGCCGCATGATTCTTGAAGCGCGCAAGCACCAGGCGCTGAGCGAGGTGCTGGTGATCGCCGCCGCTTTGAGCGGGCAAGACGTGCGCGACCGTCCGCAAGACCGGGCGCAACTCGCCGACGAGCGCCACAAGCCCTTCGACGACGAGCGCAGCGAGTTCATGGGCACGCTGAAGCTGTGGAAGTGGATCGAGGAGGGGCGCGGAACGCACGGCCACGCGAACCAGCGCGAAGCCAAGGTTGACAGCCACAAGCTCACCAACCGACAGCAAGAGCAAAGGCTGCGCGACGCCTTCATCAGCCCGCGCCGCGTGCGGGAGTGGCGCGACATCCACAGCCAACTGCTCACGGTGGTGGCCGAACACGGCTGGCGCCTGAACGAGGCCCCCGCGACCTACGAGCAGGTGCACCTCTCGCTGCTGGCGGGCCTGCTGGGCAACATCGGCTGCAAGAGCGACGACGAAGACTGGTACCTCGGCGCGCGCGGCATCAAGTTCTGGCGCCACCCGGGTGTGAACCTCAGCAAGAAGCCGGGGCGGTGGATCGTTGCGGCCGAACTCGTGGAGACCACGCGCCTCTTCGGCCGCGGCATCGCGGCCATCGAGCCGCAATGGATACCGCCGCTGGCCGGCCACCTGCTGAAGACCCAGCTGCTGGAGCCGCACTGGGAGAAGAAGGCCGCCGAGGTGGTGGCGCTGGAGCGCGCCACGCTCTACGGCATCGTCATCTACAACAACCGCAAGGTGAACTTCGGGCGCATCGACCCGGTGGCCGCGCGCGAGATCTTCATCCGCGAAGCCCTGGTGGGCGACGAATGGGAGACGAGGCTGCCTTTCCTCGCGCACAACCGCAAGCTCATCGCGCAGGTGCAGGAGCTGGAGCACAAGGCACGACGGCAGGACGTGCTGGTGGACGACGAACTCATCCACGCCTTCTACGACCAGCAGCTGCCGAAAGACGTGTGCAGCGGCGCCGGCCTGGAGCGCTGGTACCGGGAAGAGAGCAAGAAGCAGCCGCAACTGCTGCAGCTGACACGCGAAGAGCTGATGCGTCACGAGGCCGCCGGCATCACCACCGACAGCTTCCCGAAGACCATCCGCCTGGGCGGCATCGACTGCACGGCCACCTACCTGCACGAGCCGGGTGATGCGAAGGACGGTGTCACGGTCACCGTGCCCATCTACGCGCTGAACCAGGTGAACGACGAGCGCTGTGAGTGGCTGGTGCCCGGCATGCTGCACGCCAAGGTGCTGGCGCTGTGCAAGACGCTGCACCAGCGCCCGCGCTCGCGCCTGGTGCCGCTGCCCGACTACGCGGCCGAGTTCTGCGAGCTCAGCCCCTTCGGCCAGGGCAGCCTGATGGAGGTGCTGCTGAAGGCCGTGCGTGAACGCACGCAGATCGCCGTGCAGCGCAACGACTTCAAGCTGGAGCAGCTGAGCCCGCACCTGTTCATGAACTTCCGCGTGGTCGACGAACATGGCCGGCAGCTCGGCATGGGGCGCGATCTGGCGCACCTGAAGGCCGAGCTGGGTGGGCAGGCGCGCACGGCCTTCCAGGCGCTGGCGGTGCTGAAGAAGGCGGCGGCGCCCACTGCACCGGCCGCGCCGAGCACCCCTGGCGCGACGGCGCCGGCCCCGGCTGCACGCGGGGTCAACGCCACCGTGGC
>VYLK01000649.1_pt1 | contig 10160 bp, 4 predicted proteins | sample 5114321 | NCBI WGS metagenome assembly VYLK01 (sample SAMN12291792, study PRJNA351875) | freshwater metagenome | isolation source: freshwater lake | place: USA: Michigan, MSU2 Lake | collected 2011-08-16
CCTGGCGCGGCCCGGCGATGCAGGCCGCCCCCGCCGCCCCGCCCGCGCCCGAACGCTGGCAGGCCGAGCCGAGCAGCGGCATGCCCGCCGACTGGGCCCTGCTGGCCGATCCCGAACTGCAGGCCCTGCTGCAGCGCGCCGAAACCGCCAACCGCGACCTCGCGCAGGCGGCGCTGCGCATCGAACAGGCGCGCTTGCAGGCCGGGCTGGGTGATCTGCGCCTCACGCCCTCGGCCGGCGTGAGCGTGGGTGCCAACCGCCCGCTGGACCCGCCATCGCCGCTGCCGGCGCGCACCACGCGCAGCTATGGCGCCAGTGTGGGCGTGGGCTACGAACTCGACCTCTGGGGCCGCCTGGCCGCGCTGCGCACCGCTGACGCCGCGCAGCTGCGCGCCGCGCAGACCGACCTGCGCGCCGCCCGCCTGCTGCTGCGCCAGCGCGTGGCCGAGAGCTACTGGCAGCTGGCCGCCGCCCGCACGCAGGGCGCGCTGGCGCAAGAGCAACTGGTGCTGAACCGCGAGCTGCTCGCAGCCACGCGGCTGCGTGTGCAGGAAGGCAAGCTGCTGCCCATCGAGGTGGACCGTGCCGCCGCCACGCTGCAGCAGGCCGAGCAACGCCTGGCCGACCTGCAGGCCGACGTGGCCCAACAGCGCCTGCAACTGGCCCTGCTGCTGGATGAAACCCCGCCGGGCCCCACGCTGCAGCAGCCGCGCCTGCCGGCCGGTACGGCCGACGGCCTGCCGCCGCCCTGGCGCGTGGGCGAAGGCCCCGCAGCCGTGCTGGAGCGCCGCCCCGACGTGCAGCGCGCCCGCGCCCAGGTCGACGCCGCGCTCGCACGCAGCCAGGCCAGCGAAGCGCAGCGCTACCCGGCCTTGAGCTTCAGCGCCAGCCTGGGCACGGGCGGCAATGCGGTGCGTGACTGGCTGAGCAACCCCGTGGCCTCGCTGGCCGGCAACCTGGTGGTGCCCTTGATCGACTGGCGCCGGCTCGACCTGCAGCGCGACGCCGGCCGCACCGAGCTGGAGCTGGCGGCCTTGTCACTGCGCGAGACGGTGGCCCGCGCGCTGGTGGAGGTGGAGTCGGCGCTCATCGACGGCGAGCGCCTGCGCCAGCAGCTGGCCGCCAACGCCACGCGCCTGCGCGAGACGCAAGCCGCCGAGCGCGTGGCCGCCCTGCGCCTGGAAGTGGGCGCCATCGCCAGGGCCGATTTCCTGCAGGCCAAGAACGCCCGGCTGGAGGCCGAGCAGGGCCGGCTCCAACTGCAGCTGCGCGCCTGGCTCAACCGCGGGCAGCTGGCGCGGGCGCTGGCGCTCGGCTAGCCCCTTCGCGCGCCACCCGCAGGCTTCAGCGCCGCGCCGGGCCCATCCAGCGCGTGGCCTGCGCCGTGGCCGGCAGCGGCCCGCCGCGCAGGTTCGCGGGGATGGGCACCACGGCGAGCTGGCGGTCGCCGATGAGCAGCAAGGTGCGGTCGTCGTCGGTCAGCACCACGCGCGTGGCGTAGCCGTTGCAGCTTTCGTTCTGCACCTGGTTCGAGCACGAAGGTTCCAGCCAGGGCTCCAGCGTGCCGAGCGACGGGAAGATGTAGCCCGTGCCTAGCGATGCGCCGGTGTCCAGCACGAAGATGCGCGACTGCGACAGCACCGCGTTGCGGGTGTAGAGGTAGGTGCGCGAGCCGTCACGCGACATCACGGCCTCCTGCCCGAACCAGCCGTCGGGCGGCACCGGCTGCAGCATGCCCTGCTGCACCATGTCGTAGGTGTACACGCGCCCGTCCAGCACCCAGCGTGTGCCGCGCCGGTCGCTCGCACCGCGGTAGAAGAAGGACGGGGCGTTGCCCACCACCGGCGAGAGCACCCCATCGGCCGCATCGCGGCGCAGCAGCGGCGGCGCCGGCGAGAGGCCGGCCGTCTGCACGATCAGCGCGCGCTGGCCGTTGGGCGAGACGCGCCCCCAGGGCCCGCCGTAGAAGGTGAAGCTGCCCGTGGGCAGCGGCAGCACGCGGTCGGTCTCGAGGTCGACGTAGAGCGCGCCCGCCCATTGGCTGCCCTGCGACATCAGCAGGCGCTGGTCGCCCGTCACCACCAGCGGCAGGCCCACCGAGGTGCCCTCGGCCAAAGTGCGGCCCAGTTCGGTGCTGGTCTGCGTCGACAGGTCCTGCGTGCTCAGGCGCAGCAGCGTGCCCGTGGCGGTGATGGCGATGACGCTGCGGCGGTCGGGGCTGAGCGCGATGCCCATCAGGCCGGCGATCACGCGGCTGCTCACGGTGGCGCTGGGCTGGGCCACGCTGCCACCGAGCTGGAAACGCATCACCGAAGACTGGCTGATGTTGTGCACGAACAGGCTCTGGGTGACCGGGTCCCACTGCGCGCCGCCCTTGATGCCCGTGGTGGCGACCACCTGCGCGCCACGGTCCACCGGCGCCAGCACCTGCAACTGCACGCTCCGCGTCGGCAGGCCCGAGGCCGTGGGCAGCGTGAGGGTGTAGCTGCCCGCCGCCAACGCGCCCACCTGCAGGCTCAGCAGCCTGGGGCTGCGCACCGTGAGTGCGCCGGGCGTGAAGCCGCTGGCCACCACGCGTTGCTGCAGGCCGGCTTCGTCGAGCAGGCGGCCGTGGATCAGCACCTCGCCGGCCTCGCCGGCCAGCACGGCCAGGGTGTCGATGCCCTGGAACTCGGCCACGTCCTTGCTCAGGCGCAGCGTGAGCACCTGGGGGGTCAGGGTGGTGCCCGAAGCGACAAAAACCTGCGCGTCGGTGCTGGCCCCGTTGGGCAGCGCCTTGAAACCTTCGGGGTCGATCGACCACTGCAGCGGCGTACCCAGGGCCCCCGTGGTGCTGGACAGGCGCAGCCAGGGGCTGAGCGAGGTGGCCGTCCACGTGCCGGGGCCCACGCCGGGTGCCGCGCTCACCATCACCGCGCCGCTGTTGGCCGAGGCCGGGCTGGTGGAGGTGATGCGCGCTTCCACCAGCGGTTGCACCACCAGGCCGGTGCTGACGACGTGCTGCACGCGCACCGTCACGCGCGGCTGCGTGGCGCCGGCGTCGAACTCGATGTCGGCGCTGTAGCTGCCGGCCAGCAAGTCGGCCTCGGGGCGCACGGTGTAGTTGAGCCCGCTGCGCTCGACCAACAGCCAGCCCGCGTTCGGGCCGCTGTAGCGCACGTTGTAGGTGGCGGCGCTGACCCCGGCAGGCAAGGTCAGCGCAACCGTTTGCGCCGCGGGCCGCACCGACTCGGCCGAGGCAAAGGCCAGGCTGTTCACCGAAGCCTTGAAGCGCGGCTGCACCGTGGTGCCGTAGTTGATGGTGAAGGGCGAGCCGCTGATGGGCGAGTTGCAGGCCGCATCCAGGCAGGCCAGCACCCGCAAGGTGCCGTTGTAGGTGCCAGCAGCCAGCGCCGCGTTGGGCGCCACCGAGGCCACACCGGTGCGGGCCACGGTGTCGATGGTCACGCCGATGGGCAGCAGCACGCCCTGGCCCGTGGCCTCCACCCCGATGAAGACCGATTCGTTGCCGCTGCCGCCACTGAGGCGGGCGGTGACGGTCTGCGCGCCTTGGCCGGCCGGGGCGCCTTCGAGCACGGTGAAGTCGACACGGCTGCTGTCGACCGACAGGCGCAGCCCGTTGTTCGAGCTGCCACCGCCGCCGCCCCCACCCCCACCGCCGCAGGCGCCCAGCACCACGACCAGCGCGCCGAGCGCCCAACGCGCCCCCTTCTTCATGCAGACCATCTCACCTCCCGAGGGGCGCGATTCTGCCCGCGCCCCCCGGGGGTGAAACGCTCACTTCGGCCGGATGGCGTCCGCCGTCCCCTGAATGAAGGCCTTGAGCTTCTCCACATCCGCCGGCTGCAGCTTGCCGGTGAAATCGGGCATGCCGTTCTTGGCCAGTGCGCCGAACATGTACTTGTCGAGGTTGGCGATGACGGCCTGTGACGAGTAGCCCAGGTTCGGGATGTTGCCGCCGCGGTCCACGCCCGGCACGCCGTGGCAGAACACGCAGTTGCTGACGTACAGCGCCGTGCCTTCGCTGACGTGGTTCTTGTCGTAGGCCACGCCCTGCACCAACTCGCCCAGGCGGTAGGCCACGAACTCGGGCGCCTTGGCCTGGCCGTCGATGACGAAGGTGTAGACCGTGCCCGGGCCCTTGCGGTCGGTGTGGCGCGCGGTGTGGCCGTAGACGCCGCCCCAACCCACCGCGATGCTCACGTACTGCTTGCCGTCCACCATGTAGGTGCTGGGTGCGGCAATCACGCCGGTGCCGGTGGGCGTTTCCCAGAGCTTCTTGCCGTCGCGAGCGTCGTACGCAATGAAACGGCCGTCGGCCGTGCCCTGGAAGACGAGGTTGCCCGCGGTGGTGAGCGTGCCGCCGTTCCAAGGCGAGACGTTCTCCACGCGCCAGGCCTCGCGCTGGTTCACCGGGTCCCAGGCCAGCAGGCGGCCGAAGGGCGCGCTCTTGGGCGGCTCGGCATTGGCGAACATGCCCAGGTTCCAGCCCAGGTTGCTGTGCGGCTCCAGCGGGCTGGCCGCGTTGAACTTCCAGGCCTTGTTGTCCAACAGCGTGACGGGCACGTTCTGCACCGGCATGTACACCAGCCCGGTCTGCGGGTTGAAGCTCATCGAGTGCCAGTTGCGCGCGCCGTAGGGGCTGGGAATGATCTCGCGCGGGCGGTCGGCCACGCGCGCGATGTCGGTCTCGATGGGCCGGCCCTTGGCGTCGTAGCCCGTGGCCCAGTTGACGTCGACGAAGTTCTTCGCCGAGATGAACTCGCCGCTCTTGCGGTCGACCACGAAGAAGAAGCCGTTCTTCGGCGCGTGCAGGATCACCTTGCGCGGCTTGCCGCCGATCTTCAGGTCGGCCAGGATCATCGGCTGCGTGGACGTGAAATCCCAGTTGTCGCCCGGCGTCTGCTGGTAGTGCCAGACGTACTTGCCGGTGTCTGGGTTCAAAGCCACCAGGCTGGCCAGGTACAGGTTGTCACCGCCGGCCGGGCTGCGCTTCTTGTGCGCCCAGGGGCTGCCGTTGCCGGTGCCCACGTACATCAGGTTGAGCTCGGGGTCGAAGGCCATGGTGTCCCAGGCCGTGCCGCCGCCGCCCGCTTCCCAGTACTTGCCGGCCGGGTCCCAGGTCTTGGCGGCCTTGGCCATGCTCTCGTCTTCGAAGGGCTTGCTCGGGTCGCCCGGCACCGTGAACCAGCGCCACTGCTGCTTGCCGCTCTTGGCGTCGTACGCGGTGATGTAGCCGCGCACGCCGTACTCGGCGCCGCCGTTGCCGATGATCACCTTGCCCTTGTAGACGCGCGGCGCGCCGGTGATGGTGTAGCTGAACTTGCGGTCGATGATGGTGTCCACCTCCCAGGTCTTGGCCCCGGTGGCGGCGTCCAGCGCGATGAGGCGGCCGTCGTAGCTGGCCACAAAGACCTTGCCCTGGTAGACGGCCACGCCGCGGTTGACCACATCGCAGCAGCCCTTGTAGCCGTAGCCGCGGTCGACCTGCGGGTCGAAGCTCCACAGGCGTTTGCCGCTGCGCACGTCGATGGCGTGCACGATGCTCCAGCTGGCGGTGACGTACATGATGCCGTCCACCACCACCGGCGTGGCTTCCACGCCGCGCGTGCTCTCCAGGTTGTAGCTCCAGGCCAGGCCCAGCTTGCCGACGTTGGCGGTGTTGATCTGCGTGAGCTTGGAGAAGCGGGTCTCGGCGTGGTCGAGGCCGTAGCTGGGCCAGTCGACCGTGGTGCGCGCATTGGCGCGGATGAAGCCGGTGTCCACGCGCGTGGTCACGGCCTTGATGTGGGCGGCCGAACCTTTGGCCGTCTTGGCGGCCGGGGCCGCGGGCTGGGCGGTCTGCGCTCCGGCCCCCACCGAGAGGCAGAGGGCCAGACAGGCCGCGAGGTGGTGCGGGGTTTTCATGCGTTGTCTCCTGCGCTTGTTCTTGAACCGCGCCCGGGTGTGGCCGAACCTGGCCCACCGCATGGCTGGGGCGCAGCTTCGCGCGACCATGCCGCGGCGCAAACAACGGGCTTTCCCGGATGAGGCGGTGTTCCGTCCCGGCACAAACTGCCCCTCATGCCTTCCACGCACGCCGGCCGCCGTTCAGCCCGCAGCACAGTGGCCCTGCCCGAGCAGCCCTTCTTCGCCAGTGCGCCGCAGCGCGCCGCGCTGGCGCGCGAGCGTCTTTTCATCGAAGGCCAGCGCCCCACCGGGCTGGTGGCCGAACCCATCATCCAGAGCTGGCAGCGCTGCCTGGTGGCGCACCGCCAGCCGGGCGAGAAACTGGCCTTCGACCCCGTCACCGCCTCGCGCCGCCACAGCGCGCTGCAGCGGGGCCGCCCGCTGCTGGAGGCCGCACGCCCCGCGCTGGAACGTCTGCAGGCCACGCTGGCCCGCACGGGCGTGCGCAGCTTTCTCTGTGATGGCGAAGGCCTGGTGGTGCACAGCTCACCGGTGCCGGTAGACACCGAACCGGTGCTGGGCCTGGCCAGCCGCCTGGGCGTGAACCTGGGCGAAGACGCGGTGGGCACCACCGCCCCGGGCCTGGTGCTGCGCACGGGCCAGGCCGTGACCGTCACGCGTGAAGAGCACTTCTTCGATCTGTGTGGCCGCCTGAGCTGCGCCGCCGCCCCCATCCGCGACCGCCACGGCCGGCTGGCCGGCGTGCTCGATCTCTCCACGGAAGGCCAGGGCTTCGCCTTCGACGCCGCGGCGCTGGTGGGCCTGTACGCCAGCAGCATCGAAGACGCGCTGCTGGCCGAGCCCGGCGACGACACCCTGGTGCTGCACTTCCAGGCCGACCCGCGCCTGCTCGGCACGCCGCTGCAGGCGCTGGCGGGCATCGACGCGCAAGGCCGCGTGGCCTGGGCCAACCGCGCCGCACGCAGCCTGCTGGGCACCGATGAGCTGCAAGACCGGCCGGTGGCCGACGTCTTCGGCCATGAGCTGCCCACCTTGCTGGCCACCGCCGGCGGGCGCGGCCCGCAGCCGCTGCAACTGGCCAACGGCCTGGGCGTGTGGATGCGCGGGCGGCTGCAGATGGCGCCCGGGGCGAGCAGCGACGACAGCGACGGCCGCCGCGCCTCGGCCGTACCAGCACCCACGCTGGCCCCGCCAGCCGCCGAAGCATCGGCGCCAACAGCGGCAGCGGGTCTTGAAGCTGCACCCGACACCGCGCCCACCCTGGCCGAGCACGACCACCGCCTCGTGCTGCAGGCCCTGGCGCGCAACGGCGGCAACGTCTCGCGCGCGGCGCGCGAACTGGGTGTTTCGCGCGGGCTGCTCTACCGCCGGCTGGCCGCAGCCCGCGGCCGGCAAGGAGAAGGCAGCGGCGCTTAAGCTCGCGGCCCTGCTGCAAGCCGCCTTCGTGGCCTGCCCTTGAACGGCCCGAACCGATGCGAACCTCCCGCCCCCGCCGCGCAGCGCCCCCGTCTGCGCCCGCGCGACACCCCGCTGCTGTGCTGACCGCACTGGCCGCCGCCGTGATGGCCGGCCCCACGCTGGCGCAGGCGCCCGCAGAAACCATCGTCATCAGCGGCAACGGCACCGAGCGCCGCGCCTTCGACGCGCCTTTCGCCGTGACCGTGATCAACGCCGACGCGCTGCGCGACGCCGGGCCCATGGTCAACCTCTCGGAGGCGCTCACGCTCGTGCCGGGCCTGGTGGCCAACGCGCGCAACAACTACGCGCAAGACCTGCAGCTCAGCTCACGCGGGTATGGCGCGCGCGCCAGCTTCGGCATCCGCGGCCTGCGGCTGTACAGCGACGGCATCCCCGCCACCATGCCCGACGGCCAGGGCCAGGTGGCGCACTTCGACCTCGCCGGCGCGCAGCGCGTGGAGGTGCTGCGCGGCCCTTTCAGCGCGCTGTACGGCAGCAGCTCGGGTGGGGTGCTCTCGGTGGTGAGCGCGCCGCCCACGCAAAGGCGCTGGTTCTTCGATCTCGATGCCGGTGCCGACGGCTTCCAGCAACAGCGCCTGGTGGCCGAAGCGCCCCTGGCCGCGGGCTGGCACGTGCGCGCGCTCGCCAGCGGCCTGCGCACCGACGGGCCCCGTCCGCACAGCGCGGCCGAGCGAACGCTGGCCAACCTGCGCGTGGGCCGTAACACCGAAACCGACACGCTGACGGTCGTGCTCAACCACGCCGAGCAACCAGCGCAAGACCCGCTGGGCCTGACCCGCGCGCAGTTCGAGGCCGACCCCGGCCAGACCGCCCCGCAAGCCCCGCAGTTCAACACCCGCAAGAGCGCCCGCCAGACGCAGGCCGGCGCGAGCTGGCGCCACCGTTTCAGCGGGGATGGGGCGCTGCGCGAGCTGCAGGCCGCGGCCTACACCGGCCGCCGCGCGGTGACGCAGTGGCAGGCCATCCCGGTGGCCACGCAGGCGGCGCCCGCGCACCCCGGTGGCGTGATCGACTTCAGCCGCGAGTACGGCGGCGCCGACCTGCGCGCCGTGTGGCGCTGGGCCGGCGGCACGCAACTGGTGGCCGGTCTGAACGTCGAGCAGCAGGACGAAGATCGCCGCGGCTACGAGAACTTCATCGGCAGCACGCTGGGCGTGACAGGCGCGCTGCGCCGGCAGGAAAGCTCCGGCCTGCGCAGCAGCGATGCCTACGCCCAGGCCGAGCAGCCGCTGGGCGCCGGCTTCACGGCCACCGCTGGCCTGCGCCATGGGCGGCTGCAGCTGCGCACGGTGGACGCCTACACCAGCAACGGCAACGACAGCGGCAGCCAGCGCCTGCGCCACACCAACCCCGTGGCCGCGCTGCAGTGGGCGCCGGCCAGCGGCAGCTGGAACCTGTATGTCAGCGCCGGCCGCGGCTTCGAGACACCCACGCTGGGTGAGCTGGCCTACCGCCCCGACGGCGCGCCGGGCCTGAACAGCGCGCTGCGCGCGCAGAGCAGCCGCCAGGTGGAGATGGGCGCGAAGTGGCGCGCGCCGGCCCTGAATCTGCAGGCCGAGCTGGCGCTCTTCGACGCGCGCACCAGCAACGAGATCGGCGTGCTCACCAACGCCGGTGGCCGTTCAACGTTCCAGAACGTGGGCCGCACGCAGCGCCGCGGCGCCGAACTTTCGCTGCGCTGGCAGCCGCACCCGGCCTGGCGGGTGCAGGCTGCGGCCACCACGCTGAGCGCGCGCTACCTCGATGCTTTCACCGCCTGCACCGGCGTGCCCTGCACCGCCACGCAAGGCCGCGTGTCGGTGGCGCGCGGGGGCCGCATCGCGGGCACGCAGCCGCGCAGCGCGGCCTTGCAAGTGGCCTGGGCGCCGCCCGGCACGGGCCGTGAGGTCGGGCTGGAATTGCGCCAGCAAGGCGCCGTGGCGGTGAACGATCGCAACACCGACTTCGCCCCTTCGGCCACCACCGCGGCACTGCGCGCGAGCCAGGCGCTGCAGCTCGGCCCCGGCACGCTGACGCTGCGCGCGCGCGTGGAGAACCTCTCCGGCCGCCCCTACGTGGGCAGCGTGATCGTGGGCGATGCCAACGGCCGCTTCTTCGAACCGGTGACGGGCCGGCCCTGGCTCTTGCAGGCGCAGTGGCAGCAGCCGTTCTGAGCAGCGCGCCGCGCGCTCAGCGCGGATCGTCAGCGTGGATCTGCAGCGCTTCCAGGAAACGCGAGACCATGTTGTAGGCCGCGATGGTGGCCGCCACCTCCACCGCGCCGCGTTCGCCCAGGGCGCTGCGCACGGCTTCCATGATCTCGGGCGCGAAGTGGATTTCGCGCGTCATCGCGTCGGTCAGGCGCAGCACGGCGCGTTCGGTGTCGCTGAAGAGCGGGCTGCCTTGCCAGTGTTCCAGCGCGTCCAGCTGCGCCTGCGTCATGCCTTCCTTCAGCGCGATGGGCGCGTGCTGGAAGGCTTCATACGGCGCGCCGTTGAGCACGGCCACGCGCATGATGATCATCTCGCGCAGCGCCCCGCCGATGCTGAGCTTCTGCCGCACCGCGGTGAGGTAGTTCAACCAGCCCTCGGCCAGCGGCGGGCTGTGCAGCAGCATCTGGTAGAGGTGCAGCACGCTGCCGCGTTCGGCGACGATGCGTTGCACCAGCGGCGCGGCTTCGGGGTGGGTCAGGTCGGCGTAGGGCAGGCGGGCCATGGCGGCTTTCAGTGGATGGGCGTTCGGTGCCCGCATCCTAGAGGCCGGCGGGCCGGCGGGCCGGCGGGCTGCAGCGG
>VYLK01000695.1_pt1 | contig 10159 bp, 8 predicted proteins | sample 5114321 | NCBI WGS metagenome assembly VYLK01 (sample SAMN12291792, study PRJNA351875) | freshwater metagenome | isolation source: freshwater lake | place: USA: Michigan, MSU2 Lake | collected 2011-08-16
CGCTTGCTGGCCTACCGCCTGCCCCCATGGCGAGGCCAAGACCCTGAATTTTGGAGATAGTCTTATGGAAAATTTCAAAACCAACCTCGATGCCGATGGCGTGTTGCACATCGCGTTCGACGTTCCCGGCAAGACCATGAACACCATCACCGGTGGCGTGATGAAGGAAATGGGCGAATTGGTCGCTGAGATCAAAGGCAATGCCGCGATCAAAGGTGCCGTGCTTTATTCCGGTAAAGACAATGGCTTCTGCGCTGGCGCTGACCTTGGCGAAATCGGTGGCGGCAGCATGGATGCCGACAAGAAGCTGTCTGAAGATGAGAAGCTGAAGAAGTCGTTCGAGCAAGGCTTCGGCTTAAACCGTTCGCTGCGTGCGCTGGAAACCTGCGGCAAGCCAGTTGCTTGTGCACTGGAAGGCTTGGCACTCGGCGGCGGTCTCGAAATCGCTCTGGCTTGCCATTACCGCGTGGCGGCAGACAATCCTAAGATCCAATTCGGCTTGCCAGAAGCTAAGGTCGGCCTGCTGCCCGGTGCCGGTGGTACCCAGCGCCTGCCCCGCCTGATCGGCGTGATGAATGCCATGCCGCATCTGTTGCAAGGTGCCAGCATGACCCCACAAGAGGCCTTGAAAAAAGGCGTTGTGGGCGCAGTTGTGCCAGCGGGTGAAACCGTTGCTGCAGCTAAGGCTTGGGTGCTAGCCAATCCAACGGCCGTCGCGCCTTGGGACGTTAAAGGCTACCGCGTAAAGGACGGCCCATACTCTCCCGGCGGTGGCATGGCCTTTGTCGGCGGGAATGCGATGTTGTCGAAGACCACCTACAGCAATTATCCCGCTCAAAAGGCGATCATGAGCGCCGTATTCGAGGGCATTCAAGTGCCAATGGATGCGGCCTTGCGCATTGAGACACGCGTGCGCTCGCTCTTCTTGTCGACCCAAGCCTTGGCCAAGGGTGCAAACCGTCCACAAGGCTTTGACAAGTATGAGATCAAAAAGGTCTCCGTTCTGGGTGCCGGCATGATGGGCGCAGGCGTGGCCTATGTGCAGGCTATGGCTGGCATTGAGACCGTGCTGATCGACCAAAGCCAAGAGGCGGCTGAAAAGGGCAAGGATTATTCCAAAAAATTGCTCGACAAGGCGGTCTCTCGCGGCAAAATGACCCAAGAGAAAGCCGATGCCGTCTTGGCTCTCATCACGCCGACCACCGACTATGCACACGTCAAGCATTCGGACTTGGTCATCGAAGCCGTATTTGAAAACCGCGAAATCAAAGCCGACGTGACCCAGAAGGCTGAAGCCATGATGGGCCCCAATGCGGTGTTTGGTTCCAACACCTCGACCCTGCCGATCACAGGTTTGGCTACCGCGTCCAAGCGGCCTAAGAATTTCATTGGTGTCCACTTCTTCAGCCCTGTCGATAAAATGGGGCTGGTTGAAATCATCATGGGCAAAAAGACCACCCAGGAAACCTTGGCCAAGGCGGTCGATTATGTCTTGAAGATCAAAAAGACCCCGATCGTGGTCAATGACAGCCGCGGCTTCTACACCAGCCGTTGCTTTGGTACCTATGTGCAAGAAGGTCAAGAAATGTTGGCCGAAGGCATTAAGCCAGCCATCATTGAAAACGTGGGCCGCATGACCGGTATGCCAGTTCCGCCTTTGTCGATGGCCGATGAAGTCGCACTCGATCTTGCCTACAAGGTCGGCCAACAAACCAAGAAGGACCTTGGCAACAAATGGGTGGCGACGCCCAGCCAATTGATCATCGAAGAAATGGTGGAAGGCCTTGGCCGCTTTGGTCGCAAAAATAAGAAGGGCTTCTATGATTATAAGGAAGACGGCACCAAGGCGATTTGGCCGGGCCTGACCTCGGTCGTGGCAACCAAAGTGCATGAAGCCGATCCTGCTATGGTTAAGGAGTATAAGAACCGCCTTCTCTATCGTCAGGCCCTAGAAACCGCGCGTTGCTTTGAAGAAGGCGTCATAACTGACCCACGCGACGCCGACATCGGCTCCATCCTCGGCTGGGGCTTTGCGCCTTACACGGGCGGCACCGTGAGCTTCATGGACGGCATCGGCATCGCCAATTTCGTTGCCGAAGCAGAGCGTCTGGCCAAAAAATACGGCCCCCGCTTTAAGCCAAACAAGCTCTTGAAAGACATGGCGAAAAACGGCGAAACCTTCTATGGCCGCTTCAGCGGTGAAGCAGCGAAGAAGGCAGCTTAAGCGGTTTCATCATCTGTTTCAGACAGAAAGGGCCACCTGCCGGGTGGCCCTTTTTTGTTTTGTTTTGCAAGAAAAAATTATAATTGACCTGACCCGAGCCACGTTTGGTCGGCTGTCAGCAACCACAACTCAGCATGAAGCCATGGCGCATGAGCCAGCGACACGAGAAACAACCGATTAAGCGATGAGCATGATTTTTTCGGTATTGGCCAAGCAAAAGCGTGATGTGCCAACGGTTAGGGCAGCCGGACACATGGTCTTAGCAGCGCGAGGTTTTATAGGTTCAGGGCCAAGTGTGGCGGCTTAGTTGTTGCTACCGCGACGTGGTTGAAAGCTTTACGACCCGAATTAGTTCGCACGCTATCCAGCCGGTTTAGACCCTTTATGGGTCACGCCATGTTCATCAACCCAAATGTTGCCGCGAACAAACTCCCACATAATATTGGTCCTACGAATGCGGTACAGCACAGTTGGCACCATCACCATGTTGTATGAACCACCCGACAATGCCTTAAAAAAATGTCTATCACCCGTCAAACCTGGCTTGTTGTCCAATGGAATCGACCAGTTTCCCAAAAACGGGCCAACTCTGTGCTTATCTACCATAAGGCAATTCGTATCGATAAATCCGCCAATCTTTTTGAACCTACCCCGGTTTGGCCCTACCGAATCCCAAATGTCTACCCCCAGATGTTGCTCGGTATCCTCATCAACCAAAATCCGTTGGCCTGACGCCCAAACTTTCCCTTGAATTGCACCAAAAAGATGCCTCAGGTGAAATGGAAGCCAAGTATTGTCGTCATCCAGATACGCGACATGTTGCGCATTAGCGATGTAACTTAAGATTGTCCGCAATGCACCGCAGTCAGTTGCGAAATGGACACCGCCATGTCTTGCTGACGTAGAATAGGGAAGCGCCATAACCAAAATTGAAACATTAGGTGGCCTAGCGGCAAACACTGGCTCAAAGTCATCTAGGTTTCCCTGAGCAACATCTATACCAATGACAATTTGAATCCTCTTGTCCAAATCTTGTTCATACACAGATTGAACAGCGCGCCCCAGAGTTGGACGCAGAATTGTAGGAATAATCACCGCCACAGCGACAGGATCTTGCGCGGCGAATGCATCAGGATAGTAGCGCCCAATTGAGACATGTTTTTCGGTCAAACTGATTTATCTCCCATAAGCGCATTCGTTGGTGCGCCGGACACGATTAATGTTGTAATCCTCGACCTTCAGACAAGTCCATTAGGCAGCAGCTAACGCGATTACAAGTTCCAAGACGAGCGTTACCGCCCCAAGCTTCGTCGATAGACGCTCCCGTCTTCGGCCATCCCTATCTCGCCCCGGTGCAGTTTCCAGAGGCTATTGTCCCTCCGGATACGGTAGAGCACCGTCGGGACCAAGACCATATTATATGAGCCTGCCAATAAGGCTCTAAAGACGGTCTGATCGGCGGTCATGCCTGGCTGGTTATTCAAGGGAATACACCAATTCCCCAACACGTTGCCTACCCTGAGTTTATCGATCATCAAGCAATTGGGATCGACAAAGCCGCCTTGCCGCTTGAATCTTCCTTTGTTTGGACCAACTGAATCCCATTCATCCACACACAAGTGTTGATCTGTTTCATCATCGACAAGAATGCGCTGTCCCGATGCCCAAACCTTGCCTTGGATCGCGCCGAATAGATGACGCAAATGATACGGCAACCAAGTATTGTCATCATCCAAATATGCCAAATGACGGGCATTAGCCGCATAACTCATGATGGTACGCAGCGAACCGCCGTCGGTAGAAATATGTACCCCCCCATGCCGAACAGATGTCGAGTACGGAAGTGCCATAATCAAAATTGAAACATTGGGTGGCCTAGCGGCAAACACTGGTTCAAACTCATCAAGGTTTCCCTCAGCAACATCTACCCCAATGACGATTTGAATCCGTTTGTCCAAGTCCTGTTCATAAACAGATTGGACCGCACGCCCCAAAGTCGGACGCAGAATTGTGGGAATGATGACCGCCACAGCAACGGGATCTTGCGTGGCAAATGTATCAGGATAAAAGCGCCCAATTGAATGGTAGTTGACGGTCAAAATAGGCCGCTCCAGTTGCTAAGAAACAGTTCAAATTTCAAAAGAGAAACCAACAAAATTTGGTCAGTTCGACGAAATGCTCTTAACCGCTTCGCTCCAGCCTTGCAACTTGGTCGAGGGCTCTGCAAATTCATGGCTGAATTTTTGGGGGTGGGGTTAGAAAGTAATCTATTAAGTAAACAGCGGGACGTATCAGTGCGTGAATTTCACACGACGCAGAGCAAATTTATGGGCAATTAAAATCTGATGTTGACATGCTCAGGCAAATTTCTAGATTGGCAGATATGGAATTCAAAATTAACACCGATATACCCGGGCAGATGACTAGAAAAGAGCTGTCTGCTGTCAGCTATCTTGCGTCAACTGTTCCGGATCGCGGAATAATAGTGGAATCTGGTTCTCTGTTTGGCCTTTCTTCTTGGCATTGGTCAAATAATAGTACGCCAGGATGCCAAGTTTTTTGTATCGATCCTTGGGAACGCGTCAAATGGATAGTGGATTTGGTTGAGAAGCCACAAGGCACAAGACCCTTCAGTCGCGCGGCATTTGAAGAGTACACGGCTGATTGCAAGAATATAATCGCCATTCAGGGATATAGCCCAAGCGTTCTGAGAAACTGGAACTTGCCAATTGACATCTATTTCGATGATGCAATGCACCAGAATCCAGTATTGCGTGAGAACCTTCAGTTTTGGAGCAAGTTTATAGTTCCTGGAGGTTACGTGTGCGGTCATGATTATTGCCAAGAATGGCCTGACGTAATTCATGAAGCCAACCTCATCGCACAGCGATGGAATACAAAGGTCCATGTTGTAGAGACGGTTTGGTGGGTACAGCGCCCAGCTCGCGTGTAAATTGGCCTTCGTACATACGCAGAAAAGCCGCTGGTTCACCGAGCGAAAGGTGATTCGAGGGCCATCTAACTCAGTTCCGCGGCATTTAGGCAAATAGTATAATGTAGGTATGTTTGCGTCGAATTTAGTTTATATACAATGAAAGGAGAGATGATGAAAATTCCCTGCGTATTTTGCTTTGATGAATCATTCATCAATCATGCTGCCGTTGCAATAACATCATTGTGCGTTCATTCAAATTCAAATTATAAAATATACTGTCTATTTTACAATATAACCGAAGAAAAACTATCAATAATCTCAAATATTACGCGAAGATTTAGTGTGGAGGTCGAGTTTATCAACGTTGGAGAGCAGTTTTCAAATTGGACAACGGGATATCATTTCTCGGCCGCGAATTATTATCGCTTGTTGATCGAAAAATTTGTTCCGGAAAGCAGAGTAATCTATCTTGATTGCGATTTATTAATAACTTGCGATTTGAAGAATCTTTTTACTACAGACCTTGGCAATAATTTATTGGCAGGTTGTGTAGATGATAGAGGAAGGAAATTATCGAAAATAGCTTTGGCGGACGATGATATCTACATCAATACCGGCGTCCTTGTTATGGATGTTGATCGAATGCGCTCAGAAGATTTTTTCAATCGGGCGCGCAAAGTGTATGAATCAAATACATCGCAGATTGTTTGGGTTGACCAGTGCGTGATTAACTTGGCTGCGGCTGGCAGAAAGTCACCTCTTGAAAAGCATTGGAATGTCATGGCTCATGAACAGCCAGACGGCACTACACTTGAAACATTGTATAAACCGTTCGTTGGAAATGGTATCCTGCATTTCAGTGGGCCGGTAAAGCCTTGGCACATGTGGAGTGGGGTTTGGGAAGCAACTTTTTGGCAAAGTTATCTGCGGCTTTCGGGAGAGCCTCGGAGTGTGGCTTCTCGACGCCCTGAGACAATCGACGAGTTAAACGCACTGATAAAAAAATACGAATCTGAAGAAAAATGGAAAGAAGCCGCTAAGGAGCTTAGGTTGCTTGCAAATCACTTCGCGAATAAGCTTAAAGAACTTTCCGGTACCTGAATTATAGTGAGGTTTTTGGCGTCGTAATACTCACACAATAGGAGGATAGCGCTCAGCATGCACTTTTCACTTATATTGATTGGAGCACATGAGGGCTCGCAAACGTCGCAAACGATACAGACGCGATTCACAACCTCGACCTTAGCCAACTGACCTCAAATCCGACGCCGGCTTGGCTGCATCGCCCCCCACTTATTGCCGAATTGGATGCGAGCAACTGTGCCAGCCTTGCGCCCCCGAAACAGTCAGCGTAACAAAGATCAGTCAGCTTTCGGCAAAATTGGTGCGGCTTAGACCGGCGCTTTCATTGGTAAACTACAAATATGGCACTTGTAAGCTTCAAATATAATCTTGTCTTCGTGAAGACCCAGAAGACCGCTGGCAGCAGCATTGAAGTTGATTTGGGCGCTCGATTAGAAGAAGGTGCCATTGTTACCCCTGTTTATCCGGAGCCAAAGCACCACATAGCAAGAAATTTTCAAACGGATGCGGGTGTTTTTTACAATCACATGAGCGCACTTGAAATTCGCGATTTAATCGGAGAAGCGAGATTTGCTCAGATGTTCAAGTTTTGTGTCGAACGCGATCCAATCACCAAGTGTCTTAGCCATTATCACATGCTTCGAAATTCCTCCTTTCACAACCCAGACGGTGAGTATCGGCTGAGTTGGGATGAATATGTTGAGGATGGGAACTTTCCCCTCGATATAGACAAATATACCGAAACTGTTAGCGGCAATCGAAAAGTCATTGTGGACCAGATTTTGCGCTACGAAACCCTTGCGACAGAGCTGCCGGCTCTGCTCATACAAAGGGGAATCGAAGACTTTACGCTTCAGGCATCTGAAAAGTCTGAGTATTCAAAGCGCGTTCTGGTTAATCGCTCTGAAGTAACTGATAAGCAACGCGACGCAATACTTTCCGCATTTTCTGAAACTCAAGCGATAATGGCCAACTTCTAGGCTGCTCGTTTAGCTGAGCTCCTGCCGCTTTTTCGGCCTCTGGTAAACTGGGGTTTTTCGAGTTAACCGATCCTATGCTGGGTTAGGTAATATGCTCTGCATAGCTTAAATATTCGGACCTCGGCGTCTTTGTCCCGATAATCCTGAATAGTCTGAAAGAAGTTTACTGTGCCAACCCTTGCCATGTCCCTGCAAAGCATAGCCTAGCGCCATTACAATTCCGGGCCAAATATTGAACGCTTCAAGGTGTTTATTGTTGACCTAGTGTCCAATTGTGCATCGTCCACGACTTCAAAAACAGTGACCAATGGACGCTCCCAAACAGCAAGCTTGCCCGGTGTCGCAGTGGCGTACGAAATCGCCATTTTCGATGGGTCGAACTGCGTCCTTTCATTAATGACCCCCGTGGGATCAAGGCCGATCAGGCTGGACAATGCGGCTTGTGCAGCCATGAGCTCGGCCTTTGCACTTTCAAAACCAACCCGGGCCTCTTGCAACTCTTGTTCTTGATTGAGCACTTCGATGATACTACGCAGACCGATATCAAATTCTAATTCTGCCCCTCGACGCGCGACTTGAGCGGCCCGGACCAGTTCCTCCGCAATTGCTTTTGAATTGCGTGCCGCGTTTAGCCTAGCCCAAGCTGTTGTAACTTGCTCCGTCAAAAGCCGTTCATCGGCGATCGCTTCGAAACGAGCCGCGTTGGATTCAGCCAAAGCCGCCCGTGCACGTGATTGCGGTTGACCGCCGCTCCAAAGTGGCATGACAAACCTCACACCAATTTGGGCATCGTAGTCACGATCACCATTGAAACTAGTATCGCTCCTGCCAGAAACACTAGCCTGTAAATTTACCCTCGGTCCATTTTCCGCTTGAATCCTGCGTGCGGCCGCTCGCGCAATGTCCTCGTCAAACCGCGATGCCTTAAGCACATTGCTGTTAGCTATCGCCAGATCAATGGCTTCTAGCAAAGTGTCTGGAAGATCATCAGGATGTATTTCATCTTCTGTCAAACCAGCGGGCCTTGCGCCCATTCGACGTTCAAGTATTGCCCAACTGCTTTGAAGCCGAGCCTGTGCATTTGTAGCCAAGCGTCTTGCGCTGGCGAGGCGGGTTTCCACTTGAGAAACCTCTGTGAGTCCAACCAAACCCTCTTTTTGTCGCGCTCTTGTGCCTGCCAATTGATCTGTTAGCCAAGTTACGCCTTCGGCTCTAATCTGCGAGACCTGATAGTCGCGTCTTACATCAGCATAAGCTTCAATGATTTCGCGAACGACCGAGAGTTCGCGACCGCGAATGCGTGCCACAGATTGGGCGACCCTTAAGTCTGCTTCCCGCATGGCTGCTTGATAACGACCACCCAAAACTAGAGGCTGCACAGCACTTAGGGACAACGTACCTGGCTCGGATGTGTCGCGAATATAGGCCCCAGCATTCAACGAAGCGCGTTGCCGGATATTGGAGGTGGCTTCAAGCTGAATATTTGGCCGCCGAAGATTTCTGACTTGGACCTGCCCCTCAATCAAGGCATTATGTCGTTCGCGTTCAGCTTGCAGAATATAACTGTTGTCTAGGCCCATGCGCACAGCTTCAACAACGGACTGCGCACGAACTTCCCACGGCGACAAAATGACGGCAGCCATTGCAGCAGCCAAGATGACAGCCCTGTGATCCATTGTCCTACACTTTAGCTGTCCCGCCCTAGTTGCGCGGGGCAATCCTAATCCGATCGCCAAACTCTACCCAAGCCGGTGAACCTGCTGGAATGACAACATCTGAGCTTTGGGTGACTGACAGTGTCTCACCAGTGCGATCAATCTTGATTATATAGTTGATACCGTTTCTGCGAGACGAACGGGCACCACCTGTAGACAAACCTTTTATCTTCACATACCGCTGCGACAACACCGTGGCTGGCTCAGCGCGTATAACCTCACCAACTTCGCTTGCACGATACTCGGTAGCCTTGATCGTAGAAGTACAGGCTGACAAAAAGGACGCAGCCGAGATGAATGCAACCAGTGCAACTTTCCTAAATGTCATTGGATTTTCTCCCAAACTGAGTGAGTTTAAACACGCGATTTAACCGTGAAGCATAAAAGCCTGTGATTACAGAACTTAATGGGGCCTATCATGGCACTCTATAAAAACCAAGCTGACGAGACAGACACTAAGGATAATTCACGCAGTGCACGTCACCGAAACGTGAACTTCATAAACCCAAATTGCTGAAAACTCCAACATCTTCGTCCAGGGTAAGCCTAACTCCTATAGATTTTAAAATCTTTCCCATTCGGTTGAACTAGCAAGGTATCCATCCGGCGAGGGCCACGGCGTGGCTTAGGGCGCGGGTTTCCAGTTCCAGGGTGCGAGTTCTTGGAGGCGTGAAGCTGGCCATGAGGGCATGTGGGCTAGCAGGTGTGCGAGCCAGGCTTGGGGATCGATATTGTTGAGCTTGGCAGTGCCGATGAGGGTATAGATCAGGGCGGCGCGTTCGCCTCCGGCTTGTGATCCTGCGAACAGCCAGGCTTTGCGGCCAAGGGCGGCTGGTCGCAGGGAGCGCTCTGCGGCATTGTTGCTAAGGCAGGCCCGGCCATCGGTGAGAAAGACGCTAAACGCGGGCTGTCGCTTGAGCATATAATCCATGGCAGCGGCAACGGGTGCGTGGCGGGATAGTTTTTGACGTTGTTCGCTCATCCAGTCGAACAGGTTGGCGACCAGTGGGGCGGACTGGCTGGTGCGGGTGGCCAGACGTTCGTTGGCGGTTGCACCATTGATCTGGCGTTCGATGGCGAAGAGTTCGTCGATCTTCTTGACAGCTTGTGTGGCAAGCGGTGCAGCGGCCTGCACAGCTGACCCTGCCTTGCCCTTTACGGGCAGGCTGGCGATCTCGAAGAACTTGCGCCGGGCATGGGCCCAACAGGCCGCCTCGATGAA
>VYLK01000650.1_pt1 | contig 10143 bp, 6 predicted proteins | sample 5114321 | NCBI WGS metagenome assembly VYLK01 (sample SAMN12291792, study PRJNA351875) | freshwater metagenome | isolation source: freshwater lake | place: USA: Michigan, MSU2 Lake | collected 2011-08-16
GCAGGCCCACGCTGGGCTGCCCGCCCGCCGCCGCCGTGGCCACGCCCGGGCGGCGCGGCACGATGATCGTCAGCGGCCCCGGCCAGAAGGCGGCCATCAAGCGCCGCGCGGCCGGGCTGAGTTCGGCAGCGAAGTGCACCGCGCTGGCCGCATCGGCCACGTGCACGATCAGCGGGTGGCCGGCGGGCCGACCCTTGGCGCTGTAGATGGCGCCCACCGCCGCATCGTCGTCGGCACGGGCGCCGAGGCCGTAGACGGTTTCCGTGGCGAAGGCGACCAGCTCGCCCGCGGCCAGGCGCGCAGCGGCCTGGCGAACGGCGGCCGGGTCGCGCCCCGGGAACACAGGCATGGCAGGGCCGCCCGCGTTCAGAAGGCCTGCAGGCCGAGCACCGCCGCGGCCTGCAGCGCGGTGGCACGCGCCGTGGCGGCATCAGCCGCGGTGATGGTGAGGTGGCCCATCTTGCGGCCGGGCCGGGCCTCGGTCTTGCCGTACAGGTGCAGGTGCGTGCCCGGCAGCGCGAGCACCGCGGCCCAGTCTGGCGTGATGGGGCCAGCCGCAGCCGCTGCCTGCGGGAACCACAGGTCACCCAGCAGGTTGAGCATCACGGCCGCCGAGTGCAGCCGCGGGGCCACCAGGGGCAGCCCAGCCAGGGTGCGCAGTTGCAGATCGAACTGCGAGACATCGCAGGCATCGATGCTGTAGTGGCCCGAGTTGTGCGGGCGCGGCGCCATCTCGTTGGCCACCAGTCGGCCGTCCAGGAGCACGAAGAACTCGACGCAGAGCACGCCCACGTAATGCAGCGCCTGCGCCAGCCGCCCAGCCAACGCGACCGCCTGCTCAGCCAGCGCTGGCGGCACATCAGGAGCCGGCACCTGCGTCACCGCCAGGATGCCGCCGCGGTGCAGGTTCTGCTGCACCGGCAGGTGCACAACAGCGCCATCGGCACCGCGCGCGACGATGACGCTGATCTCCAGCCACAGCGGCAGGCGCTGCTCCAGCACGCAAGGCACGCCGCCCAGGGCCTGCCAAGCGGCCGGCAGATCGGCCATCGTCATCACCGTGGCCTGGCCCTTGCCGTCGTAGCCGAGGCTGGCGGTCTTCAGGATGCCGGGCAGCAGCGGCGCCAGGGCCGCTGAAGCCGCGGCCTCTGCGCTGTCGATCACGGCATGCGGCGCGCAGGGCACACCGCCCGCAGCGAAGGCCGCCTTCTCACGCGCGCGGTGCTGGCAGACCTGCACCGCATCGGCCGGGGGCGAGACACGGCGGCTGGCGGCCAGCGTGCGCAGCGCATCGGCCGGCACGTTCTCGAACTCGGTGGTGATGGCCACGCAGGCGGCGGCCAGATCGGACAGGGCCGCGGGCTCGGCATAGGGCGCGCGCAGGTGGGCATCGGCCGCGGCGCCGGCGGGGCTGGCGGCGTCGGGCTCGAGCACCATCACGCGGTAGCCGTGGGTCTGCGCGGCGTGCACGAACATGCGGCCGAGCTGGCCGCCGCCCAGCACGCCGAGCATGCCTTGGCCGGGCAGGACGGCCCCTGGAGAGACGGGCGCGGCGCTCAACGCAGTTCCTGCGTCATCGCACGGGCGGCTTCGGTCTGGCGCGCGCGGAACTCTTGCAGCTTCTGGCGCAGCGCGGCATCTTCGTTGGCGAGCATCGCGATGGCGAAAAGCGCCGCGTTGGCGGCGCCCGCCGGCCCGATGGCGAAAGTGGCCACGGGGATGCCCTTGGGCATCTGCACGATGGAGTAGAGCGAATCGACGCCCTGCAGGTGCTTGCTGGCGACGGGCACGCCGAGCACAGGCACCACGGTCTTGGCCGCGAGCATGCCCGGCAGGTGCGCCGCACCACCGGCCCCCGCGATGATGGCCTTCAGGCCCCGCGCCGCGGCCCCTTCGGCAAAGGCGAACATGTCGTCAGGCATGCGGTGCGCCGAGACCACGCGCTTCTCATAGGCGACGCCGAAGTCGTCGAGCAGGACGGCGGCGTGCTGGAGGGTTTCCCAGTCGCTGGAGGAGCCCATGGCTAGGGCGAGAGGTGGGTTCACGTGCGATGCCCAGTCTGTACAGACCAGTATTGTCGGTCAGCGTCAGGAGGAGACTGAACCCATCAGTTGTCGAAGCGATGCTCGCTCAGACTCATAGTCCCGACGAGTCTGCGCAAACCGCCTGTCTAGGTCAGCGTCCGCGACATTTCGACCTCCCTTGCGATGAATCTCGCGCAGCATCCAGAGCGCAATGAGTCGATCGTCCACATCAAGACTTGCCAAGCTGTCCGCAAGCAGCACCCAGTCTTGAACCTGTCCACCTTCACTAGTCCCAAGCATTGCTCGGCTGTAGTCGATCTCCAGATCTATGAGCGATTGGTGAAAGTTATGTGCTGCGAAGGGCTCCTGCACTCGAACAGCCTGTAGCGCCGCAATTGCGCCATCGAAGTTGCGCTCCAGGAGCATTAGCCGCGCATGGAGCAGGTCGACATGTGCCGAAAGGGCTCTGACCCCGGCCAGCTGCTGCAGATTTCGCGCTGAGTTCACTTCGCTTCGGGCCCGAGACAACAGATCCGATGACACTGTGTCACTACAAGCCAAGACTCGCAGGCAAGCAACCGAGAACGCGGCCTTGTTGTAAAGGAGCGCATCGATGCTCTCTGTGTCACCGAGTTTTGCGGCGTGATCATGCCCCCGCTTGAACCACGACTGACCTTGCTCTGACAACCCGCAGATCAGGAAAGCGTTGGACATTACGGCAGCAATCCGCACCCAAGCGTCATGCTGATCAACATCAACGTTGGCAAGCGCAGCGCGCAGAGACTCAGCCATGCTCGCGAATTCAGAGCGCTCAAATTCGACGTGGGCTTTCCAAGCGCTGGCCAATGCAATTCCCTGCCGGAACCCAATCATCCGAGCGAGCGAGAGCGCACCCAGCAGTCTGGTGTTTGCTTCCGGACTCAGTTTCTCGTAGTGAAACACGAGCCCTTCGGCGATCATCTTCATGACCGTTACCTGACCGCTTTGGCCTTTGCCAAACCCTTGCTGAACGAGCCCGATGACTTGCTTTGCTTCAGTGAACCGGCCTTGCCGGGCGAGCACACCTGCCATTCGAGCAGCAACTTCAGCTTTCCTTATCGGCTCGGCCAGAGCTGCGTACTCGTGTTGCAAGCGACTAAGGAGTTGACTCATGAAGTCCTCGGGATGCTGAAGTTGAAGGCCAAATCCAAGAAGCGATTTCCTGGTCGGGAAATTACTTCAGCAATACCGATGAATGCAAGAAAAAAGAGACCCGGCAGGCCGAGTCTCTTGACTTACAAGGCGAAGGACTCCGAGTCCGTCCGCAGGCTTGAACGCTTAAGGCTTGTTGCCGGTGGGAAACGGCCAAGCAGCAGCAGGGTTCAAGGCCGTTTTCGCAGGCGCAGGCGCAGGCGCAGCAGGGGCAGCAGGCGCAGCAGCCTTCTTAGCGGCCTTCTTGGCGGCCGGCTTCTTTGCAGCAGGCTTCTTGGCGGCGGTCGCCTTCTTGGCCGGAGCAGCCTTCTTCGCAGGGGCTGCCTTGGTGGCAGGCGCCGCCTTCTTCGCCGGCGCAGCCTTCTTGGCCGGTGCCGCCTTCTTCGCCGGAGCGGCCTTCTTCGCCGGTGCCGCCTTCTTGGCCGGAGCAGCCTTCTTCGCAGGGGCGGCCTTCTTGGCGGCAGCCTTCTTGGCCGGGGCGGCCTTCTTCGCCGGAGCGGCGGCCTTCTTGGCCGGGGCTGCCTTCTTCGCGGGAGCCTTCTTGGCCGGAGCGGCCTTCTTTGCAGTTGCCATAACGATCTCCTTGATCAAGTTACAAATGGCTCCGCGCTGCTAAGGTCGCAGCGCAGAGATCCACCACCCGGTGGTCTGCTGGAAGGTTTGCACCTCCAGCGGTTGCCCCAGTGCGGTGAACGGGGAAGCGAGCTCGGCCTGTGCTTGCCGGTCTGTGCCTGCCTTGGCTCGCAATGCTTGATCCTTCATGCACAAACACCGGCCACGTCTGTGCGTGGGCCGGTGCTCGTGGTTTGCGGTGCGTGAAGCATGGGCTCCTGGTTCAGTCCCACGCCAGCGCGCCGCCGGTCTGGTAATCGATGACCCGCGTCTCGAAGAAGTTGCGCTCCTTCTTGAGGTCGATCATCTCGCTCATCCACGGGAAGGGGTTCTCCTCGTTGGGGAACAGCGCTTCCAGGCCGATCTGCGTGGCGCGACGGTTCGCGATGTAACGCAGGTAGCCCTTGAACATGCTCGCGTTCATGCCGAGCACACCACGCGGCATGGTGTCTTCGGCGTAGCGGTACTCCAGCTCCACCGCCTTCTCGAACAGCGCCTTGATCTCGGCCTTGAAGGCCGGCGTCCAGAGGTGCGGGTTCTCGAGCTTGATCTGGTTGATGACGTCGATGCCGAAGTTGCAGTGCATCGACTCATCGCGCAGGATGTACTGGTACTGCTCGGCAGCGCCCGTCATCTTGTTCTGGCGGCCCAGGGCCAGGATCTGCGTGAAGCCGACGTAGAAGAACAGGCCTTCCATCAGGCAGGCGAAGACGATCAGGCTCTTGAGCAGGCGTTGGTCGGTCTCGGGCGTGCCGGTGTGGAAGTTGGGGTCCATGATCGCCTCGATGAAGGGAATCAGGAACTCGTCCTTGTCGCGGATCGACTGCACCTCGTGATAAGCGTTGAAGATCTCGCTTTCGTCCAGGCCCAGGCTCTCGACGATGTACTGGTAGGCGTGGGTGTGGATCGCTTCTTCGAACGCCTGGCGCAGCAGGAACTGGCGGCATTCGGGGGCCGTGATGTGGCGGTAGCTGCCCAGCACGATGTTGTTGGCAGCCAGCGAATCGGCGGTGACGAAGAAGCCGAGGTTGCGCTTGACGATGCGGCGCTCGTCTTCGGTCAGGCCGTTGGGGTCTTTCCAGGTCGCGATGTCGCGCGACATGTTCACCTCTTGCGGCATCCAGTGGTTGGCGCAGGTGGCGAGGTACTTCTCCCAGGCCCACTTGTACTTGAAGGGCACCAGCTGGTTGACGTCGGTCTGGCCGTTGATGATGCGCTTGTCAGCCGCGTTCACGCGGCGCTGGCTCACCACCGCCTTCACGGCCGTGCCGATGGCGGGCACGCTGGGCGGCAGGGTGGCGGTGAGGGCTTGCGCTGCGGTGAAAGCCGGAGCGGCTTTCGGTGCGCTGCTTGCGGCTGCAACCGTGGCGACGCTCACCGGAGCGGACGTCGAGACCACGCTTTGCGGGGCCACAGGCGGGAGAGGCTTGGGTTCGAACGCAGGCGTCGGCAGGGCCGCGCTGTGCGCTTGATTCGGTGTGCTCTGAACGTCGTCTTCCCAGACCAGCATGTTGTGTGTGCTTCCAACTCAATGCGAATTATCGGAGTGTTGTGCGCGAACACCAAGCACTGCTTGACATCGCGCACCTCTCGTTGTTGCAGCAGCGCATCGACCGTGTCTTCATGCACGCCCGATGCGCACGCTGCGCGTTCGATGCAGCCTTACTGGCAGGCCTCGCAATCGGGGTTGTCGATGGAGCAGAACTTGATGTCGCTCGCAGGCTCTGCCGGCAACGCTGCAGCTTCAGGCGCAGCGGCTGCGACACCACCGCTGTCACCCATCGTCACCGCGTTCAGCTTGCCCGCGGCCACCGTGCTCTTCTCGGTGTAGGTGGCGCTGGTGGTGCGCAGGTAGTAGGTGGTCTTCAGACCCCGCAGCCACGCGAGCTTGTAGGTCTCGTCGAGCTTGCGGCCCGATGCACCGGCCATGTAGATGTTCAGGCTCTGCGCCTGGTCGATCCACTTCTGGCGGCGCGAACCGGCTTCCACCAGCCACAGCGGTTCCACTTCAAAGGCCGTGGCGTACAGGCGCTTGAGCTCTTCGGGCACGCGGTCGATGGGACGCAGCGAACCGTCGAAGTGCTTGAGGTCCATGACCATCACGTCGTCCCACAGGCCCAGCTTCTTCAGGTCGCGCACGAGGTACTCGTTGATGACCGTGAATTCGCCAGAGAGGTTGCTCTTCACCGAGAGGTTGCCGAAGCTCGGCTCGATGGAGGCATCCACGCCGATGATGTTGCTGATGGTGGCCGTGGGTGCGATGGCCACGCAGTTGCTGTTGCGCATGCCGTGTTCGGCGATGTGCGCACGCAGGCTGTCCCAATCGAGCGTGACGCTGCTGTCCACTTCCAGGTGGCCACCACGCGCTTCACGCAGCAGGGCCAGGCTGTCCTGCGGCAGGATGCCGCGGTCCCACAGGCTGCCGCGGTAGCTGCTGTAGCGGCCACGCTCGGCGGCCAGCTCGCTGCTGGCGCGGTAGGCGTAGTAGCACACGGCTTCCATGCTGCGATCGGCGAACTCCACCGCCTCGTTGCTGGCGTAGGGCAGGCGCAGCTGGTACAGGCAGTCCTGGAAGCCCATGATGCCCAGGCCCACCGGGCGGTGCTTGAGGTTGCTGTCGCGCGCCTTCTTCACCGCGTAGTAGTTGATGTCGATCACGTTGTCGAGCATGCGCATCGCGGTGGCGGTGGTGCGCTGCAGCTTCTCCAGATCGATGGCGCCATCTTTCAAGTGCTGCGCCAGGTTCACGCTGCCCAGGTTGCACACCGCGATCTCGGTGTCCGAGGTGTTCAGCGTGATCTCGGTGCAGAGGTTGGAGCTGTGCACCACGCCCACGTGCTGCTGCGGGCTGCGCACGTTGCAGGCGTCCTTGAAGGTGATCCAGGGGTGGCCCGTCTCGAACAGCATCGAGAGCATCTTGCGCCACAGGTCTTTCGCCGGCATGCGCTTGAACAGCTTGAGCTCACCGCGGTCGACCTTCGCCTCATAAGCGGTGTAGGCCTCTTCGAAAGCCTTGCCGAACTTGTCGTGCAGGTCGGGGCAGGTGCTGGGGCTGAACAGCGTCCATTGGCCGCCTTCCATCACACGGCGCATGAACAGATCGGGGATCCAGTTCGCCGTGTTCATGTCGTGCGTGCGGCGGCGGTCGTCGCCGGTGTTCTTGCGCAGCTCCAGGAACTCTTCCAGGTCGAGGTGCCAGGTCTCCAGGTAGGCGCAGACGGCGCCCTTGCGCTTGCCGCCCTGGTTCACAGCCACGGCGGTGTCGTTCACCACCTTGAGGAACGGCACAACACCCTGGCTCTTGCCGTTGGTGCCCTTGATGTAGCTGCCCAGGGCGCGCACGTTGGTCCAGTCGTTGCCCAGACCGCCGGCGAACTTGCTCAGCAGCGCGTTTTCCTTCAGGGCTTCGTAGATGCCGTCCAGGTCGTCGGCCACCGTGGTGAGGTAGCAGCTGCTCAGCTGACTGCGGCGCGTGCCGCTGTTGAACAGCGTGGGCGTGCTGCTCATGAAGTCGAAGCTGGAGAGCACGTTGTAAAACTCGATGGCGCGCGCTTCGCGGTTGATCTCGTTCAGCGCCAGGCCCATGGCCACGCGCATGAAGAAGGCCTGCGGCATCTCGATGCGCACTTCGTCGATGTGCAGGAAGTAGCGGTCGTACAGCGTCTGCAGGCCGAGGTAGTCGAACTGCAGGTCGCGGCTGGCGTCGAGCGCAGCGCCCAGCTTGGCCAGGTCGAACTGCATCAGCTTCTCGTCCAGCAACTCGGCCTGCACGCCCTTCTTGATGAACTGCGGGAAGTACTCGGCGTAACGCGTGGCCATCTGGCCCTGCGTGACGTTCTCGCCCAGGATCTCGCGGCGGATGGTGTGCAGCAGCAGGCGCGCGGTGGCGCGGGTGTAGCTGGGCTCTTTCTCGATGAGGGTGCGCGCAGCCATGATGGCGGCCTTGAACACTTCGTCGAGCGGCACGCCGTCGTAGAGGTTGCGGCGCGTCTCGGCCATGATGGGCTCGGCCTGCACGTCGGCGCCCAGGCCGGCACAGGCGGCTTCCACCAGCTCGCGCAGGGCGGGCATGTCCAGCGGCACACGCTGGCTGCCTTCGGTGACATAGAGTTCGGGCGCCTGCGTCACCGCCGGCGCGCCCTGGCGGGCACGCTCCTGCGAACGGCGCTCGCGGTACAGCACATAAGCGCGCGCCACTTCGTGGTGGCCGCTGCGCATCAGCGCCAGTTCCACGTGGTCTTGCACGTCTTCGATGTGGAAGGTGCCGCCACCCGGGCGGCTGCGCAGCAGCGCGCGCACCACGCCTTCGGTCAGGCGCTCCACAGTCTCACGCACGCTGGCCGAGGCGGCGCCCTGGGTGCCGTGCACCGCCAGGAAGGCCTTCATCAGCGCCACCGAAATCTTGTCGGGTGCGAAAGACACCACGGCGCCGTTGCGCCGGATGATCTGGTAACCGGCAAAAGCGGCACTCGCCGGCGCTGCCTGGCCGGTGGCCACCGGGCGGGTGGCGCTGGTGGTGGTGCTGGGCGGGTTGGCGGTGGTGGTAGCAGCTTGCATTCAATCCCCTCTGGTCTGCGGTTCGTGTTTGTGAGTTCGGCGCCGCGCGGTGGCGGCAGCGCTGCCCTGCGCGGGCCGGGGCACTGCGCAGGGCACAAAGAGCTGTGGTGTTTGGGTGTCGGTGTGGAAGTGGGTGCGAACCCGTGACCCCGGACCTGCCGGGCCTGCCTTCGGCACCAGGCCAGAACCGGGCTTTGCCAGGCCTGCACCAGGCCCCGCAGCAACCCGGCCGAGCCCGACTGCTCAGCAGTCCGACAGGGTCACGAGATTATCACGTGAAAGCACTATATCTGGGGTGCCGTGGGCTGCCAAGCCACTACGGCTAGTGTCCCGGACCCGTGCTTTCCCGGTGGCGGAACCGCACTGGTGGCGCGCCAGATGCGCTGCAGAAACACCCTGCGGCTGCCGCGCCCTCCGCAGAGGGCGCGCCACCGCTGCACGGTGGCCGAAAGTCGCAGGATCCATGCGGCCCCGCGCCCCATATCGACCCCGAAACGCGCGCCGTTTCTGGCGCTGCGCCTGTGCGGCCTGAGGGCGCCGCCGTGCGCTCCCCGCGGGGGGAACCAGTGATGGCCAGGGTCGCGCCGCCGCCACACCGGACATGCTGCCGGCCTGACGGCGCAGACCGACCTGCGGGCGGGCCTTCAGTCGGCGTCGCTGTCGGCAGCCCCCACGCCCAGGCGCGCCATGCGGTAGCGCATCTGCCGCAGTGACAAGCCCAGGCTGGCGCCGGCGGCGGTGCGGTTGTAGCGGTGGCGCTCCAGCGCGCGCTCGAGGATCTCGCGCTCGATGGCGTCGAGGTGAGCCGCCAAGTCGGTGGGCAAGACCGGGCCGCCGGCCGGTGCCGGCGCACCGCCTGCCAGGGGCGTGGACAGCGGCAGCAAGGGCGCCGGCGCCGTGCTGGCCTCTGGTTCACCCGCATCACCGAGCACGGCCTCGGGCAGGCCGAGATCGGCCTGTTCGATGCGGGTGCCGTCGGCCAGGGCCAGGGCGCGATGCAGGAGGTTCTCGAGTTCCCGCACGTTCCCCGGAAAGCCATAACGCACCATGTGCTGCAGCGCCTCGGGGGCCAGCGTCGGCACGGGGCTCACGCCTGCGTCGCGGGCGATACGCTGCAGCACGCTGCCGCACAAGGCCGGCAGGTCGCCCAGGCGCTCACGCAGGGGCGGCATGGTGATGCGGATGACGTTGAGGCGGTAGAACAGGTCTTGCCGGAAGCGGCCGGCCTGCACCTCGGCCGCCAGGTCCTTGTGGGTGGCGCTGACGATGCGCACGTTGACGGGTGTCTCGGCCGTGGCGCCGAGCGGGCGCACTGCGCGCTCCTGGATCACGCGCAGCAGCTTGCTCTGCATCGGCAGCGGCAGGTCACCGATCTCGTCGAGGAACAGCGTGCCGCCCTGCGCGGCCTGGAAAAAGCCGTCGCGGTCTTCGTTCGCGCCCGTGAAGGCGCCCTTGCGGTAGCCGAAGAATTCAGCCTCCAGCAGGTTCTCGGGGATGGCGCCGCAGTTCACGGCCACGAAGGGCATCGCGCCGCGCGGCGACACCTCGTGCACGGCGCGCGCCACCAGTTCCTTGCCTGTGCCCGACTCGCCGCACACCAGCACCGGCGCCATGCTCTGCGCCACCCGTTCCACGAGGCCGCGCACCTGCTGGATGGAGGGTGCGTCGCCCACGATGCGGCGCAACGCCGGATGAAGCGCCGCGACAGCGCCACTGCCGCCCAGGCCTGCCGCGACGGCAGCACCCGCCGCGGCCGGCG
>VYLK01000651.1_pt1 | contig 10141 bp, 4 predicted proteins | sample 5114321 | NCBI WGS metagenome assembly VYLK01 (sample SAMN12291792, study PRJNA351875) | freshwater metagenome | isolation source: freshwater lake | place: USA: Michigan, MSU2 Lake | collected 2011-08-16
CCGGGTCCAGCGCCGGGCGCTGGCCGGGGCGGCCGGGCACGCGCACCTCGTGTTCCAGGCGGTGCACGGCGCCAGCGCCGGCGGCCTTCAGCGTCTGCACCCAGTGCCTTCCCTCCAGCCGCAGGCGCAGCGCGGCGCGGTGCCGGGCCAGGGCCATGTCGGCGGTGTCGAAGTAATGCGCGCGCATCGGCACGGCTTTCGCGCCGCGGGCCAGCAGGTCTTGCTTCAGCGAAGCCAGGCTGGCCGCCGGCACGATGAACTTGAGTTCGAGTTCGGTCATGTGCCAATGATGCCGCGGCCGGCGGGCCGCCTGCGAGCGGCGGGAATGGCGCCGCGCGCACCCCCTTCGCGCCTAGCATCGGGGCATGTGCACGCGCTACATCTCCCCCGAGGCCGGCGACATCGAGCGCCAATGGCATGTCGGCCGCCACAACCCCTGGCGCGGCGGCGAGGTCTTCCCCAACTACGCGGGCGCCTTCATCCGCGCGGCGCGCGATGTGGTGGCGCCCGAGCGTGAGCTGGTGGTCGGGCAGTGGGCCTTGATCCCGTGGTTCGCGAAAGAGCGCAAGCTCAAGTTCCCCACCTGCAACGCGCGCTCCGAAGAGCTGATGGGCAAGGCCTCGTACAAGCAGCCCTGGGCACGCGGGCAGCGTTGCATCATCCCCGCGCAGGCCTTCTTCGAGCCCAACTGGGAAAGCGGCCGGCACGTGCCCTGGATCTTCCGCCGCCGTGACGGCCTGCCCTGGGGCCTGGCGGGCCTGTGGAACGTGTGGATCGACCCGCAGACCGGCGAACTCGTCGAGAGCTACACCATGCTCACGCAGAACGCCGACGCCCACCCGCTGATGAGGCGCATGCACCGGCCCGACCCGAAACGCCTGCCCGAGATGCAGGACAAGCGCGCGGTGGTGCCCATCGAGTTGGAAGACGTCGATCTATGGCTACACGGCACGCTGCCGCAGGCGCAAACGCTGCTGCGCTTGCCCGACCCTGCGTTGTTCGAGGCAGGGCCCGGGCAGCCCTGAACTCACGACCATGCGCAAGTGCACCGGGCCACGCCCAGCATCGCCAACACCGGCAGCGTGGATGTGTGTCGTGTCGCTCAGGACGGCAGGTCGAAGGGGCCGATGTCGATGAAGACGCCGCCCTGCAGCGCCCCGGCGCGGCTGCCTTCCGGCTGGCGCTTGTCGGCCACGTGGGCGGCGTAGGCCTCGCTGTCGTCTTGCGGCTGGTAGCCGATGCGCTGCCATCCCGGCTGCGGGTTCCAGAAGCGCCGCGTGTTGTTGGACATGCCGAACACCAGCAGGCAACCCACATCGGGCGCCAGCAGGCTGCGTTCGATCAGCTGGTCCAGATCGCGCAGGCTCAGCCAGGTGTGCAGCCCACGGTGGTCGGGCGGCGCCGGCAGCGCGCTGCCGATGCGCAGGCACACGGTCTGGATGGCGTATCGGTGCCAGTAGAGGCTGGCAATGCCCTCGGCGAACAGTTTGCTCAGGCCGTAGTTGCCGTCAGGGCGCGGGGGGTCTTCGGTGGTGATGAGCTCGTCTTGCCGGTAGCAGCCGGTGACGTGGTTGGAACTGGCGATCACCACCCGCGGCACACCCTGGCGGCGTGCCGCTTCGTACAGGTGGTGCACGCCTTCGATGTTGGCGGCCAGGATCGGCGGCCAGGGGCCTTCCACCGAGACGCCACCGAAGTGCACCACGGCGTCCACACCGGCCATCAGGGCCAGCACGCCGGCGGCGTCGGCCAGGTCGCAGGGCCGCACGGTGCTGCTCGGCAGCAGCGGTTCGCGCGTCTGCGCGGCGGCCAGTGCGGCCGGCAGATCCGACAGCACCAGTTCGCGGCACAGGCGCTGCAGGGCCGGCGCCATGGCGCGGCCCAGCGTGCCGGCAGCACCGGTGAGCAGCAGTCGTTGGAAAGGCGGTTCTGGAGACGGGGTCATGGTTTTGAGCAGGGGCTGGATCCTTTCGGACCGGCTTTCTCAGAATATCGAAACAATGTTTCGGCGTTCCCTCGGGGATTCCATGAGCGGAGAGCACCGGCAGGTGGATGCAGACCCAACCTGAGAGGCAGGCGGCGTTGAGACGAACCGTGGCCTGCTGTTGAACGTAGTTCACATAATATACATCGTACGCATTACATCGCCATGAAAAAAGCCGGCCCCGGGTCACCTCGGGGCCAGCTCCGCAGCCGGACAGGCTGCTGCTCAATCCACCTTGAACAGACCCCACATGCCAGTGTTCACCATCGTGTTCGGACCGTCCTCGTACAGCCAGTAGCCGTACTGAGCGCCGTTGTAGAGGTTGGCCGTCACACCCTTGCCCACGGTGATGAGGCTGGCGCCCGGGTTGATGAAGTGCTCGATGCCCATGTCGGCGTACGAATGCCCCGCGATGCGGAAGCTGTGCTGGCGGGCACGGCCGTCCGGCTGCAGCACGCGGAAGCGCACGGCATCGCCGGCCTTGGCCGTGAACAGCGGCGTGCTGATGCCGCGCTGTCCCCGCAGGTTGGCCGGCAGGCGCGTGTCGTTGTCCAGCATCAGCGTCGGCGGCAGGCGGCACGGGTTGATGTCGTCGGCCACCACGGTGCCCAGTTGGCAGGCTGCCGATTGCTGCGCGAAGTCGATGCGCGACCACAGCGGCTCGGTGCCGTAGTTGAGCGCACGCTCGCCATAGTCGTAGCTGTCATCGCCCACGTAGTGCGGCAGGATTTCCGCAGCCGCGCTGGCGCCGGTACGTCGGCGCAGGTTCAGGCCGTCTTGGTAGACGAGCACGTTCTCGTGGAAGCTGTTGGCGCCACCGGCCCGTGTCGACGTCGCGGTGACGCCGGCGCTGATGGCCACGCCCGCACCGTTCACGCTCGAGGTCAGGCTCGTCGTGCTGCTGCCCAGCTTGATCAGCGCACGCGTGCCGAAGCCGTCGGTCTGGGCCGTGCCCGCGGTGTTCCACCACGTGGCGTCGGCCGGCTCGACGATGAGCGCACCCACCATGCCCTGCGAACCGTGCTCGACGACGTCGCCCATGGCGCGCAGCGGGATGGTGCCGTACTCGATGGGCACCCCACCCTTGAACAATCCGTTGAGGGCGTCGAAGTCCAGGCGGCCCAGGTACCAGACATAGCTGCGCGTCTGGCCGGGTGCGGCCAGCGTGCTCGGGTTCACGCCGACGTTGGCACCGTCGCTGGTGCGCGGGTCGTAGCTCACCAGGCTGGCGTGCAGGCCCACGTTCTTCGACGGCTTGAGCTGGTCGGCGTTCAGCGAAACGATGCCAGGCATCGGTGCATCACCGGGCAGATCGGGTACCGGCAGCGTGGCTGGCAGGCGGTTGGTCAGGTTCACGGTCAGGCACTCGCCGGCCCTTGCACGCATCACCAGCGGCTCGGGCGTGCGGGTGCCGGCACGCAGGCTGGCCACGTGCGAGGCCGGCACCACCATCAGCGCGGTCGGGTCGTGGATGCCCGCGGCCGCGTTGTAGGTCAGCGTGCCGCCGGGCAGCAGGTCACGCGCAGCCCACACCTCCAGGTTCACCGAGCGCGCGGTGGCGTTCGAGGGGCAGCCGTTCAGGCCGAGCGTGGTGGTGGTCTGGCCAAGCAGGCCGCTGACGATGTTGCCGACGCCACCCAGCAGGCCGGTGAGCGTGCGCTGCAGCGAGCTGACCAGGTTGCTGGTCAGGGGCTTGAGCAGGCCGTTGACGACCGTGCCCGTCACCGGGTCCAGCACGTCCTTGTTGGCGTACACGCGCATCAGGCCCCAGCCGCCGTTCCACAGGGCGTCGGTCGAACCGTAGTGGTACATGAAGTCGTTGACCTTCGCGCCGCCGGTCACCTGCGGCAGGATGCCGAGGTCCATCTCCATGTGCTCGGAGATGCCGATTTCCTGCGCGCCCACATAGGGCGAGTTCGGATCGGAAACCTGGCGCTTCCAGCGCTGGTTGTGCACGGTGAAGCTGTGCTGCACTTCCTGGGCGCCGTGGATCAGCTTGAACTGCACACGGTCGCCTTCGAAGGCGCGCAGCACCGGCGTGAAGGGGTCGCCGTGCACCAGGCTCGAGAACACGTTGGACGTGTCTCCGCGCGCGTCGGTGTACAGGTTGCTGGCTTCGCCGTCGCGCGCCAGGCGCAGCGGGATGGGCTCGTTCTTGTAGTTGACGAGGTAGGGGTTGTGGTGCGCCGCGCTCAGCAGCTCGGGCTTGGCCGGCGGGTCGATGGGCGTGACGCCGTCGGCCTTGTACAGCAAGGCGAAGTCTGCACTGGCGAGCAGGAACTCGCGGAACTCGGGGTGCGTCGCGCTGTCGGCCGCGCCGGTGATGATGGCCTGCGAACCCACGCCGTTGGCCAGCACGCTGCCGTCCGGCTTGAGCCAGGTCGAACCCTTGGGCTCCACCACCAGGGCGGCGTAGAAGCCGTGCTGCTGGATGTTGCTGGCCTGGAAGTGGTCGTGCGTGAACACGGTGCGCAGCGTGCGGTCCTTGCCCTGGGCATCGAACAGCTCGTCGGCCCACCAGCGCTGGATGCTGGTCGGGAAGGCCACGTTGGCCGGCTCCGGCAGCACGCTGGCGCGGTTGGCGGTGAGGTCGGTCACGCTGCCGTCGGCGTTCACGCGGCTGAGCTTGCCGGCCGGTGCACGCACGGCTTCGACGCGTTCGATGACGGCGTCGCGGGCGAAGGTGCCGTCTTCGTAGTTGAAGCCGTTGGCACCGCCGTCGGAGCTCATCACGTCGAACTTCACCAGGTGGATGTGCTGGCCGATGATGTCGGTCGGCACCTTGGCCTGGAAGTCGTCCTTCTCCAGCTTCACGGGCAGGCGGTTCGTGTGGCGGAACTCGATGCACTCGCCGCTGTGCGCGCGGAAGAAGAAGGGCTCGGCGTCGCGCTTGAGGCCTTCGTACTGCGCCACCTCGCTGGAAAGCACGTTGATGCGAGCCTGCTTGTCGTGCCAGCCGGCCTTGTTCACCACCAGCTGCATCTCGATGGCCGAGACGTCGTAGCGGCGCAGCGGCGCGTTCACCGGGCAGGGGTCGGCAAAAGCCGCGCCGGCCACCGGCGCCCTGCCGTTGAGTGCGAACACCGAAGCCGCGCCGTCCGGCGTGGTGGTGGCAACGCCACTGCGGGCGTGGAAGGCCATGGCCGCGCGCTCCAGCGGCGTGCCGGTTTCCGGCAGCAGCTGCAGGTCGGCCACGGTGACGATGCTCGACATGTCACCGGCGGCCGGGCCGGCGCCGAGCACGCGCTCGCCGGTCTTGATGACGTGGCGGCCGATACCGGTGGCGCCCAGCTGGGTTTCCGCCGTCAGGTCCAGTGGCGGCTGCGGCGGGCGGTGCCCGGCCTGCGCGGCCACAAAGAAGGGATAGCCCGGCGTGCCATTGGCCCCGTAGGTGGGCTGCGGGGGCAAAGGCCGGTTGCGGATGGGCACCACGGCGGGTGACGGTGCACCGCCTGCGGTCAGGCCGGTCAATGGGTCGGTGCCCTTGCCCAGCTCGCCGTCCGGCAAGGCCCGCGTGCCGTCTTCGAAGACGTCATGGTTGCGCCACAGGCCCCACATGCCCTGGGCGAAGTGCGGGTACATGTGGCAATGGAAGATGGAATCGCCCACCGACAGATTGCGGTTGCCGCCCAGGTAGGCGATCTGGTAGGTCTGCCCCTGGCGCGGGCCGATGGTCTGGCTGTCGAGATAGCTCGACTGCGTGGCGCCGCCGTTCTGCGCGAACCACTGGTGTGCGTGCAGGTGGAAGACGTGCGTCTCCTTCACTCCGCCCTGCACGGTGCGGAACTTGATCGGGTCGCCCAGGTAGGAGTGGTGCACGTTGCCCGGGTCGTCGCCGTACAGCGCCACGGGGCGGCCGTTCGGGTCTTGCGTCACCACCATCGCGGGGTCGCCGTTGGCCCAGGAGGTCAGGAAGAACTCTTCCCAGGCGCACTCCACGCATTGCGCGGCCGGGCCGAGGCCGGCGCGGTTGGCGGCCACGATGGCGCCGATGCCGCTGGCGCCGTAGTTGATGCCGAAACCGTCACGCGCACCCACGCCCACGCCTTCGTGGTCGAAGGCGGCGCCGAAGGCCTGAACGGTCTTCAGCTCGTCCTGCAGCACCACGGTGAACTCGCGGAACCAGGCCTCGTTGGTGGGCTGGTAGGCGTCGGCTGTGACGGTGTGGTTCTGGATGATGGCGTTGAGGTCGCTGGCCACCAGGCGCCAGCGGTTGGTGCCGATGGACTGCACCATGTTGAGCAGCGGGCGGCCGGCCACGCCGGTGAGCGCCCCGGTGGTGTCGACCGCCTCGTAGTTGATGAAGCGGCCCGCGGCGGCCTGGCGCTTGGCCTCGGCCATGACGGGGGCGGTCACCTGGCTGCGGTAAGCGTCAGCGCCTCGCGGCTCGACGTTGACCACGCCGAAGAGGCCGTGCACGTTCGAGCCACCGTCGGCCTGGCCACCAGCGGGCGCGCCGTTGTCGTGGAAGACGCTGGCGCCTTCGCGCTCGGCCAGCAGGTTGTAGGTGATGGACGCGCCCGGCTCGATGCCGGCGATGCCCGTGATGCGCGGGTCGAAGGTGTTGTAGCCGGTGATCGAGGTGTCGTGCCGCAGACCGGGGAACAACATCGAGGCGATGCGTGTGAGCGGGCGGTCAGCGCCAGCGGCGGGCGCGCTCTCGCACAGCAAGTTGGTGAAGTTGACCTGCACCTTGTCGCCCACGTTCGCGCGCAGCACCAAGGGCCGCGGACGCTTGTCGCCGCGCAAGCCGACGCGGCAGGGCACGGCCGCGCCGCCCTGGTCCAGCGCCTTGCCGGTGTCGAGGTTGATCACGTCGCTGCGCAGCGCGTAAACCATGCCGTAGGGGTTGTGCGAGCCGAAACGGTTGTAGACGTAGGCCTGGTCCAGGGCCACCACGTCGGCCACCACCGTGCCGCTGGGCCGCGCCCAGGCGGGCACGAAGGCGACCGCCGCTGCCACCCCCAGCGATGCGGGAAGCCAGCGGCAGAACGGCCTGTCATCGGTTCGTTTATTCACGAAAGCTCCATTTATCGCGTCGCTCGGACATACAAGCAGTTGCAACGATTGCCTGGACAAATGCTAGGGGCTTCGGCGTTCGCGTGCAGAACATACCAACCGGTCATCCCCCCAGGCGAGGGATCTCATCGAGCAGTGGCGGCTCCTGCTCGCCTCAGATCTCACGGCAGGTATCGTAAGTATCAAAACAGGATTCAAAAACATCAGATAAGGCCGGTTTTGGGCCTGTCTGCGCGGCGCCGCGTACGCATCGAATCGCTAACTGGATGCAGGATGACCATGAGACCCATAGCTGACTTTCGAAAGCAGAAGTCATGGTCTGGTCACAGAATGGACACTCCTGGCCATCCTGCAGGTCGTCCACGGCGGTGTTGGAGCCAAATTGTTTCTGCTGATAAGGTTTATCTTGGACATCAAACGGGCGCTGCCCTTTGTTCGGCGCGCACTGGCCGCCCTGCCCTGCATGGCCGCCGCAGCCACCTGCCTGGGCAGTACGGACACCTTGCCCTGGGTGCGCGCCACCGATGAAGGCGGTACCGCGCTGACGGTCACGTTGCGCGAGCTGCCCGCGGCGGGCGCGCGTGCGGACACACCGGTGCCGCTGCACCGCCCGCTCCATCTCGCGGTGGCGCTGACCGATGGGGCCGGCGGCGCGGCTCTGCGGGGTGTGAAGCCCAAGGTCTGGCTGGCCCGCCAGACGGCCGACCCCCCCGAGACCTGCACCGACCAGGTGCGGCGCTTCGTCTCGGGCCGCATCACCGCCAAGGCCGACCGCGACTTCAACGGACATCTGATGCTCACGCTCAACGGCGACGCGAGCCTCTCCATCCTGAACCCGCAGTTCAGCGTGGGCAGCACACGCCTGGAAGCACTGGTCACCCTGCCCGGTGTGGGCGCCGATTGGGTGCACCTGCGGGGGCGCGACCAGGTGCTCGTCACCCTGCCCCGGGAACGGCTGCTGATGGTGGTGGACGTGGCCACGCGCCGCGTCGTGCAGCGCATCGAGTTGGGGACCCATGGCGCCCCGCGGCGCCTGGTCGTCACGCCCGATGAACAGCGCGCTTTCGTGGCGATGGACGACGCGGCCGAACTGGTGGTGGTCGACCTGCAGCGCGGCCGCCCCGTGGTGCGCCTGCCCATCGGCCGCGGCCTGCACGGGCTGGCGCTGGCCGGCAACGGTCGCCGCGTGGTGGCCACCGCGAGCAGCGACAACCGGGTCAGCGTCATCGACGCCGAAGCGCTGAAGGTGCTCGCCCAGCACAGCGTGGGCGGGACGCCGCTCTCGGTGGCCGCCAGCGCCCTCAGCGGGCGCGTCTACGTCGCCCGCGCAAACGACGCCCGCCTCGCGGTGCTGGACCCCGAGACCGGCCGCCTCCTGGCACCCGCCAACTTCGCGCGGGGTGTCACGGCGCTGCGGGCCGACCCCAGCGGCCGCTGGGTGCTGGGTGTGGGCGGCCGCGAGGCCCGCGTGCACGTGCTCGACACGGCCAGCGGGCGCCTGCTGGGCAGCGCCGGCACGGTGGAGCAGCCCGACCAGGTCGTGTTCACCGCCCGGTTCGCCTATGTGCGCGGGCTGTCCAGCCTGTCGATGACCTTGCTCGACCTGGGAGCGCTGGCCCGCGGAGATCTCGCGACGACGCAGGTGCCCATGTACCAGCGCCGCCCCGACGCGGCCCCGGGCGAGATCGGGGTGGCCGACATGATCGCCCCCGCGCCCGACGGTGCCGGTGTGCTGGTGGCCAATGGCGCGGACACCGCGCTCTACGCCTACATGGAAGGCATGCAGGCGCCGCAAGGCAGCTACCGCACCTACAGCCGGGCACCGCGCGCGCTGATGGTCATCGACCAGTCGATGCGCGAAACCGCGCCGGGCCGACACGAGACGCGCCTGCAGCTCGAACGCGGCGGCCGGTACACGTTGGCGGTGGTGGTGGATTCGCCGCGCCTGGTGCGTTGTTTCGACCTGGCGGTGGACGACACCGGCGCCACGCCCGAGGGGCGGCGGCTCGACATCCAGCTCGAAGCGGCACAGCCCGGCGAAGCGCGGGCCGGCGAAGCCCTGCCCCTGCGCGTGCGCGTGGCCGACGCTGACACCGGGGAAGCCGTCACCGGCCTGACCGACGTGCAGGTCATGGCCCTGCAGCTGCCGGGCGTGGCCCAGCAGCGCCGCTTTGCGCAGGAGCAGAGCCCGGGCGTCTATGCGCTCACCGAAAAGCTGCCCCGTGCCGGCACCTGGCGCCTCACGGTGCAGATCGCGTCACGCGGCCTGGCCTTCGAGCGCTCGCCGGCCCTGGAACTGCGCGTCGCCCCGTCCCCTGTTCAACCCTGAAACGCCCCATGCCTTCCCTCCCGGTGCCCCTCATTCCGTCACCGCTGCGCCGGTGGCGCGGCCTGCTCTTGTCTTGTGCCGTCCTGGCACCGCTGGCCTGGGCCCATGACGGGCCACACCCGTCGCGCCCGGCCGCCGCGCGCCCGCCCGAGGCAGTGCTGGCCGCGCCGCTGGCCGTGAGCGTGCCGGACGTGCAGGTGACCGACCACGAAGGGCGCCGCCTGCGTTTCGGCAGCGAACTCGTCCAGGGGCGGACGGTGCTGGTGAACTTCATCTTCACGGGCTGCACCTCTGTCTGCTCGCCCCTCACGGCGATCATGAAAGAGACGCAAGCGCAGCTCACGGCGGCCGGCAAGGCCGACGTGCAGATCGTTTCGGTGACGGTGGATCCGCTGAACGACACGCCCGAGCGGCTGCGCGCCTATGCGGCGCGCATCGGCGCGGGCGGGCCGAAGTGGCGCTTCGTCACGGGCTCCCGTGCCAGCATCGACGCCATCCTCAAGGGCTTTGGCGTGCCGCTGGGCGGCAACCTCGACGACCACACGCCCATGGTCTTCGTGGGGCGCGGCGAGCCGCAGCGCTGGTCGCGCGCCTACGGGCTGGCCGGGCCCAAGGCCATCGTCTCGCGCGTGCTGGCCTCTGCGCGCCCCAATGCGGCCGTGGCGGGCACGTGGCTCAAATCCGTGTCCACCCGGGGCGCTTCGGTTCCAGCCTCAGCGCCAAGCCCCGGGGTCGGCAACCTGCCGGGCATCGACAGCATGCGCGGCGCCGCCGCCCAGCACGCCGCCACCGCCCGGCCGCAGCGCCTC
>VYLK01000653.1_pt1 | contig 10117 bp, 7 predicted proteins | sample 5114321 | NCBI WGS metagenome assembly VYLK01 (sample SAMN12291792, study PRJNA351875) | freshwater metagenome | isolation source: freshwater lake | place: USA: Michigan, MSU2 Lake | collected 2011-08-16
TAGATTGAGATAAGTATCAATAAATCCAGAAATTAATTGCATTTTCGCTGGATTTAACCTTAAAGTAATTAACAAGCGCAGACATTCCGCTTTTACCTTGGCTCGCTCTTTCTCTGCAATGTTCATCTTCGCCATCAAAGCTGAAGCAACCGGATTCGGTTGATTAAGAAAATCTCGCCAATTTAATCGATTTAACTGTACTACTTGATAGTTAAATTCTAAGACCTTAAAATCGGGAAAATCGACCACATATTGACTAATCGCTTCTCTTTTTGGCTTTGAATAAGAAAAAATTACAATCGGATAAATCGGTAAGACAAATTTCTCATGAAAGCGAGCAAAATAAGTAAACATTCGCCGATTAAACCACTTGCGGGAACTTTCCTGCGCCTCGACATGAATCAGAAAAAAAGATTCTTTTCCTCGAAACTTAACTTGTGCGACTAAATCGCTTTCATACCTTTCTCCTTCCGTGACATCGGTAAATACTTCTTTGTCTAAAAAAGTAATCGAGTCCCTATCTAAATAATCCATCAATTGAGGAAAAAATAACTCGATAAATTCGACAAAAAAGGTGGAGATTAACTCCTTAAATAAGCGATCATGGTCAATATTATTAGTCATGTAATGTCATCTTAACTAATCTGAGCGATGAATGACTACTCGTCCCTATTGTATTCTGAAAAGTCGGTTTTGGCAACGGATTGTTATGACCTCACCTCCTTAACCTACGAGGAGAGGGGGATGCTTCCCGCAAAAAAACCCACAGAAAACGGGTTTCTTCGATAAACCCGTTTTCTCATTTGTTGAGAAGATGCGATCGCTAACGTCAAAGCGAGGCAGTTATTTGCTTAATTTTAGAGGTTTGCTGGCAAATTAGCATTTTTTGTGACAGATTGTAACTGTAGCAATTTTTTTAAATTAATTAGAGTTCTGCTGAAAAAGTTTGTTGGTGGAGTCAGGAATCAGACTCCTCACCTAACGGAGGGTTTTTGATTTTTGCAAGAGGTCTAATATGAGACAATTAAAAAAATTTCATTCGGGTAGATTTTTTAACTACAAAGACTTTTGATCCTGAGATAATATTAGGTCGAGGTCTATTCATCATTCAGCATTCCCACAGGAGCATTTTTGGCGATTAATCCTGTTCCTCTAGCCATTTTTGCCAGAGATCCGGACGACGTTCCTTAGTACGATCGAGTTGTTGTTGATAGCGCCAATCAGCGATATCCTGATGATTACCCGATCGCAAAACCGGCGGCACTTGCCAACCGCGAAAGACCGGCGGCCGGGTATATTGGGGATAATCCAATAAACCTGCCTCAAAACTCTCCAATTTCAACGATTCTGCCTTACCTACCGTCCCGGGTAACAACCGCGTCACCCCGTTAATAATCGCTAAAGCCGGGATTTCCCCACAAGTTAGAACAAAATCCCCTAAAGATACCTCTCTAGTCACCAAATGCTGACAAACCCGCTCATCTACCCCCTCATAATGGCCACAGATGAGAATTAACTGCTGATAACTACTGGCCCAAGTTTTCAGTAAAGCTTGATTGAGCGGTTCCCCCTGGGGAGTCATCAGCACAATCTCCCGGGGTGGTAAAATCTCTAAAGACTCGATCGCCTCAAAAATTGGCTCTGGTTTTAATAACATTCCCACACCACCACCGTAGGGTTCATCATCGACACGACGGTGTTTATCGTGGGCAAAATCCCGAAGATTGACCAAATTTACCCTAGCGATATCGCGTTCGAGAGCTTTTGCCAACAACCCCGACTGCAGCGGTGAAGTAAAAAAATCGGGAAAGAGAGTAATAATGTCAAACTGCACGGGAAAAATTAAGGCCTAGACTGGGATAGTGTTTAATGTATCATTGTGTCACGGATCGATCAGTTAAAATCTTGCTAATTTTGCGCCAGTCTATCTCAATAACATGATAGACTATGCTCTACTGTCTAGGGGTTTTTCTGGCTCTAGCTTGAGTGATCGAAGTCTAGCCTAGACTAAAAGTTAACTAACAGTCCGTCATTGCCAGTGGATCGAAGAAAATTGCTAAAATCGCCTCTACTATTGCTTGATGTCCCGAAAAATATTCCTAAACCGCATTTTTTTCCGTCAACCGTTCAGGGAAAATAACATCAAGATACCCGTACATCTTCCCGAAAAACCTTCCATCCCTAAAAATGTCTATTCGTTCAGTGACATGATCATCGAGCTAGAAACCCAACATCACCAAAATCCTACCCCCGTATCTCTCAAAACGGCGATTTTAGTCATTGGAGGTGCCGAGGATAAAGTCCACGGTAAAGAGATACTGCATACCTTTTGGAATCGCGCTGGGGGTAGCGAAGCAGTGATCGCTATTGTTCCCTCCGCTTCCAGAGAACCGGTTTTAATCGGCGATCGCTATCAGAAGATTTTCGAGGAAATGGGCGCAAAATACGTCAAAGTTATCGATATTCGCGATCGTGTGCAGGGAGAAGATGCCCAATTCCAAGCCTACATCGAAGAGTGTACAGGTGTATTTATGACCGGAGGCGACCAGCTGCGTTTATGCGGTTTGCTCTCCGATACTCCCCTGATGGAAAGAATCAGACAAAGAGTGCAACAGGGAGAATTAACCCTGGCCGGAACTAGCGCCGGGGCCGCCGTTATGGGTCATCACATGATTGCTGGGGGCAGCAGCGGGGAAGCACCCAATCGGGCCCTAGTGGATATGGCCATGGGATTAGGTCTCATTCCTGAAGTTATTGTCGATCAACACTTCCATAATCGCAACCGCATGGCCCGGTTAATGAGCGCTATCTCCGGTTATCCCGAACGTTTAGGAATTGGCATCGATGAGGATACCTGCGCTATGTTTGAACGAGATGGCACGATGACAGTAATCGGCTGCGGTACAGTGACGGTAATTGATGCTAGGGAAATGTCCCACACCAACCACCATCACGTCACCGCAAACGAACCCCTGAGTCTGCATAATCTGCGGGTACATATTCTGGCCTACGGTGATGGCTATCATCTCAAAAAACAGCAAGTGATCCCTAAATTGGGGTAAAAAACTCCTGAAAAACTGTTCATGATGAACAGTTTACCGCTCTCGGAAAACCAGACAATAAAGAACGGCTTCTTTGTGCTTCTCAACAGCGAACACCAGCTACATCATGAAAATTCTCAGAACCCAAACCCTGCGCGGTCCCAACTACTGGAGTATTCGTCGCGACAAGCTCATTGTTATGCGTCTGGATCTCGAAGATCTCGCAGAGAAGCCATCGAATGAAATCCCCGGCTTTTACGAGGGATTAATCGACGTTCTCCCCAGTTTAGTCGAACATTACTGCTCCCCCGGTTATCGCGGCGGTTTCTTTGAACGAGTCCGCACTGGCACTTATATGGGCCACATCATCGAACATATCGCCCTAGAATTGCAGGAATTGGCAGGAACTCCCGTCGGGTTTGGTCGCACTAGAAGCACCTCCACCCCCGGAGTCTATAACGTGGTGTTTGAGTACGTTGAGGAGCAAGCGGGACGTTATGCGGGTCGGGCTGCCGTGCGTTTGTGTCAATCGATTGTCGATACGGGAACCTATTCTAAGGAAGAATTAGCCCAGGATTTAGCCGATTTACGCGATTTATGCAATAACGCCGCCCTCGGTCCGAGTACGGAAACCATCGTCAAAGAAGCACAAGCTAGAAATATTCCCTGGTTACTCCTGAGCGCTCGTGCCATGGTGCAGTTGGGCTATGGTGTTCACCAAAAGCGCATTCAAGCCACTTTAAGCAGTTTTTCGGGGATTTTAGCCGTTGAGTTGGCCTGTGACAAGGAAGGCACAAAAACTATCCTCAAGGATGGTGGGATTCCAGTCCCCCGGGGTACGGTGATTCAATACTTGGATGAGTTGTCAGCGGCAATTGAGGAAGTGGGAGGATTTCCCATCGTGATTAAACCCCTCGATGGCAACCACGGCCGGGGCATCAGCATCGATGTTAAAACTCAACAGGAAGCAGAGGAAGCCTATGATCTAGCCAGTGCCGCCTCGAAAACCCGCAGCGTGATTGTAGAAAGGTATTATAAAGGCAGTGATCACCGAATTTTAGTCATAAATGGCAAAGTCGCCGCCGTGGCCGAACGGATTCCCGCTCACGTCGTCGGTGATGGGCGCTCAACTATAGAAGAATTAATCGACATTACTAATCAAGATCCCAACCGGGGTGACGGTCACGCCAACGTTTTAACTAAAATAACTATTGACAAAACCGCCCTTAATGTGCTAGAGAAACAGGGCTATGAATTAACCAGCATTTTAGCCCACGGAGAGATCGCCTATCTGCGGGCCACGGCTAATTTAAGCACCGGCGGCATCGCCGTGGATCGTACCGATGAAATTCACCCCGAAAACGTCTGGATCGCCCAAAGAGTGGCAAAATTAATCGGTTTAGACATTGCCGGGATCGATGTGGTGACAGAGGATATCCGCAAACCCCTAAAAGAAGTGGACGGGGTAATCGTAGAAGTCAACGCCGCCCCCGGTTTTCGGATGCACGTCGCCCCCAGTCGCGGTTTACCCCGCAATATCGCCGCCCCAGTTATCGATATGTTATTCCCCCCCGGGACTCCCAGTCGCGTGCCAATTCTGGCCATTACGGGAACTAACGGCAAAACCACCACTAGCCGCTTAATCTCTCATATTTGCCGACAAACGGGGAAAGTAGTCGGATTTACCACGACGGACGGCGTATATATCGATGATTATCTGGTAGAAAAGGGCGATAACACCGGTCCCTACAGCGCCAGTATGATTTTGAAGGATCCCACGGTGGAGATTGCTGTGTTAGAAACGGCCCGGGGTGGTATCCTGCGATCCGGTTTAGCCTTTAATCAGTGCGATGTGGGGGTGGTGTTAAATGTGGCCGCCGACCATTTGGGTATCGGTGATATCGACACCATCGAACAAATGGCAAAAGTAAAAAGCGTTGTGGCCGAGGTGGTTAGCGCCGAGGGTTACGCGGTTTTAAATGCCGATGACCCCTTGACCGTTAGTATGGCCGAAAAAGTCAAGGGAAGAGTGGCTTATTTTTCCATGAGTCCCGATAACCCGATTATTCACGACCATATCCGTCGCGGTGGCATGGCCGCCATTTATGAGAATGGCTATCTGTCGATTCTAGAGGGAGAATGGACGCTGAGAATCGAGGAAGCAGTCAATATTCCCGTGACTATGCAGGGAATGGCTCCTTTTATGATTGCTAACGCCTTGGCCGCCTGTTTAGCCACTTTTGTGCAGGGTATCGATATCGAGTTAATTCGCCAAGGGGTGCGGACTTTTAAACCTTCCGTGGCCCAGACTCCCGGTAGGATGAACCTGTTTGACTTGGGACACCATCACGCTTTAATCGATTATGCCCATAATCCCGCCGGATACGAAGCCGTCGGCGGTTTTGTCGGCAATTGGTCCGGGGAAAAAGTCGGCGTGGTTGGGGGACCGGGCGATCGACGCGATGATGATTTAATTTTATTAGGGAAATTATCGGCCCAAATGTTCGATCGAATTATTGTTAAGGAAGATAACGATACTCGCGGTCGTCGCCGGGGGGAAGTGGCCGATTTAATTCTCAGGGGAATTAGCCAAGAAAATGCCAGTTTGCGTCCGGAAGTTATTCTCGATGAAACGGAAGCTTTAGAGAAGGCTTTAAGCACGGTTTCTGAGGGTGGTTTAGTGGTAATTTTCCCCGAAAGTGTCACCCAGGCGATCGATTTGATCGAGAAACATCGACCCGTGACCGATAATCAGGGTTAGAAGTTAGGAAAAATAGCCAGAAAATAAAGTAGTGCCAATTGTTACTGAGTACGATGGTTTAATCAAAATCAGCCGAAATCCCTATTATGAGACTCGGCTTGGCTCCGCTTATTTGGGTAATAGCCTGACACTGATGGGGGAGTTGCCGGATGAGAGTGTCGATTTGATTTGTACTTCCCCACCCTTTGCCTTAGTAAGAAAAAAAGAGTATGGCAATGTGGACGCTGATGATTACGTTGAATGGTTTAAGATATTTGCTGGTGAATTTTATCGTATTCTCAAGCCCAAAGGCTCCCTAGTTATAGATATTGGTGGTAGTTGGCTTAAAGGTTTTCCCGTGCGTTCTCTGTATCATTTCGAGTTAGTTATAGAACTTTGTAAACCGAGATTAGCAGGTGGACTAGGTTTTTTTCTCGCCCAAGAACTTTTTTGGTATAATCCAGCCAAACTTCCTACCCCCGCAGAATGGGTGACAGTCAGGAGGGAACGAGTCAAGGATGCTGTCAATACCGTTTGGTGGTTATCGAAGGAGCCGCACCCGAAAGCAAATAATAAGAGAGTTTTACGGCCTTATAGCGAGGCAATGAAAAACCTGATTAAAAATGGCTATGAGGCAAAACTGCGTCCGTCAGGACATGATATTTCTACTAAATTTCAGAATGACCGAGGAGGAGCTATTCCCCCAAATATTATTACTGATTCTATTCAGGAAAGAGGCGCGTCTATAGGTAGTCCAGTCCTGGGAGAGTTCAACTGGATTTTAGAGAATGATTTAGGGCAGCCAGTAAATGTTATATCCGCTTCTAACACGGCATCTAATGATTACTATCAAAGAAGATGTAAGGAAGAAGGGGTGAAACCCCATCCTGCTAGATTTCCGCAAGCTTTACCCGAATTTGTTATTAGTCTCTGTACTGAGCCTGGTGATTTAGTTCTCGATCCTTTTGCTGGTTCAAACATGACAGGACGAGTCGCTGAAACCCTTGAGCGTCGTTGGTTAGCGTTTGAATTAAATGAAGATTATATGATAGCGTCGCAGTTTCGATTTGAACAAGATGCTCCTTTAGTCGTAGCTCCTATAAAGGATAGAAAAACTCTGAAAGCACGAGCCTTAGAACTGGCTAAGGATTGTTCTGACAAAAGCTTGACCATGGATACTCAAAAACCTTTTGTTCAGTTAGATTTGTTTCCTGCCAGCGATAATAGTATGACAGACAAAAAAATCATCAGATTTACCTACGGCGACCAGTTTTCTCCTAAGCAATTTCAAGTATCTGAATTAGTACAACTTTGTTCTGATTGTCTTCCCGATCGTCGGGTGCTTCAGGATGAGATTGCTAAACGTTATTATGCCGGTCATTCCAGCCAAAACGATCTACAGAAAGGAGAGAATCGTGGCAAACTTGCCATGAATACATTTCTTTCCCTTCGTGCTTATAAGTTGGTTGAATCAATTGATGGTGATGATTGGCAGTATCGACTCACGGATATCGCTAATGAAATATTAGACAATCAACAAGATAGTGAGACAGTTTTCACAATTTTTGCTCGCCATATTCTTGTTAACCTAACTGGAATGTCCCTAATAAAAGCGATAGAAGCGATTAATAGTAGGGGAGATAAACCCCAGCTAGAAATCATCGCTTACGAACTTCAAGAAATGGGGTATTCACTCTCGACCAATTGTACTTATGTCAGTACCATGAGACAATGGTTACAAGAAGCTAAAGTCCTAGAGAAAAGTTATGAGATTAACTGGGATCGAGTCTATGATCTATTGGAACTCGATCAAGACTATATTGACGAGCTTTATACTCTTAGTTCCGAACAAAAATATTTTTTACTGGCTATGCTTCAGATGGCAATTACTGAGCTAACCGAGTGGAATAAAATTACCAGATACGCCACCAGTGTTTATAAAATACGATTCCCCTCGAAATCTTTTGTTCAGGATATTATTCAACCTTTAGTAAAAGTCGGCTTAATTGCAACTGAGAAAACCACTGGTGGACGAGGAGCGAAACCCAATCTTGTTAAGCTGACCGAGAAATCACAGCTAGAACTGTTATCTAGATTATTACAATCTATATCCGATATTACAGAAATCTCCCAAACTGAGCTAAATCGAAGTTTTGAAGATGTTGTTAATGACCTAGATAATCCCGATAAACATATTAAAGGTAAAGCTCTTGAACTGCTGGCGATTTGGATGATTCGTCTAACCAGTCTTAGATTCACAAAATGGCGGAAAAGAGACTATGAAACTGGACAGGGTGAAGTAGATGTTCTGGCAGCATCAGACCGCTTTGTTTATCATCGTTGGCAAATTCAGTGTAAAAATACAAAGCGAGTAGATGTAGAAGTATTAGCCAAAGAAGTTGGTATGACTTTCGTAACAGGGTCTGACGTAGTTATGATTGTGACTACTGGTGAATTTACTAGAGACGCTTTTCAGTATGCTTATCGAATGATGGAAGTATCTAGATACTATATGGTGTTGATACAAAAAGAAGACATTGATGCAATTAAACAAGATAGAACCAATATTATTAAAATTCTTGATCGTCGTGCAAGGCGCGTGTTCGCCAAGAAAGAGTTGGGCTTAACTGATGATACAATTGACGAGATAGAAAGTGAAGATAATTCACTGGCAGAGTTATTGGAAGTCTCTGGAGAGGAATAAAATTGGTTCTTCGGTTTGTGTTATGCAATGGACGGGGGTTATAAGGGATGGAACTCTTATATAGAAAGGCATTTGGCGATTTTTGTCAATTGTTTTTGCTCTAGAGCGAACTAATCAATTAAATCTCTTGCCAGATAAGGATTTAGTCGATTTATGCCACCTTATCCAACCATACCAAGTAACGAAGAGCCGGGTTTTACCATTATTCAGCAGACCCTAACTACAGCAGTTCTAGATGTTGGGGTTGGCGGTTTAGTTTTGGGGTATTAGTTGAAATTTCTCCATTTCCCTATCCTTGTCAATTCTGTATCAAAGCAGCTTGACATCCATATCTTGATAAATTTATCAAAGTTACTCTGGTTTGAGACTATCTAAAATTAATTGTATATCTAAATCAAGAGCTTGAGCAATTTGTTCGATCGTTAATCCTAATCCTATTAGTTTGGGAACAGTTTCTAGTTTTGCTTTAATAACATTGTTTTCAGTTTTATAAATATGATAATTTTCTATTTCTCGATCATTAGAAGGGTTATGACAGAAAGTAACCTGATCAATTTTTACAGATTTATTACCCAAATTATTAATACTATTGCTGACAATTAACCTTTCAATTGCTGATCGAACAGTTGATTTATTTAATTCTTCCCCTAACACTTCCGAAAGAATGCGCCAAAGTTCATAGGCTTTATCTCTGGCATGACCTTCAGAACAATTATATTTTTCTGCTATTTTTGCATATTTCTGACCATCAAAAACGTTCTGTAAAATCCCTAATTGCAATGTATCGAGATGCTTTCCCGTGTGGTCAAAAACCAGATTATCAATAAGTGAGAAGACTTCTTGGGTATCCATGGGAGTAATGTTAAGATTTGGGAACATAATACCGTCATTATCCGTTATTTTCCGATATTTGTAAACATAGTTAACAAAACCTCCGACAATATCCGTTTTTTTCCGTCTTGAAAATGTTTAAACTTATTAGTTAGGATGGTACTGTTTATGGTTGTTTTTGCAGTAACTACTCACTATGAGAGCCATTAAAATCCTTTTTATGTTCATTGGTATGGGATTAATTCATTCTGCTCCCATACAAGCAAACAATATGAGTAATGATATTTTAATTAGCCAATCTCGTCGTCAGTATGAATGTACGCGGAACGGAGTTAATCCCACTATATCAGGTTCTCTGTTTTCAGATGGATATAACTGTTTAATACCTATATCAGCAGGTAAGTGTGTAGGTTATGCTGATGCTTTTGGATACAGTCGTATTGGTAATTCAGATACTAGAGGAATGATAAGCTGTAAGAATGTCGAAATTGCAGAAGATAGACTAACAGGGAAAAAGTATTATCGATTTGGTTCAGGAGATAAATTTATCTTGGAAGGAAAATAAGTTTATTTTAGATTCTGTAATTATCTTTACAGTTGACCATTCTTGATCCCAGTCCATCCCATTTGCGGAACAGTTTTGAGATTATAACCTGTAAACTCCCTCATTAATCTTCGGTCAATACATTCATCGGAAATTTTGGGTCTGAAACCCCGCCGTTCTAGGTTGGCTTTACGTTAGAATTAAAAGGCCAGTCTCGAAAACCAAGTGGACGGCGCAGCACCTTGAAAACTCGGCTT
>VYLK01000944.1_pt1 | contig 10100 bp, 13 predicted proteins | sample 5114321 | NCBI WGS metagenome assembly VYLK01 (sample SAMN12291792, study PRJNA351875) | freshwater metagenome | isolation source: freshwater lake | place: USA: Michigan, MSU2 Lake | collected 2011-08-16
GCTTCTGCAATAGCGCGTTGACGTGTAAGCTATAAGTGTTATCTTCGTTCCACGTTTGGTGTCGGGGACAGGACGCGGCTTCGAAAGCGCGCTACTGCAGAAGCACAAACGTTGTGTGTAATGCTTTCCATTAAGAGATGACCACGAAAAAGAATCAAAGTTTTATTAGCTCGACACTGAAGTTTTGTATCGCAGGACTATTTATTCCCATGGTGACAGTTTATGCTATTGTTGGACTTCAAATGGGGATAGACTATTTGGGAATTGAATGCAAAACATCGTGGACAATCTTATGGACAATTACAACCGTGGGAGCAATAGCTGCACCCTTTGTTTTTGTTAGACTGATGAACAAGAAACTTTCGACTAGATACAATTTTTCGAATGACAAACTTCTTAATTTTAATATTATTGAGTTTACATTTATACAATGTAGTCTCGCAACATTTTTTACCAACGGACAGACACTTTGTTACGGTAACGGTGGACAAAATGGAATAGAGTTTATGTTTACAGGCTGGCTGGCGTTACCATTCTTAATTGTTTTAAGCTTAACGTTTGACAATTTAAGAAGCAGGAAAATCGAAGAGTTGAGAGCGGACAAATTGAGCAACTAAAAAGAGTGGAGTAGAAAGCACTACACACAACAAAATGCTTCTGCAATAGCGCGGTGACGTGTAAGCTATAAAAGTTATCTTCGCTCAACGGTTGGTCTCGGGGACAGGACGCGGCTTCGAAAGCGCGCTACTGCAGAAGCACAAACGTTGTGGCCAATTGGTCGTGGACAGAGAAGTTTAAACCGACAAAAAATTATGAATAAATGAAGTCAGTGACTATGGGAATTCGATTGAGCCTACTAAGTGTGCTTTTTCTTACTACAATTAATAGCACCATTTGCGGACAAATTCAAATTGTTGGCAGGTTTAAGTCAATTGGAAAAGATACTATCATATCAGTTTACAAACCAATAGGTGGTTTTTATAACAAGTCCTTTGAATTGAAGGATGGTATAAAAATTAAGAATGGAACTTTTAGCACAAGTCTGACCATAGATGAACCAGGATTCATTTGCCTCCAAAGTAAAAGCATTCCTAAGACTATATTTTATGTTGAAAATGAGGGACAAGTAGAGATACTATTTTTCAAAGACGAAACAGGGCTAAGTAAAGTAAAATACTCTGGGAGTAATGAAATTGTAAACAATATACTTGCAAACAATAGCCCTTTAGACAATCAAAACTTTCTTCAGTTTGGATTGCCTGAAATCTTTAAAACGGAATCAGCAGATGCTTTTTTTGAAATCGCGAACCGAGAACTTGAAATAAGCACTAAGCCATTCAAAGTCCAACTTGAAAAAAAGAGAATCACTCAGCGATGCTATCAAGCAATGATGGCTGAAACTGAACAAGCCATGCTTTATTGGGTTAGTATGTATCTTAAAGATTTTCAGATGCCTGACAATGAATTGCCATACGTAACTAAGCTCAATCATGATGAAGTAAAAAAATTAGCCCAGATATTTTACTCAAAGTACGACCCTTATCAAAGTAGATACGCATCTGCGACAAGAACGCAACAGAATCAAATGACTAAATCTAAACTGATTGAAAAGAATCTTCTTGACAACGAAAAAGAGATGATTCCAATCTGGGCTAAATTCGCAGACGATTTCATAAAAATTGTGTCAGGGCTGTCTGCAATTGACTTTGCTCCTGATTCTGTCCAAATGAGTTTCGTTGGCAATATTCTACTTTCTGCTCTCACGTACCAATCAGTAGACAACAAAATATTTAATCAGGCTTTTAGTATTTATAAGACAAAATTTCCAAGTAGTCCATTTAATCCATTAGTTATAAGCCATCCATATTTTAACAAACAACAAACGCACGTCCCGGAAAATGAGGAATCTGGAGAGGTTCATTTGACTAAATTCATTGATGCAGGTGAAATAGAAAATCTTCAAAATTTAATAAAGACTAATTTTGGAGGAAAGACTGTCTTCGTGGACTTTTGGGCTACTTGGTGTTCTCCCTGTATTGCAGAATTTCGAAACGAACCTTTTTTAAAGAGTTTCTTACAAGAAAAAAAGATAGTTATTCTCTATGTATCAATTGATAATCCAAGTGACAAAGCTAAATGGGAAAAAGCAATTGCCAAGTATAAGCTTTCGGGTTATCACTGTTTGGTTAACAAAGATATTAAGGAGAAACTTGACAAGTGGTTTGCAGGAATTCCCCGTTATATGCTCTTTGATTCAAAGGGTGAGCTACTAGACGACAATTTACCGAAACCGAGCACCACGACAGAGCTTTATACAAGAATTACTCAACTATTAAGGTAACGGAAATTGTAGACAACGAATAAACCAACTGGCCACAACAGCAGCTATAACCAATGGCGGGTTGACGTGTATGTATAAAGTTTTAACTTCGCTATTCCGTTTTGGCCACGGTGGACAATAACGTTTTCAAAAGCCCGCCACTGGTTATAGCCAAACGTTAGCGGCAAGCGCAAAAAAAGAGTTGACAAAGAATGACAAGAGGAGATATCCACAGAATATTATTGTACTTCATTTCACTAGTTTGGTTTATTAACGGACTCGTGTGCAAAGTCCTAAACCTTGTTCCCCGACACGAACAAATTGTCTCACGAATTTTAGGTAATGACCATTCACGACTTCTGACATTTTTAATTGGACTTTCAGAGATTGTTATGGCTGTTTGGGTTTTAATCGGATTTAAGAAGAGGTTTAGTGCCATTACACAAATTATTGTTATCGGGACAATGAATACGATTGAATTTATTTTAGTCCCAGACTTATTGCTATGGGGTAGACTCAATTCACTATTTGCACTTCTCTTTATTTTATTAATTTACTTTAACGAATTTTTACTCAACAGGAAACTTAACCAATTTTAATGCTCTCATTTCTTAAAAACCACCCGTTTGCTGTTGAAGCATTTTTTGAGAGTTCTATTGTTTTAACATTTGCAGTTCCTAAAGAACAGTTGGAAAATCTTATTCCGAAATGTTTGACACTTGATACATTCCAAGATAAATGGGCATTTATTGCAATCGCAATGGTTCAGACGAAGGATTTGCGACCAAAAGGTTTTCCGAAATTCATGGGTAACGATTTTTTCCTTATTGGCTACCGTGTCTTCGTTCGTTATAAAAATACTTTGGGAAAGAATTTACGTGGACTGTACATTTTAAAATCCGAAACCGACAAAAAGAAAATGGAATTAATGGGCAATATTTTTACTCATTACAATTACACAACAACGGACATCAACAAAATTGACAGAATTAATGAAAAAGAAATCAACTCAGTCATTTCAAAGTTTAAAGTCACGATTGACAAGACTGAAGGAGACATTTCTTTACCGCAAAATTCACCATTTTCAGACTGGAAAGAAGCACGAAGGTTTGCAGGACCTTTACCCTTTACTTTTACGTACAACAAAAACACCAAAGAAGTCCTGGTCATTGAAGGCGTGAGGGAAAACTGGACACCTACTCCCGTAAAAATTAAGGACTATGATTTTGCTTTTCTAAGTTCATTGAACCTTCAAAACAGTTTCTTAGCAAATGCTTTTATTATTAAAAATATTCCATACTATTGGAAAAAAGGTAAGATTGAGCAATGGAAGTAAAAAGAATACCATTTCAAGGAGTTCTAAATATTCTAAGCTTTAACAGACACTTTTATATAATAGGTCTAGGGGTGCTGGGTTTAATAACAGCAAGCTATATGTTAATTGGATGGTCAAATCTTTTGTATTGGTTGATTGTAGCATCCTTTCTTTATGGACTAATAATGCCTTTGATAATATCAGCCTATGTCTACGACTTTTCTGGATACTATACTTTTCAATGGTTGAATAATTGTTCGGTTTCAGACTCAAGTACAAATGAGATAATAAATATTAATGCTGGATTTGATGAAACAAGTTTTATCATAAAAAGTCATTTTCCTCAGTCTAATTTAAAAGTTTTTGATTTCTATAATGCCAAGCAGCACACTGAACCCGCCATTATAAGAGCCCGAAAAGTAAGTCTAGTTTATCCAAATACACAGCAAATAAAATCAAACTCGATACCTTTAACCGACAAATCTGTGGATATAATATTCCTATTGTCGGCTGTTCATGAAATAAGGTCACATGATGAAAGAGTTCAATTTCTAAAAGAGTGTAATAGGGTTTGCAAACCCAATGGTAAATTAATTATGGTCGAGCACCTGAGAGACTTTTCGAACTTTCTAGCCTTCTCAATAGGATTCACACATTTCTTTTCTCGTTCTACATGGCAACAGGCTTTTAAGCAAGCTGGATTTCTTTCCTTTCAGGAAATTAAGTTTACTCCGTTCATGTCAATCTTCAACGTTGCCCCTTAACTAAAAATGGAAATTCACTTTAAAATAATTGGCGTTCTTTTAATTGGTCTTGCCATAATGCATTTGATTTTCCCAAAGTACTTTAATTGGACTGATGACTTGAAATCTATCAGTTTAATAAACCGACAAATGATGTACGTTCATACATTCTTTATTGGTCTTGTTGTGTTTCTCATGGGTCTATTGTGTCTGACTTCCTCTGACGACCTCATCAAGACAGAATTTGGAAATAAAGTAACATTAGGACTCGGTGTTTTCTGGACAAGCAGACTAACAATTCAATTCTTTGGCTACTCATCAAAGCTCTGGAAAGGGAAAACATTTGAGACAACTGTACATATTTTGTTCTCCCTTCTTTGGACATATTTAAGTGTTGTTTTTATTTGGACTTCGTTACATTGACCAAGTTGACCAAAAAAAGGGTGGGACATTGCGCCAGCCGCTAACAGCATGTTTCTGCAATGGTGCCATGACGAGTTAATTTAAAGTTTTATCTTCGTTCAACATTTAGTTTCGTGGGACAGGACGCGGCTTCGATAAGGCACCACTGCAGAAACACAAACGTTGGGCGCAATGGCCGCAGGAAAAATGAGACAACTAATTAACGTAGGACTTTTAATACTTATCTCATGTGGGACACCAACTGAGTCGGTTGACAATTCATTTTATAATGACAGGCAATTTAGTTTTTACGACCCGTCAGACGAGAACTTTAGCTTGAATGTATGGATTAGAAAACCTGAAAACATTCGGACTCTTCACGAGACTTTCAAAAAGTATGGTTACAGTAAGTTATTTTCTGACTACGATTTAACATCAAATCCTTGTATGATTTGGAGTTACATCAATAAGCCATGTTCGACATTGATTGACAGTTTAATTTTAACATACCCGCAAGCGGACAAATCATCAAAATATTATAGGGAATTTTGGGGCAGACGAAAAGCGGAACAAAACGACACGACTGTTTATGTGATTCTTAAAGAAGTAAAGGACGAATTGATAAATAAAAACAAGTTGACATTTGACGACCGACTAACAAACGACACGATTTATAACCTTTTGAGAATTAAGTTTAAGCAGCCCGACAATGAATCCGAAGCAATCGACAATTTTAACTACTTGACTAAAATTGGACTTAATCTTTCTGCTTATAACTTGTTGTACGAATCAGGTTGGTACGAGAGCTTCAAGTGGGACAAAAACAAAATGAAAGAAAAATTGAAGACGGACACGGCTGACTGGTGCGCTTATCCAATAATCGTTGACGACACGAAATGAGATTTGAGTAACGGCCACAGCGCCCAACAGTATGTTTCTGCAATGGTGCCGTGACGAGTTAATTTAAAGTTTTATCTTCGTTCAACGCTTAGTTTCGTGGGACAGGACGCGGCTTCGAAAAGGCACCACTGCAGAAACACAAACGTTGTGCACAATTGCCTTATGACTAGAGGACTAACGACAATCTTACTGACCTACGCGACACTTACGTGTTGCGGACAATTGTACAACTACAATGACAGTGACGTGATTGAGAACAAAAGCGTTGACAACGTTATAGCAGTGATCGACAAAGAAGATTTAAAACTGTACAAGGACAAAAAGGAGATTCCGAAAATTATCAAAGCGACAATTAAGTCATGGGACAGGAAATTTAAACTTGCAAACCCTGGACAATATTACGAGGCGACAGATATTGTCAGCGGAAGACATCCAAGGCGACAACTTATTGCAATATTCAAAAGCGAAAAATATTTCATCATGACATATAATCATGGCGGTTACGGTCATCATAGACATATCATGTACTTTCAAATCGACAACGACAAAGTAATCGACTTTTGGGTTGGTTATGGACGTGGACGAGGGAACGAAATGGAGGACAAGCAAAATATTAAAGACTGGTTGACATTGAAGGCAGGTAGTCTACAGACTAATTTTGTAGAGTATTAGGCAACTGTGCACAACACAATGTTTCTGCTATGGTGCGGTGACGTATCGCCCAAAGTTTATATCTTCGTTCAACGTTTGGTTTCGGGGACAGGACGCAGCTTCGGAAGCGCACCACAGCAGAAACACAAACGTTGTTCATTACTGACATTCACGACTTTAACAGCCGTTGGACAAGTTAAAGTCTTGACGACTGACAGTGATACGGTTTTCTGGGTTAAGTACTACAAAACCTTGAGAAGTGAAATCCGACTTGAGCCAACCGACAAAATCCAAAGCGACTTCTATTTCAGATTCTGGGACGGGAGAAAAGTCATTGAGTTAAAACGAGTAGATAAGAAACTACAGGGGACAGTGACCTTCCTACTCCGACAATGTAAGAAGAACAAAGAAGGCCGACTTTACTTCAAAAAGACTGTATTGACTGACCGGACAACTCAAATAATATTTGACTTGGTGACCAAAGAAAACATAATTAACCTGCCGTCTGACAAATACATTAAAGGTTGGGACGGTGGACTTGATGGAATAACATATCTAGTTGAACATGCCGACAGTGACAGTTATTCATTTAAGAATTACTGGACTCCGACTTACTACCAAGACAAACTTACAGAGGCAAAACAGTTAGTTGACTTCGTAGACAAATTAAATAATATTGATGAACTCAAAATATTGGGAAAGAAATTTATGGACCGACAGCCATTTTCAAGCTGGTATGGCTCTATTGGCGGTGGGACAATAGTTTCAAAAATATATTAGATTGGAGATGCAAACGTCTGCCAACAGCATGTTTCTGCAATGGTGCCGTGACAGGTTGATATAAAGTTTTATCTTCGTTCAACGTGTTCGTTTCGTGGGACAGGACGCGGCTTCGATATGGCACCACTGCAGAAACACAAACATTGTGGGCAAGGCGCTAAAAATAAATTGATCTAAGGAACAAATGAGACAAAGAATTTATACTGACACATCAGTTGTAGGTGGATTCTTCGATGAGGAATTCAAGGACGCGACTCAGCGACTTTTCGGACGACTGGAAAAAGATGAGGTTAGATTCATTATTTCTGACCTTCTTGAATTAGAGCTAATACAAGCTCCGAGACATGTGAGTGACTTACTTTTAAAGTATCCGGCTGACAGGTTTGAGAGAATAGAATTGACTCAAGAAATCATGGATCTGGCCAACAAGTATATTTCGGAAAAGGTAGTTGGACGTACCAGCCTCGAGGACTGCCGACACATTGCCCTGGCGACAATTAACCGGGTTGACGTGCTAGCGAGTTGGAACTTTAAACATATCGTCAACCTTGAGAGAATAAAAGGATATAATTCAGTAAATTTGAGATTGGGTTACCCAACAATTGAGATACGGACACCACAAGAATTAGTGAGTTATGGAGACTAAAGAGAAAATAAAAACATTTGACGCGGTGAAAATGATGAGAGAGATTCGCGACAAAGTCAGCGATGAAACTCAAGCTATGACTTTGGAACAATTGAAAAAGTACATTGCGGACAAATTAAAACAATCCCACCTAAAAACTATCGGACGATAGCGCCCAGGCCACAACAGCATGTTTCTGCAATGGTGCCGTGACGAGTTGGTATAAAGTTTTATCTTCGTTCAACGTTTCGTTTCGTGGGACAGGACGCAGCTTCGAAAAGGCACCACTGCAGAAACACAAACGTTAGCGGCCATTTCAAAAGAAGACTCGACAACTAATTACCATGCGCCAATTATTCCTGCTATTTATGTTGACTTCTTGCTCATACAAATTTCCAACACCTTATCGTGGAGCATTACCAACATCGACTAACCCGGGGGCAGTTAGTACCTCGACTTCACTACCATTTAATGACATTAACTCAAATTCATTTATAATCTCTAAGCATGACGGCTACTTAGATTCAAAAGTGATTGGTTATAAATTACCGAAGGACACAGTTAATGGCGCCTTCTTTCAAAATGAAATGCAAGGAATAGTTCCTTTCGGTTATGGAAAGGGAGTTTTGTATCCTGGGACTGTCTGGGTTAGTGTGGGCAAACTTATTGATGAGGCTGAAATTACTAATTTGCATTGGGCTGAGTTTCTTTATTACGTAAGACGAGACTTATCAGAGAGCGACTACACTAGAATGCTTCCTAACTTTAACCAATTACCCAGACCGGACTACTTTACAAATCCATTCTTCAGATTCTATCCAGTAGTCGGAATTACTTATGAGCAAGCTGAAGCCTATTGCCAATGGAGGACGCACATAGTCAATGAACTGAACAAAAGACAAATGAATGCAAAGGGAATTATACCACCAAAGAAATTCACCCTTGAGTTTAGACTACCGACTGAAAAGGAATGGGAAACCTATGCTGCATGTGGGATAGATATAACCAAACATCCACAAGGAGTAAAATATATCGAATCTGAAATAAAGGTGAATCCTAATGCAGCAAACTACTTGAAATTCAAAAATGAATTAAGTCAGTCGACAAGTCAGATACGGCATGACATTAGGGAATTCAATAAGAAAAAGGAAAGACTTGTTATGTTCAACATTGACAGAGTTGATGCTCCGTACTTCCTAATTAACAAAACACCGTTTTACGTTTTTGATTTACCAATTAACAATTATGGACTATATAACATGACTGGTAATGTGGCAGAACTAGTCAAAGAGAAAGGAATTACAAAAGGAGGAAGTTACCGGGACAAAATAGACGACTGTTCGATTGATAAGAAAGGAGAATATATTGGGGCATCACCGACAGTTGGGTTTCGGACAGTCTGCGAGATAAAGTACTTTGAATGAAACGGCCGCTAACAGCAGCTATTTGCAATTGCGGGGTTTGGGTGTTAAACTAAAGTTTATGTTTCACAATGTAGTTCGGTCACGTGGGACAATTTTACAGCAGGTCGGCTTTAACATTCCGCTGCGCTCCATTTTTAAAGCCTCCTATGCCCGCAACTGCAAATAGCCAGACGTTGGCGGCAATTTTTCTCGACAGTATGGACTTCGAACTAAATAAAGGACTTGGGACTTGGTTGACTACTTTAAACCGTAGGACAATTGAAGAAGTATATCAAGTCGACTTCATTGAAGACCGACTTAATGACGGCTATTTGCCTTGGATTCTCATATTGACTTTTAAGGACTTCGACAAGTATTTAGAAATTGAAGGGGACTTTGACGGAGACCACATTAAGATTTTACTTGCTGACATAAGAGGACTAAAAAAAAGAATCGAGGAAAACATAGAACCCAATTTGTGGACTGTTTACAAACCCGACAAAGAAAACTGGGGGAGAATCATTGGACAAACTGTTAAGAGAATTGAATACGGAGTGGACAAGGAGGAGTTTGAGATTAATGGAACCCGGACTAAAGGACAAAGAGACCTATTCACCTTTATAAGATTTCACTTTGGCGACTTCTTTGTGACAGTTTTTGAAGGCGGCACTGGACTATTTATCACAGACGACTCAAATATTAAATTGAACTTCGAGGAGACGTTTGACAAATACGACACGAGATAAAAAACTGCCGCCAACAATGTGTTTATGCCAGCTGCGGGTGACGTGCTAAATTGAAGTTTAGTTTTTATATTTCGTTTCGGCACGTGGGACAAGACGCAGCTTGTAATACTCCCCGAAATTAGGGCCACGAGGTTAGTTCAAAAACGAATTACTAAATTGACTAACCATGAAGAAGCAAACCAGACGAAAATTTACCCCGGAGTTCAAAGCCCGGG
>VYLK01001363.1_pt1 | contig 10100 bp, 9 predicted proteins | sample 5114321 | NCBI WGS metagenome assembly VYLK01 (sample SAMN12291792, study PRJNA351875) | freshwater metagenome | isolation source: freshwater lake | place: USA: Michigan, MSU2 Lake | collected 2011-08-16
CTCGGATGAGAACCGCGCCGGATGGACGAACGACCCCTGCCCCATCCCCAAAGGAATAAAAAAGGGTTCGCGCGCCGCGAGCTCGCGTGCGTGATGGCGGTCATGTAGGAGCAATGCCCTCAAAACTCAAGGCTTGAGGGCAGTTGGGGGCGTAAACATCACGCCCACCCCTCACCCCATTTCTGCAGCCAAGAAGGCGGCAGCGCGGCGGGCGCCTTTCAGGCGTTGTTCGGGGGTGGACCAGTCGCCATTGACGACCATCTTGCCGTCTGGCCGCAAGCGAAACAGAGCGGGCTGTTTTTGCACGGCGGCGACCAGCTTCATCGGGTCGGGCGCGGACTCTGGCCGGAAGGTCAGGACCGCCCCTTTTGGCCCGGCATCGAGCTTGGCGATGTGAGCCTTGCGGCAAAGCGCTTTCACGCCCGCAATCTGGATCAACTGCCGCGCTTCTTCCGGCAAAGGACCAAAGCGGTCGGCCAGTTCTGCGGCATAGCTGTCGCGATCTGCATCGCTTTCAAGCTCGCTCAAGCGGCGATAAAGCGATAGGCGCACATTGAGGTCGGCCACATAATCTTCTGGGATCAGAACCGCGACGCCGAGATTGATCGCTGGCGACCACGACCGGGCGGAGACGATTTCGCCACCATCTTGCAGGCTCGCCACCGCTTCTTCCAGCATTTGCTGATAAAGCTCGACGCCGACCTCACGTATATTGCCCGATTGTTCTTCGCCCAAGAGGTTGCCACCGCCGCGCATATCGAGGTCATGGCTGGCCAATTGGAAGCCAGCACCGAGACTGTCGAGTGATTGCAGGATTTTCAGGCGCTTTTCCGCGCTTTGCGTAATCGGCCTTTCTGCCGGAACCGTCAGATAGGCATAGGCGCGGGTCTTGGACCGACCAACGCGGCCGCGCAATTGATACATTTGCGCAAGGCCAAACATATCCGCCCGCCAGGTAATCAGCGTGTTGGCGCGGGGAATATCCAAGCCACTCTCCACAATCGTGGTGGAGATCAGCACATCATAAACGCCTTCATAGAAGGCGGTCACGATTGGCTCCATCTGGGTCGGGCTCATCTGACCATGCGCCACCGCATAGGTCATTTCCGGCACCATTTCTTTCATGAAACGCTCAATGTCTTCCAGATGCTCAACACGCGGGGCGACAAAGAAGGCTTGGCCGCCACGATATTTCTCACGCAGCAAGGCTTCGCGGATGGTGATCGGGTCCCACGGCGTCACATAAGTGCGCACGGCCAAGCGGTCGACCGGCGGCGTAGCAATGATCGACATTTCGCGGATGCCAGCCAGCGACAATTGCAAGGTGCGCGGGATCGGCGTGGCCGACAAAGTCAGCACATGGGTATCGGTGCGCAATTCTTTCAGGCGCTCTTTGTGCTTCACGCCAAAATGCTGCTCTTCATCGACGATCACAAGGCCCAAGTCACGGATCGCTAGGTCCTTGGCAAAGATGGCATGGGTTCCAACCACGATGTCAATCTTGCCATCAGCCAAGTCGCGCTTGGTATCGGCGGTTTCTTTGGTACCCACCATGCGAGACAATTGCCGCACACGAATGGGCCAGCCCCGGAACCGCTCGCTAAAGGTCTTAAAGTGCTGGCGGGATAGCAGCGTCGTGGGGCAAACCACCGCCACTTGCCGGCCACTCATCGCCACGACAAAGGCTGCGCGCAAGGCGACTTCGGTCTTACCAAAGCCCACGTCGCCACAAATCAGGCGGTCCATCGGATGGCCTGCTGCCAAGTCATTGAAGATGTCTTCAATCGCCGACAATTGATCATCGGTCTCATCCCATGGGAAGCGGGCACAGAATTCATCATAATCGCCAGAGCTAGCCAAAATCGGCTCCGACACTTTTGCCGCGCGGGCTGCCGCGATCTTGATCAGCGCTTCGGCCATATCTTTCAGACGTTGCTTGGCCTTCGCCTTACGGCCCTGCCATGCCACACCGCCCAATTTGTCCAAAAGTGCGGTCGCATCTTCCGAGCCATAGCGTGAGACGAGTTCGATATTCTCAACCGGCAGGAACAACTTGTCGCCACCGGCATAGATCAGTTCTAGGCAATCGTGCGGCGCGCCCTGCACGTCCAAGGTGCGCAAGCCTTCATACCGTCCAATGCCGTGGTCGATATGCACCACAAGGTCACCTGCCGACAGGCTGCCAGCTTCCAGAATAATGCTTGCCGCTTTTCGGCGTTTGCGGGCGCGGCCCAAGCGCTCACCCAAAATGTCCTGCTCAGACAGGATGGCATAGTCTTCGGCAACAAAGCCGCGCTCTAGCGGCAGAACGGCCAGACCAATCGCCCCTTTGGGCATGAGGGCAATCGCCTCTGCATTGGGCAAGGGGAAGAGTGCCGCCATGCCATGTTCTTGCAACACATGGCCTAAACGCTCTGCCGAGCCTTCCGTCCACGCAGCCAGAATGGGCTTTATGCCCTGCGCGGCCAAAGCCTCCACATGCTTACGGGCCGCATCCCAAACATTGACGCCTTCGGTGGCGCGTTCGGCGGCGAAGTTACGGCCAGCCTTGGCACCGCTCTCAATCAGCGCTTGACCACCTTCTGCCTCTTGATAGGCGCTGAGACGACGGACATCCCGGCTGGCGAGCAAGCCTTCGAGCTCGGCGACTGTGGCATAAAGCCGTTCGGGTGGCAGAGGGTTATAAGGGGCAGAGCCCTTGGGCGGCGGGATACGGCGCGCTTCATAATAGTCCGTCACTTGGGCCGCACGCTCGGTCGCAGCATCCAAGGCATGGGGGTCGAGACTGATCAGGGCATCCTTGCCGACATAATCAAATACCGTCTCCATATGCTCATGGAATAGCGGCAACCAATGCTCCATCCCATTGCGGCGCATCCGTTTGGTGACGGCTTCATAGAGCGGATCGCCTTGGGCGGCACCAAACAATTCCAAATAGCCGAGGCGGAAGCGGCTGGCGGCCACATCATCCAGAATGGCCTCTGACACAGGTGCTAACACCACGCCTTGCAATTGATGGGTCGAGCGCTGGGTCTCTGGGTCAAAGCTACGGATGCTTTCAAGCGTATCGCCGAATAGGTCGAGGCGCACGGGCTCTGGCAGTTCCGGCGGGAACAAATCAATCACCCCGCCTCGTATGGCAAAGTCCCCACGCTCGCGCACAGTCGCGGTGCGCACATAGCCATTGGCGGCAAAATAGGCCTGAACAGCACTGACATCGAGGATCTGGCCGGGCCGGGCCGAGAAAGACGCGGCGCGTAGCCGGTCCCTTGGCGCAACACGCTGAAGAAGCGACGCCCCCGTCGTGAGAACCAGTACCGGCGCATCGCCCTCTTTGCGCCGGATCAATTGGGTAAGGGTCGAAAGCCGCGTTGCGCTGATTTCAGGGGCTGGCCCTACACGGTCATAGGGCAGGCAATCCCAAGCCGGTAGGCGTAGAACCGACAGGCTAGGCGCATAGAAACGAACAGCAGCCAGAAAACTCGACGCCTGCGCATCGTCGCGCGCCACATGCAACGTCACCCCGCCCCGCAGCAAAGCGGCACGCGCAATTAGCCCAGCGTCATAGCCTTCAACGGCACCTGACACACGCAACGGGCCAACGGCGTTGGCGAGGGTTTCGACAAGAGAGATCGGCATCGGGCGCTGTGCTTTTGAGGAGGATGGTCACGCGATATAGCGATCCCCTGCCCCCTTGGCGAGGGTCAGTGCTTTCGCACGTGCCACCCAACTCCAGCGCTTTGGCATGCAAAGCGGTGACTTCAGCAAGGGTGTCGACTTGGATGGCGATCATGGCACCGTTGCCAAAGGTTGCCGGCGCGCCGTCGTGCGGGCGGGTCACCATCAGCATCGCCCCTTCGCTCAGGCGATAGATCAGGCCAGCAGGTGTTGGCATCAAGGGCTTGCCACCAACTTCAGCAAGCAGCGCGGTGTAAAAGGCTGTCGCCTTATCAAAATCATTGGTGCCAACGCACAAATAGCCGATTTTCGCCATGGTGTTCTCTCCCCTGTTGTTTTGAGGTTCTTGTGCGGCGCTTAGCAGAGAGCGTCAAGCAGCCGGGCGAAACAAAATGGGCCATGGATGGCGTCCATCCACAGCCCTTTGTTCCTCGACTTTGCAGGAATTACTTCAGGATCAGCTCTTGCAGCTCCATCGAGCCCTTTTGCTCCCGCATTTTACGGCGCGCGGCAGAAGCGGTCTGTACGGTGCGGTCGGTCTGGGCCATATATTCGTTCAGTTTTTTGTCGATTGCGTCTTTTTGTGCGTTGGTTGCATAGTCCTTGTATTCAATTAGCAAAACCAAACTTGGTTCACCTTCGCGGGCATTGTTGATTGCCAAGACGCGATAACTGAGGACGACGCCCTCTTTCTTCAAGAATTCATTGGATTTTTTCCAGCGGTCCGAAAGATAGTCCATGTAATTTTCAAATTCGCCGGGCAACACTTTGATGTAGCTCAGTTGAAATACCGAGCCCGGCTTGTAGCTCGACTCCTGAGCCATAGCGGGTGCGGCGGCACCCATCGTCAAAGCCATAGCTAATGCTGCCCCCGCAGCCAAACGCGTGATCATGTTCATATCGTTTCTCCAATCAACCTGTGCATCAGGGCTCCCGATGAGCGCGCTCACCTAAAAGCAGGGTCGAAAGCGGTGACAAGGGGAGATCAAAAATGTTCTTACCCGTAAGAAACATTTTTGCAGAAAGCCAACACAAGTCGGCTAAAGGGGCGGTCTAGTGGGCCCCAACCAGCACAACCCCGACCAGTATGGCAGCGTAATGCAAGCCCGCTGCGGCCACGACATGGCCATGCCAAATCGCGCGGCGGAACTTTAGTCGTTTAGCGGCGTAGAAGATTGTGCCCACAGAGTAGACAACGCCGCCCGCCGCCAACAGCCACATCGCGACAGCGGGAACTTCTTCAATCATAGGCTTGATGGCAATGACGACCATCCAGCCCAGCGCGAGATAGAGAACGACCCAAATCGTTTTTCCAAGGCCAGGTAAAAACATCTTGCCCGCCATACCCAGAGCCGCCAACGACCAGACAGCCGTCGTCATGCCAATGGACCAAGCCCCGGTCAAAGCTTGGGTGGTAAAAGGGGTGTAGCTCGCGGCAATCATCAAGAAGATGCCGGCGTGGTCTAGGCGGCGCAAAAACGGCTGCCAACTTGGTTTGGCAAAATTATAGGCCAGCGAGAACGCCAGCATGGCGATTAAGCCCAAGGCATATATGGAAACCGCTGCGACTTTGCCCAGCATCCCGTTGCTTACGGCCAGACCCAGAGCGAGACCGCCGCCAAATAACGCCAAGGTTAGGCCAGCGATATGGACGATTAAGTCCGCCCGACGGGCCCATACACTGGGATAATGATCAAGGTCTGTTGCCATGAGGTCGAGTATACAGATGTTTGTGTCATTCGTAAGGGCGCGACTCCGTCTCGCCCGTCAACTTGTCCGACGAATGGTTTCAACCGTGAAGCTCATCGCCTGCAGCGTTTCCATCACAGGGCCCTGATATTTTTCCGGAACCGGCACTTGGCCCACGATCCAATAATAAACGTCCCAATCGGCTTGGTCGAGCAAGGCTTCAAAGAGGCTTAAGTCCTCTGAGCTGGCGTTGGCCAAATGCTGGTCGGCAAAGGTACCCATCAAGAAATCATGTTCGCGGAACCCGCGCCGCCAAGCGCGATAGCGCAATTGCTTGATCCACGTGTCGCGGTCTTCCATCAGAACTCTCCTGTCTTGCGTTTTCATATAGCGCGCCAATCACATTCCAGCACACTTGACCGCAGTGCATTTGTGCCGTTCGGTAGGGTTTCTGCAGGTCTCATAGAACAGCGCCGCCCATCGGCGCGCGAGATCATCCAGTGGGGAAAGAACATGAGTGAAGCGCGCGGCCGGAAAACGATTTTCATTACCGGGGCTGGATCAGGCATTGGCCGGGCAACGGCCCATTATTTTGCCCAGCGCGGCTGGTATTGTGGCCTCTATGACGTCAACGCCGCAGGTATCGCCGAAACAGCGGCGGACATGCCGGTGGATTCCTATTGCACGGGTGTGTTCGATGTCCGTGACCGCCATGGGTGGAGCAATGCTGTCAGCCAATTTGGCGATGCCACGGGTGGGCGGATGCATGTCTTGTTCAACAATGCCGGGATCGGCAAACATGGCTGGTATGAAGAGGTTGGCCAAGATGACGCCGATCTTGTGGTCGACGTGAACCTAAAAGGCGTGATGAATGGCGTCTATGCCGCCCTGCCGCTCTTGGAAACAACGCCAGGTGCCCGTGTCATCAACACAGCATCGACCGCAGGACTTGTTGGCTCACCGCGCCTTGCCGTTTATTCGGCCACGAAGTTTGCGGTACGGGGTTTGAGCGAGGCTTTAGACGTTGAGTTTTCGCGCAAGAATATTCGCGTCGTCGCCTTATGCCCTTGGTTCGTCGACACCCCCATTCTCGATATGGTGGAAAAGGCTGGGTCAAACTCGAAAGAGCGTCCTGCTATGGCCGGCATTGAAATCTACCCCGTCGAGATGGCTGCCGCACGAACCTGGGATGCGGTGCACGGGGATGACGTCATCGTCAAAGTCGGCAAAGCCGCCGACCGCGCGCACTTCTTTAGCCGCTTCTTGCCCAAGTATCTCGCCAAGCAAATGCGCAAAAGCGTCTTGAATGGCTAAAAGCAAAAACAAAATGCCCTCGCCGGAGACAGCGAGGGCATCTGATAGGTTGGAAGTCAAAATGGACTTCGTTTGGGTTTACCGCACATTTGGGCGGTAGAAGACATGGCCCCCAATGCTGGTGACGCGGCGGTAGACGCGCGCCCAACTTGGAGCAACAAACGTCGCATGGAAGTGGGTCGCACCGGGTGCTACACCGGGTCTCCACCCATCGACGACACGTTCTGCGATCTCATTGGCACGTTGCCATTGTAGACCACTTGGGGGGCGCTTAGCGCTGCACGCCCAAGAGAATTGGCAACTCCGTCCTGAACGCTGATAAACAACGCCGCAGAAACTCTTTGGATATGCCTTTGAAGCCACCCGCGTTGCAACCACTTCAGCTACTGCTTCTTGGCCGCGACGGGGCTCACCCTTCGCTTCATAGTATACTGCCTCAGCCAGACACCGTACCTGACGCGCACGGTCGAGCTCGGCCGTGTTGCGCTTCGATTGCGGAGTACCCTGGGATTGGGTCGTGGTTATGTCGGCATCAACCTGGGCATCTTCCACCACAGGTTCTGCATGAGCGATCGTGCTGAGGCATACGATCAAACACACAGTCCCTAGGACGGTCGCAGCATCACGCGCGAAGGTCCTAGAGAGGCCGGTCTGTCCCGACTTCATGACGCCATCGTTGCAATTCCGCATAGGGGGCATGCCCGAGCTGTTCTTGGGTCGATTTGGACCCTTTTGAGCGTCAATGGAACAAGAAATTTGTCGATCAAATTGCGTGAACAAGTGCCTCAAATGGCCGCCACAACACCCAGTTTGATTCGCCTTATTTGGGCGAAACCGCAGTCGGAGCCTGGCTGCGGGGAACCCCGTTTGCGGACGCCACGGCACTGATGCCAGCCAAAGCGCGCAGGCGTTTAGCTTCTGCTGCGTCGGCACCTGCGAGATAGGTGTCACGTGCCGCGAGGCTTGGCCAGACAGCAACCATGAAGCGATCAAACACGGTGTCACCTTCCATGGGCGTGAATTGGCCAATGCCCGGTGAATTGACCAATTGCCCGCCAGAGCGCTTTACGCCGTCTACAAAGCTGGCCGCGGCGCGCTCAGAGGCCTCTTGCTCGGCAGCACCTTTGCCGGTGGGCCCGGTCATAACGATCAGAAAGCCCGCCCCTGCCCCTTCAAACGGCGTCGGCCCAGCTCCCTCGATGGCTACTACGCTGAACACACCGGCATTGTCGCGCTTGCGAATGGCGGTCCGGTAAGCCTCCCCCCACCAGAAGGCATCAGCCCCGGCACGGGTGGGAAATTTGGCAAAGATCACCGAGCGATCTGTCCACGGCCCCTCTAGCCACGTCACCCCGCGCCCGGGGGCCCCGATGGCGAGATAATAGCCATCAAGACTGGCATAAATGGGCGGAAGTGAAGCGGCATATGCGCCGATCTTGGTGCGGTCTGTTGTTTTGCCAACAACGAGCAAATAGCCGGGATTGGGGTTTGTTGGGGTCTGCGCTGCCAAATTGTGTGGCGAAAACAGCGCGGAGACAGCCAGTCCCAACGCCAGAAAGCGAAACCCGAAAACTGAAGCCGCCGTCTTTAGCACCATGACAATCAGTCTCCCCTGAGGCTAGGACACAGTCCACGCCCGATGGGGAAGGATATACTCTTTTATGCGTTTGAGAAGGGTCAGGCGGATGCAGGCCCCGTCAGCCTGCAAACCTAGTCGCGCAACACGTAGCGGCGGTTGACGGGCTGGATTGGTCTTGCGTTCATGGGGAACAAGGCTTGGAATGCTTCCACATCCTTTTGCGAAACCAGAATCGGAGTCGACAGGACTGTCCATAAAACTGTTTCAGAACAAGGTGGTGTGGTCAGAGAACCTTGATAGCGATAAACGCCATCAATAGGGGCGATCATCCCGCGTTGTTCGATCATACCGACGCTGGCTGAGCCCTCTTCTTTCGGGGCCTTTTCCATGATGGTCGAGAACAAGGAATTCTCGCCACCTGGCATCATCAAGACGCCGATAACGGCCAGTCTGCCCTCAGCATTTTTGTGCACGAAGTGGACTTCCATCGGATAATTGCGCCCGTCGATTGTATGTTCCGATGGGGTGTGGAAATGGAATTGCACCAAATCAAACCGCTCGCCATCAATGGTGGCATAGCCGCCATCCTTGCCTTCAACTTGGATGGTGTGGCCATTATTGACCACGTTCCACGCGGCAGGCTTCCAGTGCAGGGCGATGTTGGAGACTTCGGCGTCAACGCCTCCGGTTAAGTCAATCGGGGATTGTTCGAGACCTGAGGCACAAGCCTTGTTGGCTTCCGCGATTTGGCCCCAATTTTCAGGTCCACCTGAGCCCTCATAGCCCCAATGGGCCCCATCTTTTCCGGGAATTAAGTGCGACAGGATAGACTTTTTCTCGCCCTCTGGAGCCGCGTGGGCATCTTTAGATTCATGTGCTGCGGGGGCTGCATGGGCATCTGCGGCATCATGCTTTGCTTCTGCCGCCGCATGTGGTGCTTCACTGCTCATCAAGGCTTTGGCGGTGCCAATGCCGATAACGGCCACCAGTGTTACAATCCCAATACCTGCCAACACACGTTTCATGGCCGCATCCCTCGTCTCTATTCAAGACTATACTTAACCAGAAGGCGTTAAGCCTTTCTCACTTTTTTGTGAGGAGCTTGTGATGAGGAAAGACCTGTCTTCCCGGACGGCCCAGCCGAGTCCCTGATCTTGATCCGCAAACTAACTGAGGTCCCCGCTCGCAGCTCGCGCTCCGGCGGGGATGACAGGTTTGCAATAGAGAATTTATCTGGAAGCATTTTGGTGATCCCTGTGGTCCACCAAACCGCTTCCCGTAGCATGACCGGGCGATTTGTCGCGTCAAGTCCAGATTTCCTTTGGAAATCTGCCGCGTAGCGGCGCGAAGCGGACTTGACCCGCCAAATCGCCCACAAACAATCGAGGCTGGCCTTTGGTGCAGGCAGCGCCTGCACCAAAGCCTTCTAGATGGAAAAGCCCCTCTCCTCTTGGGAGAGGGGAGCGCCGCAAGTCCCCCAACACCAAAAAGGCCCCGGATTGCTCCGGGGCCTTTTCAAATTTGTGAAGTCTCGAAACCTTATTCGGTACCGAGGTCGACGACGTCCATGCCAGCCACTTCGGCAGGCAGAGGCTCCATCGCGCTTTCTTGCTCGATCGCGGCATCGGCATCTTGATAGGCGGCAATCGCCTTCAAGCGGCGGAGTGCACCACCGGTACCGGCTGGGATCAGGCGGCCCACGATGACGTTCTCTTTCAGGCCTTCCAGCGTGTCGTGCTTGCCATTGACCGCTGCGTCGGTGAGGACGCGGGTGGTTTCTTGGAACGACGCGGCCGAGATGAACGAACGGGTCTGCAAGGAGGCTTTGGTGATCCCCAGA
>VYLK01000654.1_pt1 | contig 10064 bp, 8 predicted proteins | sample 5114321 | NCBI WGS metagenome assembly VYLK01 (sample SAMN12291792, study PRJNA351875) | freshwater metagenome | isolation source: freshwater lake | place: USA: Michigan, MSU2 Lake | collected 2011-08-16
GTGATCATGATGGGGGCATGCCGGCGCACCGGCACCGGGCCTTTCACTCCTACTCCTCGGGGCGCGAAGCGCACCCCTGCGGGGTATCCGTTGCAGTCCCTTGCCCGGGAGGTGACCACACGTAAAACAACCCCAAGCCGACACCTGCCCACAAGCAACCGGCACAGCGCGGCAATGTGGTACTCACTTACTTTTCGTGCATCGCCTCCCAAAGAGAACGCTGCAAAAGAGGCGCGCGTAAGTCGTAGTGTCCTCTTCGAGTGACGATACTTTGCAAAATAATAGAGCAAAAGCAATCGACTTACCCGTCTCGGCATTGGATACTGCCACGGAGAAAAAGTAAGTTGTTTGTGCATACATTTCTACTTCCAATATGAAATATAGTTTCCAGCATAACTACACAGGTTATTTTCTTCCATCACACCACATAAAAATTGTCCGCTTTTCCCGCACCAGTTCCACTCCGGATTGGATGCCTTAAACGATTCAACCCCATGTTTTCATCCATCAATCCATTCAGAATTCGGTAACGTCGTATCATAATGCCTCACGCATGGCACCCGGTACGTTAACCACCCGGAGTCGTGCCACCGGTGTAGATTATGCTAATGCTAACCGCATCCCAAAACTAGCTCATCGAACCCGACAATCACCAAGGCAATCAAACCCCTGTGCCCTACCACCAAAAAAACTTCTTCGCCCGCCCTGCTACTTCGTAAACAAGAACTCCGCAAACAAACGAATAAACGATGACAGGCGGGCTTGAACTCCCCCGCTAGTCGGTGCGGCCTGCCATCAAACTAAGAAAAACTTACCATTCAAATACCCTATTTCAAACGATTTTCAGTGGAGGTCATCAATCTGATTTGAGATTGTAACGGCCGCCTCCAAAATTTGGCACACATTTAAACACTTGCAAAATGACCAGAAACTCGTTTGCGAACATGTTCATCTTCTCAATTATGCTCTCAGCCTGTGGCATCCAAAAGTACACGAGCACGATGGAACAGTTATCAACTACCGAAATTAAAAATACCCTGTATTCCGAGAAAGAAATCTCGGAAGATATCGACTACCTCATTAGATCAGTGGAGGAGGTAGCCCCCTACCCGTACATGAATGCTGACTCGCCCTCGGTACATGCTTTAGCTAAGCGCTTGAAAACAAAAGGAGACCGCATGGGGAATGAGTTGTATCTCGACTTTATGCTGCTTTCCGCCGCATTCAATGTCGGGCACATTTACACATTTCCACCCGAGGCTATGCTGGATGAAGCTTTGAAAAAAGGTGATCGCTTTTTCCCCTTGTTCATCAAAAAGACTCAGGGAAAATGGGAAGTATTGGGAATCATGAATAATGCCCTCCCTGAACAAAACGTGGGGAACGAGATAAAAAAAATAAACGGAATAGGAATAACCGAAATCATTCGAAAAATTGAACCCCTTGTTGCCGATGATGGCAACAGAAACGAGGTTATTGGCAATTCTTTTCCCTTTTTACTGTGGGCTGTAAAAATGAATCATCCTTACTCGGTTGAAATGATCAACACAGAAACAGGTTTGCCTGAACGGGTTGATTTAGAGGGTACAAATGATTTGACGAAATTCAGAAAACAAAACCCAGAAAACACAAAAGAAAAACTAGATGACTTCATTACGTTCGAGATATTGAACCAAAACACTGGTTACATCAACGCGAAATCTTTCTTTTTCGCACACAAAAAAGATATTTCGAAGGCATTCACAAATAAGTTGAATTCGTACTTTGAGGAACTTGACCAGAAACGCGTCTCGCATCTGATTATTGATCTCAGACAAAACGCAGGAGGTTCCAGTTATCCGGCCGAAGCGATACTTCAAAAAGTCGCTCGAAAACCCTACCAACAAACCGGAGGTTCCACCATGCGTGTGAGTGCACAGTTCAGAGGTTTTATCGATGACTTACCACCCGCGATGCGGCTCATCGTAAAAAAAGGACCGATGAAGAATTACCACAAACATCCTGTTGGCACCAACATTACAGAAGAAAGTAAACCGCAGTTACCTAAAAAAGTAAAAAACAGTTTCAGCGGACAGGTGTACGTATTCATTGGTCCAGATACACATTCGGCAGCCATGATGATGGCAAATGCAATCGAAGACTTCGATCTCGGAACTTTGGTTGGAATGCCAACCACAAGTATTCCACGCGAGCTCAGCAACGCTTTACCCCTGAAGACGCCCAACGCCAAAGTATCGTTCACTGTTCCTGCAACATTATTTACGCGGGCCAATGGCGATGCCAACAACTTCGAACCCGTAAAACCAAAAGTCATCATAGAAACCTCGCCAGAAGATCTTCAACTAAAACGTGACCCTGTTTTGCAGCACGTATTGGCAAAAATAGCGGCGGGCAAATCCATGTAAACGAACTCCGATTTATTTGACAGTTAAACATAAACTAAAAAAAGACAAAAATGACACCAAACAAAAAACCGACTATCATCTTGCTGATAGTGGCAATAAGTACAATAATACCATCTGCCACCTTTGGCACAGATACGCCCGCGGGCGATTCAACTAATGTCCGTATGTATTATAGCAGATTATCGCTTGGTTATACCATTGCTACCTATCGGGATTTTGCAACTTCTCCATTGTTTTACAATGGCTCCGGAATACTTCTACAAACCTCCTGGTTTAAACAATCCAATTCTACAGAACGCGATTTGCAGTTTGGATTAGTGCTTAACAACATGTCCGCGCGTATACCCAAGAGTAATTACATGCAACCAGAAACAAACGCCATTTTCGCCCAATTGAACATCCGCTATAATCGATTATTTCGACTAAATTCGATTAGTACCGACCGGGTCGACTACAAACTAGGTGGTTTGGCTCAAACAACCCAAAACTTACGAGCAAACCCAGGTCTTTTCAACAACGCGTTGGGCCTGGAAAATATTACCAACATTATGGTGTCGGCACAAATGACAAGGGACGTCTCAAGGAATCGTAACCGAACACTAAATTTCCGGTTGTTCAAGATCAATCTCCGGCCTGTTAAAAGAGATTTGCGTTTTCAGTTGAATTACGGACTTGCCAACTTTAATTACAGGCCAGGTTATGCGTACCTCTATGTTCCCGAAATAAATGGAACAGAAACAACTGATTTGCAATTTTTTCTTTCAAGTTACAAATGGTCAGGTTTTGATGGCCAGCGTGTAACCACGGATTTGGAATACATAATTTATATGCCAAATGGAAATGCAAGCAGTTGGTCGTATACCTGGGATATCGCCAGTGCTCCGGGTAACCATGAACCTTTTCAGATGGCCAGTCATCAAATTCGATATAGAATGTATTTTCATACCAAAAAAAGATAGCCGTGTGGTTGTCATTTAACCAAAAGCCCGAAAAAACATTCCATTATCCCTCCAACCAGATCACTAAAAAAAGAAATTTATGAAAACCTTATTTGCATTTTTTACTGTCGCCCTTGCACTTTCTTCCTGCGAGAAAATTATTTTTGAACCTGATTTAGGTTCGAAAAATCCGATGACCAACTTTGACTATCTATGGAATGAAATTGACAAGAAATACAGCTATTTTGAACTAAAAAATATTGATTGGGATGCGATAAAAAACAAGTATCGCTCGAGGCTTTCAGATAGTTCCAGTGAAGAAGAATTATTTTCAGTCTTAGCCAGCATGCTGAACGAACTAAAAGATGATCACACAAACCTGGTGAGTCCGTTTAATATATCGAGATATGATATAGCTCTTCAAAATCCAGACAATTCCTACTTTAGAACCATCCAAAAACACTATATTCCTGATGTATGGGTTACGGAGAGTGGTATGGCCCATGGGTTTTTAGATGGGAATAAAATTGGGTACATACTTTATAACAGCTTTTTAATTAACTTCACTGATCAAGAGATGGATTTTATTTTAAACAGATACAAAAATACAAATGGAATTATCCTGGACCTCAGAGGTAATGGTGGCGGTACGCTAACAAACGTTCCACGTTTATTAGCAAGATTTATTGAAACAAAAACATTGGCTGCTTACACAATCACGAGAAATGGAGAAAAGCGAAATGAATTTGGGGCTAAACAACCTTTCTATTTAACCCCTTACAAGGGGTTACGCTACAAAAAACCAATTGTTGTGTTAACAGACCGTGGTTCATACAGTGCAACTACCTTTTTTGCCTTGGCAACAAAAGCATTACCTCATTTCATCTTACTTGGTGATACAACCGGTGGGGGTGGTGGTTTGCCTAATGGAGGTCAGCTACCGAATGGTTGGACGTATCGTTTCAGTGTAAGTCAGCTGCTGGACGTGAACGGCAACAATTATGCTGAGGCCGGAGTGCCACCGAACATAAATGTTGCATTCGATTGGTCCGATCTTACCAAAGATAAAATTCTTGATAGAGCGATTCTTGAACTTCAATGATTGGTAAGCAGTACACCAATATCAGATACCCAACGTGAAGATGTTGCATATACTTGTAAACGGGCGATACAGGAAGTTTTGGGAACAATACCCAGCGGTAAAGAACCAAATGAAACTTAACACTTATTGTCTCTGGAACGCATGTCAACATTCGTATTTGAATGAAAAATTGAGATAAATTCCAGTCGCTTTCCGGATAAAAATGAAAATCACCAAAAAAATATCACTAGTAATTCCCCACCTGATGGGGTGGGGAGCTTTGCTGGTTTTGCTTTGGCTTCAAAATGACATGAGTGATTGGGTGGCTGAAGATTATTATACCTTTTTTGGATTACTGGCTTTCATCGGCATGGCAGCCTACGTTAATCTTTACATCCTAATTCCGCGTTACTTATTCTTAAAGAATTACCGGGGCTATGCCGGCTTCGTCTCCTTTCTTGTTTTGGTAACAGCTTTCATTACCTCACTTTGGATTCGTACTGATGATCATATTGATTTCCTCTCGAGATTTATTGTAAATGGCATCATCATCGTATTTGCTCTTTTGATCACGAGTGGAAGTAGTTTTTTGATGGAATACACTAAAAAAATGATGAAAATTAAGGAGATAGAGAACAAGCAACTGCGAGACGAACTCGCTCTGCTCAAAGCACAAGTTCACCCTCATTTTCTGTTCAATACACTGAATAATCTGTACGGCCTGATCACGCAACAGCAGAACGAAAAAGCTTCAGAAATCACCTTGAAACTTGCTGATCTAATGCGGTATCTTCTGGAAAGCAGTAAATCAGACAAGGTGAGCCTGAAAAAAGAAATTCATTTTCTCAATGATTACCTGGTATTGGAAAAGATTCGACTACGTAATAATGCAGACGTGACATTTCAATCCTCAGGCCTTGACCGAGAAATTCATGTCGCCCCGCTGTTGTTTATTCCGTTGGTAGAAAATGCCTTTAAACACGGACTACTTACCCTTTCGAATGAGAGTTTTGCGCATTTCATCCTGGCTGTGCAAGGCAACGATTTATTTTTTGAAGCGAAGAACTCAATCGGAACAAGTCCGGTTAGTCAGGCCGGCACCGGAATCGGTTTAGCAAATTTGCATAAACGGCTGCAGATGATTTATCCCGGCAAACACTTGTTCGAGATCGAGAAAACAGAAACGTGGTTTAAAGCTACTTTACATCTGCAAGTATGAAGTATCAGTGTGTAATCGTGGATGATGAGCCAATAGCCCAACAAATTTTGGAAAAATATATTTACCAGATAGATTCCCTGCAATTGGCGGGTACATGCAATAATGCATTTGAAGCTTTGAATGTTTTGCATAAAGATAAAATTGATATTTTGTTCCTGGACATTAAAATGCCTTCGCTTTCAGGGTTAGACATGGTAAAAACTTTACTACATCCGCCGAGGATAATTCTAACCACGGCATTTTCAGAGTTTGGCGTAGAAAGCTACGAATATGGCATCACCGATTACCTTCTCAAACCAATAGCTTTTGAACGCTTTTTAAAAGCGGTTAACAAAATTCTAATACCCAAAGCAAATGCCGCTCCAGATAAGGGGTCAAAAGACATAGCAGCCTCAGAACCCGAATTTATTTTTTTCAAAGCCGACAAAAAAATTCACAAGTATTACTATTCGGAAATTCTTTTTATTGAAGGAAGCGGGAATTATGTTAAAATCCATTCGCAACATGAGAGGCCACTTATGGTCTTGGATAAACTCACGGAACTTCAGGAGAAATTGTCAGCAAAGCAATTTCTAAGAGTGCATAAATCATTTATCGTCAATGTTTCGCATATTCAAAAGATAGAAGGCAACATGCTTACCATAAAAGATAACGTGATACCTATTTCTTCGACGTTCAAGTCGAATCTGGACGGGCTGGTGAACAATAACAAATGAATTAACGTAATCCAATCCTGCTGCGCCACTTCCATGAGTTGTACTGGCTAAAACGAGGGCGTATTGCAGTATACCGGAGGATGTGCAAACGAACCTTTGTAATCAACTGATCAACTTCATCGCTGCACTACCCACTCGAGGCACGATCAGCGCTACGCAGGTAATCATCTGCCGTGTCCGACAGTTCAATGCCCGGTCTCAGCGGCCCCGGATCTCTGGGCCACACAGAAAAGAATGGAAGACAATACGTTACCGCTACGTTCAGTTGGGGTAATACAAAAGGTTTAACTTTTCCAGAATGATTCACGCTCCCCCCGGCACGTTCCCCAACAAAGGTAGCCCCGGTGGTTCGCTTTAATCGTACTGAATTCACGGCGGCCGATGACATCACGTGAAAGCCGATGAGCACAAGACTACCCCATCACAAAGAGGCTGCCGAAAAGAGTTTCTTTTTTCATCTGCCGGATTTCCAAATTCGGGCGTTTACCAGCGTATGTGGTAAGTTGGGTGTGCAAAAAATGGGCAAGTTGGTTATGTCGTAGAATAATTGGGCGTGCCCCCGGCAGCGTGGCCGAGGCGGCCGGCAGCCGCGGTCGCGCCATCCGCTGCTACTCCTCCCCCGATGGCACGCCAACCCGCCCACAGGCCATCGGGGTGCGGGGTATCCGCTCCTGTCGCTCACGCAGAACCCGTGTTGGGTAGGGCATCCCCCAAACCCAATTGGCTGCAGCCTTCAGGAAAATACGCTGCACGTAAAAAAGCTTCCGTTGGCCTTCGGTTGGGCTTCCGTCCAAAAGGCGTACCAACATCAAATCATGAGCAAGAAATCAACTCCTGTTTGTTTTTAATAAGTGTACTTATTATATTTGCACATACATTATAAACTAAAAACGTAACCATATGAGTATGTGGATAGCCGAAGCCGTACGTAAAACAACTGCATCACGGGCCGAAATTTGGAACCGTTGGGCAGACGTGGCCCATTGGAGCGTCTGGGATAAAGATGTCGAAACCTCAAGCCTCTCAGGTAATTTTCAACGCGGTGCCCGAGGCGTATTAAAACCGGCAGGAGGCCCAAAATCATCTTTTGAATTGATCGAATGTACCCCCCTCCGATCTTTTACCAGCCGGAGTTACCTGCCGCTTTGCACCATGGATTTTGTCCATACGATGGAAGAAACCAATGACGGACTCACGATCTCCCATCGTATTGTGATGTCTGGCTTCATGACCTTTCTGTTCGCACGGGTCATCGGAAAAAAACTCGGACAGGGCCTTCCGGCTGCCGTTGAAACCCTGATCGCACAAGCAGAGAACAGATAAATCCGAATGGCAAAAGGCGATTTTATTTTTGAGAAACCAGAGGAAAGCACCGGTTTTCTTTTGTGGCGGGTAACCAATCTTTGGCAACGCGAAATCAGAAAAGCACTGGAGCGCTTTGATCTAACGCACGCCCAGTTTGTTCTTCTGGCCGGCATTCACTGGCTAACACTCGAAAAGAAAGGGGTCACCCAGATTGTGCTAGCAAATCATACCGGCATGGACCCCATGACAACATCAACGGTGTTGCGGGCATTGCAGGTAAAGGGCTTTATTGCCCGCGAGGAACACCAGACCGATACCCGGGCGAAAGCGGTGGTCCTCACAGCAACAGGCATTAAAACCGTCAAACAAGCGGTCAAGACTGTCGAACAATTCGATCAAACTTTCTTCTCCACGCTTCAGAAACAAACGACTGCTTTCAATCAAAAACTAAATACATTGCTGGTAGCTAATACAGAGAAGTAGAGTGGTCCCGCATACCTGTTATCTAGAAATCAGCGTCACCAAACCAGCCATTTGTGCATAGATATCATGAGCACCCGACAGGCTGTTGGTGAATGACAGGTTGGCTCTCGCCGCGGGTTTACTGCTTGTTTAATTTAGTTGTTCGGTATGCCACCAAACGTTGCCATCGGTCAATCACAAAAAGCGACACACGTTGCCGGTTTGATACCGCGATGTGCCTCCGCACAAAATTTATTCATCCGCTTACGCCCGGAAAGTTGAGCCTTACACCTTGATGTAAATCTTCTTTCGGTGCAGGATATATCCCACCACCCAGCAGGTAAGCATTACCCAGACCCCGAATAAAAAAGATCCGGTATAATCTCCGGTCCACCGGAAGATGTTGTTGTAAATCCAGCTCAGCACACTATCGGGTTGGACCTTCCCCGGCACCGGCCAGTAGCCACCATTGGGAATCCAGTACATCACAATGACCAGAACTTCCGACAGGATGTAAATAAACAAAGTGTTCTTTCCGAACACTTCGAAAAAAGGCGTCCATCTCTTTTTGCCGAGGCATTCAATGACAAACATGATCACTGGCAGAATGAGAAGATCAAGGCCTACCGTTTGGAAGACATAGCTGGCCGTCCAGAGTTTCTTGTTCATGGGAATAAACAGGTTGACCCACTGTGCGGCCAGGAGTACGACAGCACCGGCAACCATCAGCCTGGCGATGGTTTCGTAGCCATTCCCTTTCAGGCTGATGAACCGGGCGGTGAGATAGCCCGCCAGCACATTTACAACAGCCGGAATTGTACTCAGAATACCTTCCGGATCGAATGGTTTTCCTTCCCCCTGATACAGATGATCAGCCCCGAGCACAAGCAGATCAAGTTTGTGGCCGGCATTCCCTTCCATGGTCATATCCCCGAATGCCCAAACCACCCAGGTGTAGAAGACGAGTGCGATCCCCATGAACCAGGCCGCACTTTTCACTTTAAAATAATGAATGATGATCGCGGCAATTCCATAGCAGAGGGCAATTCGTTGCAGCACCCCGAGAATACGGGTATGGCTCAAGGGACGGAAAGCAAGTTCACCGGTTTCGGTGATGTTAAAAAACGGGAACCAGTACAAGAGGTATCCAATCAGGAAGATGATGGCCGTTCGTTTCAGAATTTTCGTCAGCACGGCACCATTCCCCATAGCTTCATACTTCTGCATGCTGAAGAACATGGAATTGCCGACCACAAACAGGAAGGTTGGAAAGACGAGGTCAGTCAGGGTGAACCCATTCCAGGGGGCATGGAGGAGCGGCGACCAGGCCGTTTCAAAACTGCCGAGTGAGTTAACAACGATCATCAGCGCCACGTCCATTCCGCGTAACACATCAAGACTCAGGTAACGTTGCTGTTGCATGGGGTTAGGGTTAACTCCGTCACGATTTGAAATCAGGGCGGAGGTGGCTTAAAAATTTGCCTGGCAGTAAAAATAATTTACCTGTCTGACAATTACAAGGCCACGGCGGGGATCGGAAAAGGAAGACAAAAGCGTACCTGCCTGGACATTATCTTCATTTTCCACAGCGTCAACCAACTCGGCAGCGCAGGGCTTTCGCTCACCAACGTAAACGGGTACATGCACATCCTGAAGTACAAAATAGCGAGTAACGTAGAATAATCCCTGTTCGATCTGGTTACGCAGGCAGAGCGTCAGGCGTACAAGCCAGTCGGAAAGGAGCTGACCGGCTTACAAAGAAGTAGCGCTTCAGGCAGCCAGTAAGCAAGTACAGGTGCCGGACTCCCGCAGTCAGTAATGTGGGACACACGCCAGAAAGAAGCAGGTGTTCGCAGCGTGCACTCGGCATCGGAACCACTGGGCAAAAGGAATTTGTCAGGGGTCCAGATTCTACTTCCGATCTTCACTGACCAGCGC
>VYLK01000656.1_pt1 | contig 9999 bp, 7 predicted proteins | sample 5114321 | NCBI WGS metagenome assembly VYLK01 (sample SAMN12291792, study PRJNA351875) | freshwater metagenome | isolation source: freshwater lake | place: USA: Michigan, MSU2 Lake | collected 2011-08-16
CCAACCAGGGGTTTGATCTGAAAACTGACCTGCTGCGGGCCCTCAAAAAACGTTTCGACCAGGAAGGCATCGACCTGGCCATCCCCCACCGCGCCCTTTATTTTCGAAATGAACTTCCCCAATAAGCGCCGCCCCGATGAAACGACACCACCACCTGCGCAAACGGATTCTGAAAAAAATCTCTCAGCACCAACACCCGCAGCCACCACCATCGGGAAATCAGCACGTGTTACTCGAACTCATCTCCTACGATGAGAAAAATTTCCTGTACCGCAACAACCTCCCGGTCGACTCCCTGCTTGACCACTGCCATAACGGGCAAATCCACTGGGTAAATGTCGATGGACTGGCCGATCAGCTGCTGATCGATAAAATCGGAGCCCGTTTTAACCTGCACTATCTGCTCGTTGAAGACGTGCTGAACACCGAGCACCGCCCGAAGGCAGACGAGTACGAAGACCACCTGTTTCTCACGCTGAAAATGCTGTACAGAATTGAAGGAGATCTGGTAGACTACGAGCACATCAGCTTTGTTCTTGGCAAAAACCTGTTGCTCTCCTTTCAGGAAAAAGAGGGCGACATCTTCAATCAGGTGCGCGACCGGATCAAGCCGGAGACCAGCATTTTCCGGAGACGCGGTGCCGATTACCTTCTTTACCGGCTCATCGATACGATTGTAGACAGCTACTATGTGGTATTGGAAAATATCGGGCAAAGGGTTGAAGCAATCGAAGACCGGATCTCTGCCGACCCTACCATCGAAGATTTTCGTGAAATTCAGGCCTTGCGGAAAGAGTTCATCTACCTCCGAAAAATGGTTTATCCGCTGCGCGAAGCCTTGAACAAAATCATCAAGAATGAATCAGATTTTATTGAGGAGCGAACTATTAAGTACTATAGCGACGTATACGATCACGTGATCCACCTGATCGACTCGCTGGATACGTACAAGGATGTCACCAGCACCCTGATGGATCTTTACATGAACACCATCAACTACAAGATGAACGAGGTGATGAAGGTGTTAACCGTGATTTCTGCGATCTTCATTCCGCTTTCGTTTATTGCAGGCGTGTACGGCATGAACTTTACCCACATGCCCGAACTGCACTGGCCTTACGGCTATTACAGTGTGTTGGCCATAATGGCAGCTGTATTCCTGGGCATGGTGGGCTACTTCCGCTACAAGAAATGGTTTTAGCGGTTAATCCAGATTTTCGGATTTGATTGCAGCAGGCAGCACGCGTGCCTCCACGATTTCGGGAATGGTTTTGTTGATCTTCTGAATCTTGAGGCGGTAGTTGAATAACTCCAGCTCATCACCTTCATTCAGCGTAGGATAATGGTAGGTGATCAGGCCGGCCAGCGTTTCGTAATCGTCTGATTCCGGAAACGGAATGTCAAGTGCTTTATTAATATCGTGCAGCGAAGATGGTGCTATGATTTGATACACATGCTTATCGAGGCGGGTTACTACTTGGAGTTCCTGGTCGTGTTCATCCTGAATGTCGCCCACCAGTTCTTCGAGAATATCCTCCAGGGTGACGAGGCCAATTGTACCACCGAATTCACTGACCACCACTGCCAGCTGCGTTTTCTTTTTCTGGAATTCCCGCAATAGTACATCAATGGGTTTGGTCTCCGGAATAAAGTGTACCGGGCGCATCAGGTCGCGCAGTCCTTTATTTTGCTGCTGGATGAAATTATTTGTGACATCCTTGGCATGCACTACACCGACAATCTCGTCCAGGGAATGTTCATATACAGGATAGCGCGAATAACCTTCCTTGATGACCGTATCGATGGCTTGCTGGATGGTGAGTTCGGCCGGCATGGCGCTGATCTTGATGCGCGGAACCATAACCTGCCGAACAACGCGGTTGTCAAAATCAAACACATTCTGGATCAACTCGCGCTCGGAGGTTTCGATTGCCCCTCCCTCTTCGCTTTCCGCAATGATCAGTTTCAGTTCCTCTTCGGAGTGGATTTCGGTTTCGGATACGGGTTTTATGCCGAAGATTTTCAACAACAGGTTGGCAAAACCGTTCAATAACCAGATAAACGGGCGAAAAAGGATGTAAAAAAGACGGAGCGGAAATGCTACTGCCATCGACACCGGTGTGGGATAGCGAATAGCAACCGATTTGGGGGCCAATTCACCGAACACAATATGCATAACCGTCAGAATCACGAAGGCTAAAGGCAGCGCGATGCTGTGCGCCATAGACTCGGTTATATTGATGCCGAGCGAGTGCATCAGGTTGAGAATCAACCCCGACATAACGTCCTCGCCAATCCAGCCAAGTCCGAGACTAGCCAGGGTAATGCCGAGCTGGGTGGCCGCCAGAAAACCGTCCAGATTATCAATGATCAATTGGGCCGATTTTTTTGCAACGCCTCCTTTCTGCAGGGCGATTTGCGAGGACCTGACTTTGACAATGGCAAACTCGGCTGCTACAAAAAATCCGTTAAGTAGAACGAGAAAAATGGTTAGGAGGATGTCCACGAATGATGCCGAAAGGCACAAATATACTCCTAAAAGAAAAATAGACCGGAACGGCTTATCTGGCATGCCGATTCACCATTTTTCGAAATTCTGAGAATCGTAGTATATTTAGAACTTTATAACCCCTTATTCCCCATGTTTTTAACCGTTTTATTACTGTTAGCGGGTTTTGCAATCCTGATCAAGGGCGCTGATTTTTTGGTAAATGGCGCTTCTTCCGCAGCAAAAAAATATGGAATCTCCAACCTGGCGATCGGATTAACAGTCGTGGCCTTTGGCACCTCCATGCCCGAGTTAATCGTTAGTTTGTTGTCTTCTTTGGATGGAAAGAATGACGCTTCGTTCGGTAATGTCATCGGCGGCAACAACTTTAACCTCCTCTTCATTCTCGGCATTTCCGGCATCATCTACCCCCTGGTGGTGCAGCGCAATACGGTAAAGTTTGAAGTTCCGCTATCGCTTTTGGCTGCCGGTGTACTGTTCCTGTTGGTGAACGATGCACTCGTTCTGGGTGGTACCGAGAATTTGCTCAGCCGGATTGATGCATTTATCCTGCTGGCGTTCTTTGTCGGTTTTCTGCTGTATATCTATCGCACAATGAAATCCAGTACTGCGCTGGACGAAGGTGAGCCGATCAAGATCTATTCGATGCCTATCTCCGTGGGGATGGTCACCCTCGGACTGGTGATGTTGATCGGTGGGGGCAAACTGGTGGTGGACAGTGCCATTGAAATTGCCCAGTCGTTTGGCCTAAGTGAAAAGATAATCGGCCTTACGATTTTGGCAGCTGGCACCTCACTGCCCGAGTTAGCCACTTCTGCTGTGGCCGCCTACCGCAAGAATACCGATATCGCCATCGGCAACGTAGTGGGTTCGAACATCTTCAACATATTCTTCATTCTGGGTATTTGCGGCCTGGTTAACCCAATCCCCTTTAATACCGCCTTAAACTTTGACCTGAAGGTGTTCATGGCTTCTACTGTCGTGCTCATGGTTTTCATGTTTACATTAACCCAACGGAAATTGGACCGCTGGGAGGCCATTATGCTGCTGGCTGGCTATGTTGCCTACACGGTATTCTTGGTTGGCATGGAGGAAGGGTTGGCCGGCTAACGAAAAACTGATTTCAAAAAAAGGGGGCGATTCAGAATAATCCGAATCGCCCCTTTTGCTTCGCGCTGAGGCTTTTCCGGGGAGGGCTTCAGCCCAAAAACCGTTGAAAAAAACGTTTTGGGGACTCCGGCACAGGTTGTGTGGAGCCGGAACTCGAACGAACCTTCAATAGGCCACAAGCCAGATCTGGTGAGAGAACTGAGAGAGCCCCCCTTCGGCAGCGCAAACGACACGCTTACCCAACCAGATGGCCACCTATTCCACTTTCTTCTCTAATTCGGCAATCTTAGCCTGGGCTTCCGCCTTGCCCATAGAATAAGCTTTGCGGTAGAGTTCCAGAGCATCCTTCAAGGTTTCCTTCTTTTTGCGAGGTGCCAGCTTTGTGCGATTGGCAGCTTCCTCCACGGCCTGTGCCCGCGCAAAAAACTGGTCAGCCTCGTTCATCTTGCCCTGTACCATCAATTCCTGGATATGCGCTTCAATCAGTGCCAGTTCTTGCCGTTTGGCATTGATCTCCGCCTCCTGATCCGCTATTTCGCGGGCCTGTAACCCCACGGTGGTAACCAGGCTGGTATTTTCGCTGCGATAGGATTCCACCTGCTCCTGCAGGAGGGCAATATCCGCGTTCTTCGCTTCGATATCGTTTTTCAGGCGCTTGATCGTGGCGGCATAGGTGGCCGACACTCCCTTGGATTTCTTCAGAGCGGCCTCGAGATCATCAATCTTGCGCTGGGTATCTTTCACATAGTTGTTGATGTCTTTCATCCTGGCCGTGTAATCGTCATAGGTGGTACCCTCCACCATGTTAACGCGCAACAATTGGCGATTGGCGTCAATAGAATCCATCAGGCCGCCCACTTCCTCGAGGGTTTGAGCCACTTGCTGGCTGGTCTCGAGCGCACTTTTCAGCGAGTCGAGTTGTGTCTGCATTTGTTGTTTTTCATTGCCGCAACTGGCTGCTCCCAGCAACAGTGCTGCCAAAAAACCGATTGTCATCTTCCGAGGCATAGTACAGTGATTTTGTTTAACGTTAAACAAAGGTAAAGCAGGCTGCAATCGCGACACTTCTGATTGGGTAATTTTTTTTTACCCTCGGAATTTGCCGGATTAATGTAACTTTCGCCCCGTTTTAGAGGGGTATTCCCTTTATCAATGCCCAAATTAATTACCACGCGAACGCGCATCGCAGACCTCGGGAAACCACGTATCGTTGTTATTGGCGGTGGTTTTGGTGGCCTTGAGGTAGTGAAGAACCTACGCGGCCTGAAAGCTCAGATTGTGCTTTTCGATAAGTTCAATCACCACACGTTTCAACCCTTGTTGTACCAGGTGGCCACGTCCGGGCTGGAAACCAACTCCATTGTAGCTCCCTTCCGAAAAATATTCTCACGCCAAACTGACTTTTATTTTCGATTAGCTGAGGTAAAAGCTGTTGCTGCCGAAGAAAATTCCATTGAAACCTCAATTGGTAGTGTAAAGTACGACTATCTGGTGATTGCAACCGGCGCTTCCACCAATTTCTACGGCATGAGCGACATCGAGAAACACGCGTCATTCATGAAAAATATTGTGGATGCCACGAAACTTCGTAACCGGATCATCCGGAACCTTGAGTATGCGCTGCTCACGGAGGATGCGGAAGTGATGAACAGTTTAATGGACTTCGTGATTGTGGGTGGCGGCCCAACGGGTGTGGAACTGGCCGGCGCGCTAACAGAATTACGAAAAAATGCCTTCCGCAAAGACTATCCGGAGTTAGATATGCGGCAGATGGACATTTATCTGGTAGAGGCCTCCCCGCGCCTGCTTAACGGCATGTCTGAAAAGGCGAGCGCCAAAGCGCTTGAATTCCTTGAGGAGATGGGCGTACACGTGCTGCTGAATACGGCCGTAAAATCGTACGATGGTTACGAGGTGGAGCTCAGCACGGGCAAACGCCTGATCAGCCGCTCTCTGATCTGGGCGGCCGGCGTGAAGGGAAATCCGATTGACGGGCTGAATCCCGAGTCCATCACCCGCGGTAACCGCCTGCTGGTTGACGAATTCAACCGCATCAAAGGGTATGAGAACATTTTTGCCATCGGCGATGTAGCGCTGATGGAAGGCGACGCAAAATTTCCAAAGGGCCATCCACAAATGGCACCGCCGGCCCAGCAACAGGGCAGGCTGGTTGCAACCAATATCCGCAGGCTGATTGCCCGGCAACCGTTGAAGCCCTTCCGCTATTTCGACAAGGGTTCGATGGCTACTGTGGGACGGCACAAGGCCGTAGTGGACATGCCCGGGGGGGTTCGGTTTCAGGGTTTTTTCGCGTGGTACGTGTGGATGTTTGTACACCTGATGGCCATCGTGGGCTGGAAAAACAAAGTGTTTACATTTTTCAGCTGGATGTGGAGCTACATCAGCTACGATCGCAGCAACCGATTGATCATTGGCCGCAATGAGGAAAAGCTCTCACCGGACGAACTAAAAGGAACTTAGCCGTGGACGAATCGCGTCATAGTAAATTACACACCCTCTCCGTTGCAGGCGTGTTGGTTTCACTCGGAATCATCTACGGGGATATCGGTACATCTCCCATCTATACCCTGCGCTTTATCGTAGGCAATCATATCATTACAGAAGACCTCATTTTGGGCGGTCTGTCATGTGTCTTCTGGACGCTGACGATCATCACAACCATCAAGTACATCTACCTGGCGTTAAATGCAGATAACAAAGGTGAGGGTGGAATCTTCGCACTCTATGCGCTGGTACGGCGCTACAAAGCCGGTTGGGTGATTTTTCCGGCTATCATCGGATGTTGCACGCTGATTGCCGACGGGTTTATTACGCCCGCCATCAGCGTTACGTCCGCCATTGAAGGACTACGGTCGCTGAACCCGGACATTTCCGAAAATGTGATCATCACCATCGTGATTGTCATTCTGGTTGGCCTTTTTGTTTTCCAACAATTCGGCAGCAGCGTGGTGGGCAAAACCTTCGGGCCCGTGATGCTGGTGTGGTTTGTTTTTATCGGTGTCATGGGCCTCATTCAACTGGTGCAAAATCCGGTAGTACTGAAAGCTATCAATCCCTACTATGCGGTGCAGTTACTTACCCGGTATCCGGGCGGTTTTTGGATACTGGGTGCCGTCTTTCTTTGCACCACGGGCGCCGAAGCCATGTATTCCGACCTCGGGCATTGCGGCAAGTCGAATATCCGCACGGGCTGGGTATTTGTGTTTGCGTGCCTGTTGCTGAGTTACATGGGGCAGGGGGCCTGGTTGCTCCAACACCAGGGTGAAACCCTGCAGGGAAAAATTCCTTTTTTCGAAACGATGCCCCGTGAGATGGTTTTCGTTGGGGTACTGCTGGCCACGCTGGCCACGATCATCGCCAGTCAGGCGTTGATCTCCGGAACTTTTACGCTGGTAAACGAGGCCATGAAACTAAAACTGTGGCCCAACACGCGCGTGCGCTACCCAACACAGGTGAAGGGTCAAATCTACATCCCCGCCATCAACTGGATTCTGATGTTTGGAAGCATCCTGGTGGTGTTGTATTTCCGTGCCTCCGATGCCATGCAGGGCGCCTACGGTCTGGCCATCACATTCGATATGCTCATGACCACCTCTTTGCTGGTGTACTACTTTGCTACAGCCAAGAAATCGCGCATCAGGGCCTCCACCATGGCGTTGGCTTTCTTTGCCGTAGAAGGTGCCTTTTTGATATCTAATCTCAGCAAATTCAGCCACGGGGGCTGGGTTTCCTTCTGCATTGCATTTGCTTTCTTTCTGATGATGTATGTGCTGATGAAAGCCCGGCACTTGCGCGACCGCCACACCGAGTTTGTTGACTTGAAACACTACGTGCCGATGATTCAGGACTTGCAGAAAGACGAATCCATCCCGCGCGAAGCCACCAATCTGGTCTATATGGCTGTAGCCGACAGCAAACGCTACATCGACTCCAATATCATCTATTCCATCTTCAAAAAACGGCCGAAACGTGCTGACGTGTATTGGTTTATTCATGTAGACACGGTAGACAGTCCGTATACCTCGAAATATTCGGTGGACACCATTGTTCCGAAAAAGTGTTTTTTCATCCGCATCAAACTGGGTTTTAAAGCTGACCACCGGGTGAACCTGCTCTTCAACCGCATCTTACATGACATGGCCGGAAATGGCGAAATCGATCTGGTAAGCCACTATGCTTCGCTCAATCGCCATGCCATGCCGGCAGACTTCAAGTTCATCATCCTGCATTCGCTGGCTTCCGTGGACAGCGAAATCTCCACGTTTGATAACCTGATTATTCAGGGCTACCGCTTCATCAAGAAACACAGTTTATCCACCGAAGAAATGTACGGCCTCGAACTGGCCAATGTGGAAGTAGAGCGAGTACCCATCATGGTCGGTCCGCCGGCTAAAGTGCGCATCAAACGTGAACTCACCGAAAAAGAACGCGAAAAAGAGATGCGCTACCACAGCCCATCGAACTGATCTGATCACGACAGATTTGCGAATGCAGTAGAATACTACCGCCGCAGCGTAAATTCATGCTTGCCGCGCAGTGAACGCGTGCGGCCATCCTCAAAGGTCTCCTGATTCCAGGTCAGGCTGAACTTCAGTGTGGCATCATCAATTGACACAATATCGATATCCAGTTCATTATCCCGGTTTATACGCGTAGCTTCTTCATTCAAAAACTTCCACGTGCCCGACCGCTTCCACACCGGTGTTGTACCCGTACTGGTGTAGCCCTCGGTCGTGAACGTCAGCCCGAAATCTTTGAACAACTGAGCGCCGTCTTCGCCCTCGATCGTTACCGTTTCCAACCGCCACGTGCCCGCCGTGAGTTGCTCGGTTACAATTTCCTGCTGCGTCCTCGGTGGCGTTTCATCACAACTGCTCAGGCCAGTAAGTGCGCTGGCGAGTAGTGCAATCCAAAGTATCGGAAGATAGTTATGCTGGCTCATGGTTTCTCTTGTTTCTGGTCGCTGGATTCTGGTTCGTTCTTAGTTGATAGTTGATAGTTGGTAGTTGATAGTTGGTAGTTGGTAGTCTGCGTGTAGCTCGAAGCTCATTGCCCCTACTCCATCACCATCAATCGTTGCGTACTCAACAGTCTACCTTCCTGGCTGATCTGCAACAAGTATACGCCCGTGCTCAAGTCATTCAGATCGTAACTCCGCAGGCCATCCCCCGGCAGTGCACCCGCACGTACGCGCTGCCCCGATGAATTTAAGATCACAAACTGTAAACTGCCACTCGTGACTGTGTTCGGGTTGTTGATGTCTACGTTAATCTCAGCCCGTGCCGGATTCGGATACACTGTAAACAGGTTCTCCGCATCTTCCTCCCAGCCTGTTACCACCCGCTTGTTCACTACAATCTTATTCTCCTGAACCAATGCCTCCACGCTTACGCGCCGGTTCAAACCCGCTCCGATCTGGATGTTGATGAAACTCTTCTCATCCATCGGAAAGCCCGGATACTGCAGGTTCAGCAGATACTCCCCCTGTGGCAGATTTGTAAACTCAAACTCCCCATTTTGGTTGGTAGTTAACTGCGCCACCAGCTCCAGCCGTTCATTCAGCGTTCGACCCGTAGATACCCGTCTGCGCACACTGACCGACGCATTCGCTACCCGACGGTTCCGCTGCACATCGTCTGATTTACCTCCCCCGACGGGCTCCTCAAAGAATCCACCGATCGCGCCCTGCCCCACAGGGGCTGTGGCGGGCTTCTTGGCCATCGTAATGTTGACATCATTGCGGGTGGCCGTCAGCACAATCTTATCGGCTTCTTCCCAAAATAACTTATTGGTAAAGTAGGTGGGCAGATCATTGGGAAACGCCGTGCTATTGGGCGCCGCCAGCACCGTGTAATCATCCAGCACCACCCCGTTAAAGGCATAGCTCCCGTTTGATGCCGTCAGGTTTTGTACCCGAATCGTATCGTAAGCTCCAACCGTTGTCACTTTGAACAGCCGCATCACCCCGTTGTTCATCGCGGCCGTGGGCGTGCTCTGCACCGTGCCGCTGATGTTGGCAACGGCCAGCACATTCTTTATACCCGTGCGCAACGTCAGATTCGGTACGCCGGGATTGGTGATCTCGGCCACATAATCACCCATATTACTTCTGTTAATGGACGTAATCATGTACGTGGAGTCGGTGGCGTTCGGCACCAGCGTGCCATTGCGACGCCATACAAACCGGTTACCCGTACCGTCGGTGATGGCTTTCACTTTGAAGTTTGTGCCTACTTCCGGGCGTGCCTGCAGGTTCTCATCGATGGTGCCCTGACCTGCATAGTTTATTCCGGTAATCCCCACGTTGGGCAAAAGGCTGCCAAAACCTAACCGGTTATTGGAAAGATTCAGTGTGGTGA
>VYLK01000658.1_pt1 | contig 9973 bp, 7 predicted proteins | sample 5114321 | NCBI WGS metagenome assembly VYLK01 (sample SAMN12291792, study PRJNA351875) | freshwater metagenome | isolation source: freshwater lake | place: USA: Michigan, MSU2 Lake | collected 2011-08-16
CCTGCCGCGCCTGCTGCGCCCAGTGCGCCGGCCCCTGCCGTGGTGGCGGCCGCACCGGCCGCAGCCGCTTCAGAAGCCTTGCCGGCCGCCCAGCCCGAGCGCCCCTCGGGCTGGGTCGACAAACCCGGCTGGACCGCGCAGCGCCAGATGGTGGCCGCGGCCAACCCGCTGGCCACCGAGGCCGGCCACGAGATTCTGCGTGCCGGCGGCTCGGCGCTCGATGCCGCCGTGGCCGTGCAGATGGTGCTCACGCTGGTGGAGCCGCAGAGCAGCGGCATCGGCGGTGGCGCCTTGCTGATGCACTTCGACGGCCGCCGCACCGAGGCCTGGGACGGCCGCGAAACCGCACCTGCGGGGGCCACAGATCGCATGTTCATCGGCCCCGATGGCCAGCCGCTGCCCTACGCCAGCGCCGTGTTCGGCGGCCGTGCCGTGGCCGTGCCCGGCGTGGTGAAGATGCTGGAGGCCGCGCACCGCCAGCACGGCAAGCTGCCCTGGGCGCGGCTGTTCGAGCCCGCCATCCGCCTGGCCGAAGGCGGCTTCGCCATCAGCCCGCGCCTGTACACGCTGCTGCAGGCCGACCGCCTGCTGCGCCGCGACCCGCTCGCCCGCGCCCACTACTACGGCGCCGACGGCAACGCGCTCCCCGTGGGCCACGTGCTGCGCAACCCGGCGCTGGGCCGCGTGCTGCGCGCCATCGCCACGCAAGGCAGCGCGGGCCTGCACACTGGCTCGGTGGCGGCCGATGTGCTGGCACGCGTCAACACCCACAACGTGCCCGGCCCGCTGAGCGCACAAGACCTGGCCGGCTACACGCCGCTGCAGCGCGAGCCGCTGTGCACGCTGTGGCGCGAGGTCTACCGCGTCTGCGGCTTCCCGCCGCCGTCGTCGGGCCATCTCGCCATGCTGCAGGTGCTGGGCATGCTGGAAGCCAGCCCGCCGGCGCGCCTGCAAGGCCCGCCGGGCCAGGCCGTGCCCGATGTCGACTGGCTGCACCGCTACATCGAGGCCACGCGCCTGGCCTATGCCGACCGCGCGTTGTATGTCGCCGACCCCGCCTTCACCGCCGCGCCCGGCGGCGACTGGGCCACGCTGCTGAGCGCGGCCTACCTGGCGCAGCGCGCCGCGCTCATCGGCCCGAAGCGCGCGCCGCAGGTCGAGGCCGGCCGCCCCGCCGGCGTGGCGCCCGTGGCGCTGGGCGCGATGGCCGAACAGCCTTCGCACGGCACCAGCCACGTCAGCGTGGTCGATGCGAAGGGCCGCGCGGTGGCGCTGACCGGCAGCGTCGAATCGGCCTTCGGCGCGCGCGTGATGAGCGATGGTGGCAGCGGCCTGCCCGGCGGCTTCCTGCTCAACAACCACATGACCGATTTCGCGCTGGCCCCCACCGACGCTCAGGGCCGGCCGGTGGCCAACCGCATCCAGCCCGGCAAGCGCCCGCGTTCGAGCATGAGCCCAACGCTGGTCTTCGATGCGAAGAGCGGCCAGCTCCTGATGACCGTGGGCTCGCCCGGCGGCAGCTTCATCATCCACTTCACCGGCCGCACGCTGCTGGGCACGCTGGCCTGGGGCCTGGACGCGCAGCGCGCCATCGACCTGCCGCACTTCGGCAGCACCGGCGGGCCGGTGTGGCTGGAGAAGGGGCGCTTCCCGGCGGCCACCGTGCAGGCGCTGCGCGAGCGTGGCCACACCGTGCAGGAGACCGATCTCACCAGCGGCCTGCAGGCCGTGCAGCGCCGCCCGGGCGGCGGCTGGTTCGGCGCCGCCGACCCGCGGCGCGAGGGCATCGTGCTGGGCGATTGAGCGGCGCTGAACCGGGCGCCGCTCAGGGCGACCAGGGCAGTTCGATCCAACTGCCCGGCAGCAGCTGCAGGCGCAGGGGCTCGCGCGCATCGGCCAGCGTTTCCAGGCTCACGTCTTTGCCGCTGCCCAGGTTGATCTGCAGGTCGCGCTGCTTGGGCACCCCGACGGCCAGCAGCAGCCGGCTGCCGCTGGCCAGGCGCCGGCTGACGAGGCGCTGCGCCTGGAAGTCGAGCTGCTCGATGCGCCCGGGCCGCAGCAGCTGGCGGCGTGTGCGGTCGCGGGCGTAGCTGGCGCGCTGCAGCCAGGACGCCAGCTCGAAGACCTCGCCGCTGGCCATCTCTTCGTAGACGGTGACGCTGAAATCCAGGTCGCGCTGGTTGGTGATGAAGCGAAGGCGGCCCGAGAACAGGCCGCTGATCTCGCTGCCCTCGGGCAGCGGCGCCGAGCGGAAGCCCAGGGCGTGGCGCAGCTTGAAGTCGCGGCTCAGGCGGAGCGTGGGCAGGGGCTCGTCGGCATCGCTGCGGTCCTTGAAGTCGACACGCAGCGTGGCCAGCGCGCCCGGCCCGTGCCCGGGCACGGGCGCCTGCTCGCGCAGCTGTTCATCGGCCTGCAGGTGCAGGCGCAGGCGCCGCGCCGCGATGCCTTCCAGGCTGTCTGCATGTTTCCAGACGTTGGCCCCCATCACCTGGTAGTTCACGCGGGCCTGCAGCAGCGGTGGCAGCGGTGCGCCCTTGAACACATGGTCGAACCACTGCAGGCGCAGCGCGCTGAGGCTGAGTTTGGCCACCGGGTCGATGCGGTAACCCGCCTCCACCTCCGCCGGCCCGGCCTGCATGGCGATGTGGCCGTAGGGGCCGATCAGCAGGCGGTGGTTGGCGTCGGGGCGATGCTGCCGGTGCTGCTGGAAGTAGTGCAGCACGCCGAGCTGTCCGCCGTCGAAGTAACCCGTCGTGGCGAGCACGGGGATGTCGATGGCCGCAAACTCGCGCCCCTGCGGGGTCATGGCCTGCCAGTAGCGGTCGTAGCCGGGATGGTCGAGCCAGCGCCGCCAGATGGGGTTGGGCTGGCCATCGAGGCGGTCGATCTCGCGGTAGGCGCTGCCGGCGGCGTACCACTGCCGGTCCAGGCGCGCCCAGCGGGCCTGGTCACCGTAGCCGGCGTCGTCCATGCCCGGGCCGCTGGCGGTGTACAGCGGCCAGGGCAGCATGAAGTTCAGGAAGACCTGGCCCTCCATCGGCACGTCGATGCCCGGTGCGGCGCTGGCCGAGGTGGCCAGGGCCTGCAGCGCGCGGGGGCGTTGCTTGGCCGCCGCCCATTGCGCAAAGCTGTTGTAACTGCTGCCGAACATGCCGACGCGGCCATCGCTCCAGGGCTGCGCGGCCAGCCATTCGATGACGGCGCGGGCGTCGGCGCCGTCGTGCTCGAAGGGCGCCACCGGGCCGCTGGCCCCCGGCCCCTTGCCGCGCGTGAAAGCCACCACGCCGGCATAGCCGTTCATCGCCATCTGCCGCGCATCGGCCAGGGCCTGCCGCGGGTCGGCATAGATGGTGAACTGCAGCAGGCTGGTGAGCTTCTGCTCCTGGCGCGGGCGCACCAGCAGCGCGGAGATCTTGGCGTCGCCGGCGCCGGGCAGGCGCAGCGTGGTCTCGGTCACGTAGCGGCGTGCCTCGTCGGCGGCGATCAGCGGCTCGGCCAGCGGCTGCATGCGCTCGTAGGCCTGCAGCGCGAGTTGCGCGCGCAGCAGGGGCAGCAGGGCCGCTTCGCCGATGTCGCTGCCCGGCGTTTGGCGTTCCAACTGCTGGCTCAAGCCCTGGCGCAGCCGCCACAAGGCCGTGCCCAGGCTGTGGCCCACTTCGGCGGCCTGCACGTGACTCAGCCCTTCGAAGCGCGCGGCAAAAGCCTGCCGGAATGCGGCCTCGAAGCCCTGGCCATCTGCCTGCGCCAGCGCCTGCGCATACAGCTCGAAGGCGGTCAGCGCGATCGGGTTGCCCAGTTCGCGGCGCCGCTCGGCAATGCTTTGCAGAGCCTGCGCTGGGCGACCGGCCAGCAGTTCGAGGCGGAAGCGCGGGTCGGCCGGGTAGGGCTTGCCAGTGGCCGCTGCGCGCGCCAGCAACTCGGCCGCCAGGCCGCGGGCCCAGTCGGGCTGTGCCTGCAGATCGCTCGGCAGGCGCAAGGGGGCCGCGTCCTGGGCTGTTGCCCCGAAACAGGCCGCCCACAGCACCAGGGCCAGCAAGGCCGACGCAGCGCGCGTTGACGTGAGCCTGGGTTTCATCTTCACGCTCCTTGAAGGGGCCACCGGCCTTTCGCGCCGCGTGGGCGGCTGGGCGCTCCGGTCGCGTCAGCGCCGGGCCAGCGCCAGCGCCGCCTCACGCACCAACTCGGGCCCGCGATAGATCAGCCCGGTGTAGATCTGCACGAGGTCAGCGCCCGCCTGCAGCTTGCTGCGCGCATCGGCCCCGCTCATCACACCGCCCACGCCGATGATCGGGTAGCCCGCACCCAGCGCCGCGCGCAACTGCGCGATGACGCGGTTGCTCGCGGCCAGCACCGGCGCGCCGCTCAGGCCGCCGGCCTCTTCGGCATGCGGCAGGCCTTGCACGGCCTCGCGCGAGAGCGTGGTGTTGGTGGCGATCACGCCGTCGATGCCGTTTTTCTGCAGCGTGGCGGCGATCACGCCGACCTGCGCTTCGTCCAGATCGGGCGCGATCTTCACGAACATCGGAACGCGCCGCCCGTGCTGCTGCGCGAGCTGCTCGCGCCTTGCCTGCAGCGCCGAGAGCAGCGCGTCCAGCGCCTCGTCGCTCTGCAGCGCGCGCAGGTTCTTGGTGTTGGGGCTGCTGATGTTGACCGTCACGTAGTCGGCGTGGGCGTACACGCCGTCCAGGCCGAGCAGGTAGTCGTCCACCGCGCGCTCGATGGGCGTGGCGGCGTTCTTGCCGATGTTCAGGCCCAGCAGGCCACCGGCGGCCCGGAAGCTGCGCGCGCGCCGCACGTTGGCGATGAAGCTCTGCAGCCCTTCGTTGTTGAAGCCCAGGCGGTTGATGAGCGCGTCGCGCGCCGGCAGGCGGAACATGCGCGGCTTGGGGTTGCCCGGCTGGCCCAGCGGCGTGACCGTGCCCACCTCGATGAAGCCGAAGCCCATCGCGCCCAGGCCGTCGATGCAGCGGCCGTTCTTGTCCAGCCCGGCAGCCAGGCCCACGCGGTTGGGGAAGCGCAGGCCGGCCACGTTGACGGGGTCGTCCACGCGCGCCTGCTGCCACAGGCACATGGCCGGTGTGTTCTGCAGCTTGGCGATGCTGCCCAAAGTGAGATCGTGCGCGGCCTCCGGGTCCAGGTTGAAGAGGAAGGGGCGGGTGAGGGCGTAGGGCAGCAGCGACATGGGGGCGGATTGTCTCAGGCCCCCCGCAGATAATCCCCCGCCATGACACAAGACGAACTCAAGGCCCTGGTCGGGCAGGCGGCGCTGGCACACGTGGTGCCCGGCGAACTGGTGGGCGTGGGCACGGGCAGCACCGTCAACCACTTCATCGATGCGCTGGCTGGCATGAAGGAGCGCATTGCAGGCGCCGTGAGCAGCAGCGATGCCAGTACGGCGCGCCTGCTGGCGCACGGCATCCGCGTGCTGGATGCCGCCGCGGTGCAGCAACTGCCCGTCTACATCGACGGCGCCGACGAGATCGACGGCCGCGGCCACATGATCAAGGGCGGCGGCGCAGCGCTCACGCGCGAGAAGATCGTGGCCGACCTGGCCGAGCGTTTCGTCTGCATCGCCGACGCCAGCAAGCAGGTGGCGGTGCTGGGCGCCTTCCCGCTGCCTGTGGAGGTGATCGTGATGGCCGCGCCGCGCCTGGCGCGTCGTTTTGCGGCCATTGGCGGTACCGCCACGCTGCGGCTGAAGGCCGACGGCCAGCCGCTGCTCACTGACAACGGCCACCCGCTGCTGGACGTGCGCGGCCTGCAGATCACCGACCCGCTGGCAATGGAGGCCGAAATCAGCCAATGGCCCGGTGTCGTGACTTGCGGCATCTTTGCCCGCCACCGCGCCAGCCTGTGCCTGCTGGGCACCCCCACCGGCGTGCAGACGCTGGTGTTCTAATCGGGGCACTTTTCGCCCCCATCCAAGGACCCGCTTTGGCCAAACCCAACTATTCCTTCGAGAAGCGCCAGCGCGAGCTGGCCAAGAAGAAAAAGAAAGAAGAGAAGGAGAAGGAAAAGGCCGCGCGCAAGGCCGCGGGCCTGCCACCGATCGCCGACGAGCCCGATGGCGACGACGACGGTGCCGAAGCCGGCGAGGCCGCCGGCCCCGCGAACCCGGCCTGACCCCCCTGAAACGCTGACCCGGGCCTGCGCCGGCTCAGGCCGGCCCGCCCGCCGCCTGCTGCCGGGCCGCACGCACGTGCCAGCGCCCCGGGTCCAGCGCATCCACCAGATCCTGCTCCAGCGGCCATGGCGCGCCGCTGGCTTGTGCGGCCACCAGTTGCGCCAGCAGCGGCGCCAGCGTGATCCCGCGCGCGCCCAGCGCCGTCAACACGAAGAGGCCGGGCTCGCGTGGCAGCAGCCGGGCCTGGTCGGCGCGTTGGCCGGCCGGCATCTGCAATGCCGGCAGCGCGCCGCAGATCGGCAGCCGGTCGTCGGTGTGCAGGCGCCAGCCGGTGCGGCCTGACAGCGCGGCCTCTGGGGCGGGCTGCAGGCCCGTCAGGCGCTGCAAGCGCTGCAGGTTGTGCTGGTGGTCTTCCTCGCGCAAGGTGGGCGGGCCGGGCTCGCCCGCCTCGCGCGTGGCACCGCAGAGCACCGCCCCAGGCAGTGGGATGGCGTAGCCGTCACCGGCCACGGGCAGGCGCAGCGTGTGCGTGGCGCCGAACTGCGTGACCTGCCCGCGGGTGTGGCGCAGCGGCCAGGGCAGGGTGCCCGGCCCGGCCAGGGGTGCGAGCAGCGCCTGCGCCTGGGCGGCGTTGCAGAGCACCACGGCGTCGGCTTCGGCCAGCAGTTGGCTTTCGGCATCCAGCACCTGCCATGCCGCGGGCGCATCGGGCGCACCAGGCGCGCGCTGCAGGCGCTGCGCCGCCTCGCCGGTGCGCAGCGTCACCCCGGGCGTGCTCAGCGCCCAGCGCACCCAGGCTGCGGGCTCGATCCAGCCGCCTGCCTGGTAGTGCCAGGCCGGCGCCGGCAAAGGCAGGCCGGCCAGCGCGCTGGCGGCTTCGGCCGAGAGCACTTCCACGTAGCGGGGCGGCAGGCCGGTGCGTTGCAGCATCGCCTGCAGCGTGGGCAGGCCGCCGGTGCGCGCGTCCAGCCGCAGCAGGCCCTCGGCGGCACCGGGCACGCCTTGCGACACCGCCAAAGCATGGGAGGCATGGGCCTGCAGCGCTGCGGCGCGGAAGAGCCGCGCATAGGGCCCGTCGTCGGCGTTCACCGTGCCATGGAAGAGGCCGCCCGGGTTGCCCGAGGCCTCTTGCGCCGGGGCACTGTGGCGCTCCAGCACCGTCACCTGCCAGCCGGCCTGCGCCAGCGCCTGCGCCGTGGCCGCGCCGGCCAGGCCCGCGCCCACGACCACGGCGCGCCGGCCCATCACTTCGGCGCTGGGCGCCCGGTGCAGCCGGTGCCGCGGGGCGAAGTCGGCCGCGGTGAAGGCTGCGGACGGCCCGGCCAATGGCTGCGTTTGCGGCACGAAGCCCGCCGTCAGCAGCGGCTGGTGCAGGGCGGCCCCGTGCTGCGCGCTGGCCAGCGTGGCGCCAGGCGCGGCATGCGCGGCCACCGCTTTCAGGAAGTGGCCGGCACCAAGATCCGGCATCGGGTCGCCGAGGAACACCGCATCGGCCTGCAGTCGCATCTTGGGCAGCAGCGAGGCCGCCGCACCCACGCCCAGCAGCCACTGCACACGGCCGCCTTCGAACACGTGCCGGTGCAGGTTGCTCACGGGCACCGGCCAAGCAGCTTGCAACAAAGCCGCCAGCGCGGGCCAGGGGCTGTGGGCATGCGCCTGCGCCAGGCCGGCGGCACAGAGCGGGTGTTCTTCGATGCCGACGTAGAACAGCGTCTCGCAGCGCCGTGGATCGTCGCGCCAGGCCTGCCAGGTGGCCAGGAAATGGTGGCCCGCGCCGAATGCCGTGTCCAGCACCACGAAGCGCGCGCGGGCGGCCCATCGTGCGGGCAGCCCGTTGCCGGGCAGGCAGACCTGTTGCGCGTGCTGCAGCTCGGCCGCGCTGTGCATCGCGCCGCTGGTCAGGCCCGGCCAGCGGGCTGGGCGCGTTCGGCCAGCCAGGCCAGCAGCGGCTCGCGCACGCCGCCCAGGCTGCGGTAGGCCAACACGGGCGGGCTCATGCTGGCCACAGCCGCGTGCAGGGCTTCGGCCTCGGCCGGTGCCCGCAGGGCCTGTGCCAATGGCCTCACCTCCACATGGATGGTGAACACCGCCTGACGTTGCGCCGGCAGCGGGATGAAGGTCTGCCGCTCGCTGCGGAACCAGGCCTGCGGCACGGTCGTGTGCTGCCAGCGCTGCGGGTCCACACGCGCCGGGTGCGCGTGCAGGCGCGGGTGGTCGCTGACGTTCCACACGAAACGCTCGTAGCGCTCGGGCCCGGTGATCACCTTCAGCAGGCCCTCGGTGGCCTTCAGCAGCACCGCGTTGTCGGCCACGGGCGCGTGCACCTCGCTGAAGTGTCGGCCGAGCTTTTCTTCCGGCGCCCAGTGGCTGGGCAGCGTCACCGCCAGCCAGGGGATGGTGCCGCTGGGGCCATCGACGATGGCGAAGTCTTCCGCAAAGGCCAGGCAGGCCAGCCCGGCCTGGCGCCACGCGGGCGGCAGGCCTTGCAGGCAGCGCGCCACCTCGTCACCCAGGCCGAAGCGACCCGTCTGGCGCTGCAGCACCTCGCCCTGCGGGCCCACGGCGGTGGCCAGCCACAGGGCCTCGGCCGTGGTGCCGTCCCAGGCCCAGGCGCCGGGGTGTTCGGCAGCGGCGTGGGCAAAGAGCGCGTGCAGGGCCGGTGCGGCATCGAAGCCGTCCACCACGCCCAGCGCCTGGGCCCAGAAGGCCGTCAGCACCGCCAGCTTCTCGCGCTGGTGGCGCGAGCCCGGCTGCAGCGGCGTGAGCTGCGCCGCGCCGGCCGGCAGCTTGCGCAGGCCGGGCTGCATGCGGAAGGGCGCGGTGACGCCGGCCTCGAAGTCGAAACCGGTGGCCGAGCGGGGCGAGGCTTTGTTTCGATCGCTCATGGTTTGCGGATGATGGCGCAATGAAAAAGGCACCCCGCGGGGTGCCTGGTGTCGCCACGGCACCGACAGGGCGGTGCGCCGGCGGCGGCGTGCTTCAGACGCGCTTCTTGTACTCGTGCGTGCGGGTGTCGATTTCGATCTTGTCGCCGTTCTCGACGAACAGCGGCACGCTCAGCTCGAAGCCCGTGCCCACGATCTTGGCCGGCTTCATGACCTTGCCCGAGGTGTCGCCCTTGACGGCCGGCTCGGTCTCGATCTCGCGCACCACGGTGGTGGGCAGTTCGACGCTGATGGCCTTGCCGTCGTAGAACACCACTTCCACCGACATGTTGTCTTCGAGGTAGCTGATGGCGTCGCCCATGTTCTCGGCTTCCACCTCGAACTGGTTGTACTCGGCGTCCATGAAGACGTACATCGGATCGGCGAAGTACGTATACGTGCAGTCCTTCTTGTCCAGCACGATCTGGTCCATCTTGTCGTCGGCCTTGAAGACGACTTCGGCGCCCGAACCGTTGAGCAGGTTCTTCATCTTCATGCGCACGGTGGCGGCGTTGCGGCCACCGCGGCTGTATTCGGTCTTGAGCACGACCATGGGGTCCTTGCCCTGCATGATGACGTTGCCGGCCCGGATTTCTTGAGCGATTTTCATAGCGGTTTCCGTGAGTTGTGGGCCGCTGCATCCTGGCGAGGCTGAGGGGCTCTCAGTGCCTGGGAGTGGGCCTGCTTGCGTTGCGCAAAGCCCCTGATTCTAGCAGGCGACGGGCGCTTTTGTCGGTGTTCGGGCTCGGCGCCGTCAGTCGCTGATCGAAGTCGGCGCCTCAGGCCTGCCCTGCGCGCTGGGCCTGCACGAAGGCCAGCAACTGCGAAGCCAGGTCGGGTTGCGCCGCCAGCGAGGCCGAGGCCGCCGCTGCGGCGGCAGCCCAAGCCCCGGCCAGCGGCGGCAGCCCGGGCCAGGCCGCCTGCA
>VYLK01000661.1_pt1 | contig 9917 bp, 4 predicted proteins | sample 5114321 | NCBI WGS metagenome assembly VYLK01 (sample SAMN12291792, study PRJNA351875) | freshwater metagenome | isolation source: freshwater lake | place: USA: Michigan, MSU2 Lake | collected 2011-08-16
GAGCAGTCCACTCGCGGATGCTGCCTTTCAGCCGCATGGCACCATGCTCAAAAGCACCACAGCCGCACTCGCCGCCATTTTAGGTGGGTGCAATGCGCTGACCGTGGTGCCGGAAGATGATGCTAACGAAATGATGGCGCGCGTGGCCCGCAACGTTAGTTCGATTTTGCGTGAGGAGGCCCATGTGCATCAGATTGCCGATGCCACAGCCGGATCGTATTACCTCGAAGCGCTGTGCGCACAACTTGATCAGCAGGTGCGGCAGGTCTTGGAAACCCGCCGGATTTCTTCGGCCCGTCTGCAGGAAAACAGCACGACTGCCGCACAGCATCATGCTTGGCTTTCGGCGGAGGGGATCGCCATCGGCCCGGAAGCCCCCACCTATCACCGCGAGTTTGAAGGTTTTACGGCGGGTGTACCGCCGTTTCTGCGCGGACCGTATGCTACCATGTATACGGTACGTCCCTGGACGATCAGGCAGTATGCTGGCTTCTCGACCGCGAGAGAATCGAATGCTTTCTACCGCAAAAATCTGGCTGCCGGCCAAAAAGGCTTGTCCGTGGCATTTGATCTCGCCACCCATCGCGGGTATGATTCCGATCACCCGCGGGTAGCCGGTGATGTGGGCAAGGCGGGCGTGGCTATTGATTCGGTGCTCGACATGAAGATCCTCTTTGATCAGATACCGCTGGATAAAATGTCGGTATCAATGACCATGAACGGTGCCGTCGTTCCGATCATGGCGTTTTACATTGTAGCAGCCGAGGAACAAGGCGTGTCGCCCGCGCAGCTCAGCGGCACGATTCAAAACGACATCCTGAAAGAATTCATGGTGCGCAACACGTATATTTATCCACCGGCGCCTTCCATGCGGATCGTAGCCGATGTCTTCGCGTATTGCAGCCGGCACATGCCGAAGTTCAATTCCATTTCCATCAGCGGATACCACATGCACGAAGCCGGTGCGCCGGCACACGTAGAATTGGCCTACACGCTGGCCGATGGGCTGGAATACCTTCGGGCCGGATTGAAGGCAGGTATCGCCATTGATGATTTTGCGCCGCGCCTTTCCTTTTTCTGGGGCATCGGCATGAATTTTTTTATGGAGATTGCGAAAATGCGTGCGGGCCGTGTGCTGTGGGCGGAACAGGTACGTCAGTTTCACCCCCGCAACCCCAAGTCAATGGCGCTTCGCACGCACTGTCAGACATCCGGCTGGAGCCTGACCGAGCAGGATCCGTATAATAACGTCACCCGAACGACACTGGAGGCGCTGGCTGCGGCGCTGGGCGGCACACAATCGCTGCACACCAATTCACTAGACGAGGCAATTGCCTTGCCTACTGATTTCTCGGCGCGCATCGCCCGCAACACCCAGCTCTTTCTGCAAAAAGAAACGGGCATCACCGACGTGGTGGACCCGCTGGGAGGCTCTGCGTATGTGGAATACCTCACGCGTCAATTGATTGAAAAAGCATCGGCCCTGATCGAAGAAGTGGAAGCACTCGGTGGCATCGCCCGCGCCATCGAGAGCGGTTTGCCAAAAATGCGAATCGAAGAAGCCGCAGCGGCCAAACAAGCCCGTATTGATTCCGGCCAGGATATCATCGTGGGGGTGAATAAATACCAACACCCCGAAAAGCCTGATTTCGACATTCGCGAAGTAGACAACACAGCCGTACGCCTGGAACAAATCGCCCGCCTGGAACAAATCAAGAAAGAACGCAACAACGAAGCGGTTAGAGCCGCTTTGGAAGCCATCACCCAGGCAGCACAAACGGGGCACGACAACCTCCTGGCGCTGGCTGTTACCGCCGCCCGACACCGCGCGACGCTTGGCGAAATTTCATTTGCCCTGGAAAAAACATTTGGGCGCTATAAAGCCTCCATCCAATCTATTTCCGGTGTATATTCGGCAGGCATGAAAAACAACAAACAGCTGCACGCTGTGCGGGCACTCAGCGACGCCTTTGCGGAAAAAGAAGGGCGGAGGCCCCGGATTTTGGTTGCCAAAATGGGGCAGGATGGGCACGATCGTGGTGCAAAAGTCATTGCCACCGGTTTTGCTGATCTGGGGTTTGATGTGGATATCGGGCCCCTATTTCAAACCCCCGAAGAAGTAGCCCGCCAGGCAGTGGAAAATGACGTGCATGTGGTGGGTGCATCGAGCCTAGCAGCAGGCCATAAAACCCTGATTCCCGCGCTGATCGAAGGCTTACGCGCAATGGGGCGCCCCGACATCATGGTGGTGGCAGGTGGCGTTATTCCTCCGCAGGATTATGAATTCTTGTTGACGCTGGGCGTGGCTGGCATTTTTGGGCCAGGCACCCCGATCACTCAGGCAGCCGAGGAAATCCTACGAAAGCTCATGCCTTGACGGACAGGCAACCGGGATCCGGTGCCGTATTTCTTATTTCTGTAACTTTCGTCTTGCCATACCCATACCAACATGAACAAGCTTGTTTTCTTTTTCGCGGTGCTGTTTGTCACCGTTAGCTTTTCGCAAACGAAAGGCAGCCAGGAAAAGCTTTTAAAATCCTATAAAAAGGCCGAAGCAAGCTACGTTACGGGCGACTACAAGAGTGCGCTCAAAAACCTGGAAAAATTTCGCAAAAGTGCCGCCGGCAAGCTCGGCAACAACAACGAGTTTACGCCCATGTATTACGTAGCGCTCGCAAAGTATCAACTCGCCAACGGCATGGTTACCGACTTCGAAGCCAGTGCCACCACCGCACTGCGTGTCATTTCCGAAAGTACAACGCCGCGTCTGGAACTCATCGTAGCGGTAGCCGCGCTGTATAGTCAGCGTGGGTCTTTTTTGAAGGCCAACCAAATCCTGAAAGATGTGCGCGAGAAAATGAAAAGTGCGGGCACATTTCAGGAAGCAGTAGCCGCCGAGTGGGAAGTTGCCTATGCCGAGGCATTGGCCGGCCAGGGTTACTATCGTGAAGCCATTGAAATACTACTGAAAAATTCCGGCTATTTCGGGCAACGTGCCGTTCAGCAGGAAGTGACCATCGGCGCCAACGGTGTGTTGACCAAGAACATACTACGTGAGGAAGAATTTTCCGCACGGGCCAACGCATACTGCCGCACCCTGATCTTACTCGGCAACGCCTATGGGAGACAGGGAAACCTGACGAGTGCGGACTCGGCACTGCAAGCGGCCGCGGGCTGGGCAAAAAGCAACCTGGGAAAAACCCACATACAGTATATTGTTGCACAGTATACTCTGGCCGATATACTCGTGAGGAACGGGAACGAAAACCTGCCCCGCGACCTGGACTTTGGGAATCTGCTGAATTTGCTCAAGGCAAGCTACAAGCCCACCCATTACATCGCTACCGAGTTATATGAAGCTTACTTAAGTGAATTGTTGCGCACCGGCAGTATCTCCACGTACTACAACGTCAAATTGGAATATGAAAAGCTGATCAATAAAGCATTTCCCTCGAACAGTTTGTACCCCGATCGGCTCCAGGTAGTGGAGTTTAACTCCAAGTTCGTGAAAGACGCTACCCGTACACTGGAGCGTGATGCCCTCGACATGATCAGCACCAGCCGCGGACTGCCGCGAAATCATCCGGCGATGATTATGATCAACCAATTTCTTTATGACCTGGCTGTCAATAAAAAAGATTTTGTGAAAGCGGAGCAGTACATGCGTTCGATGGTGGAGATTCAGACCGAATTATTGGGGCCGTCAGCGCCGAATACCCATCTCATGCAAGTGAACATGGCCCATCACTTACTCGACTACACCAATAACCTGACAGAAGCCACCCGCCTCTACAAAACCAGCTTCGAAGGTGTGGTGGAAAAAGAAATTGTGGAAAAACACCCCGACTACCTCAACATCCTCAACCACCTGGCCACCCTGTATGAATTGACAGACCAATACAAACTCGCCACACGCACGCTCGAAAAAGCCGGGCTCGTGGCGCGCCTGAAATACGATGGCGAAGACTACCAGTTTGGTGTTGAACTGACCGGTATCGCGCGGCTGCAAATCAAGCTGGGCAACTACGACGAAGCAGGTAAAAATATTTCGGAGGCGTTGGCCATACTGGAGCGCGTGCGGAAAGAAGAAACCAAAGCGAAATACCTCGTGCAGGCAATCGAAACACAAGCCGTACTTTTTGGCGTACAGGGACTTTTTGACGAAGCCGAAGACGCCCTCGGGCGTTCGGCCAAAATCATCGCCCGGAATGAAGATGTGATGGTAGGCGTTGACGAACAATCTACCGCCCGCGAATTTTCAAGCCTTTTTGTCCAGCTGGGCCAATATGCGGAAACCGAAATAATTCTGGAGGACCTTATTTCCGAATACGAAAAATTGTACGGCAAAAATTCACTCCGCCTCATTGAGCCACTGGTAAACCAGGCCCGTCTGCTCCTGGCTCAAGGCGATTACACCGATGCCTCCAAGGCAGCTCAGCGCAGTTATGAAATTGCCAAAAGTGTGTATGGCGACATGTCCACAAAGACAGCGCTTACGCAACGCATGCTGGCCGACATTGACTATCAGATCGGTGACTACGGCCAGGCCGAGGCGCTGATTGAAAAAGCACTGATCAGCCAGGAACGTCAATTCGGTCGTAACCATGTAGATGTGGCCCGCTCGCTCGCCCAGCTGGCGTTGGTGAAGTTCTACAACAGCAAAGACAAATCCGAGGTAGAAAAGATCATGCTGGAAGCACGTAACATCATGGGTGAACGACTTGGAAAAGACAATCCCCAGTATGCGGAAATCCTGAAAAGTGTGGCTATTCTGTACATTTCGGAAAAGCGCTACGACATGGCTTTTAACGCGCTGACGCAGGCGGAAGCCATCTGGCGTGCCAAGACCGGCAGTAAAAATAATATCAATGCCGCTTCCATCTTCAGCCTTACGGCGGACATTTACTACGCTCAGAAAAACTACAGTAAGGCGCTCAACTTCTACGAATCCTCCCGGAATATTTATGAAAACTACTTCAGCAAGACCCATCCGGAATATGTCAGAATTCGCTCCAAAGAAGCCCGTGTATATTATATGCGGGGAGAATTCAAGCAAGCTAAACGGAACATGGAAGAAGCGTTAACCAATTATGAAAATTATATCAAAGTCTATTTCCCGGCCTTGAGCGAACGTGAGAAAGCCAAGTACTGGAATACGATCAAAGACGATTTCGAATTTTACAATACGCTGGCATTTAGCCAAAGGGAAGAATTCCGCGACCTCACCGGCAAGGTGTACAACATTCAGTTGCTCACCAAGGCACTCCTGCTGAGCACATCGATTAAAATCCGCGAACGGATTCTGGCCAGCAATGACGAAAATCTTAAAAGTCTTTTTGCCGAGTGGGTAAACAAAAAAGAAAACCTGACACGGGCATTCTCGATGAGCGCCCAGCAACTGCTGGATAACAACATTAATCAGCAAGCCCTGACCTCGGAGGTAGAAAATCTCGAACGCGAGCTGAGTGAAAAATCAGAATTGTTTGGCCAGGGTTTTGAAAACCGCCGGGTCACCTACGAGAACGTGCAAAAGTCACTGGGTAAGGGCGAAGTGGCCATGGAAATGATCCGCTACCGCCACTTCAACCATGTCCTGACAGACTCCGTGGTTTACGTGGCCATGTATGTACGAAACGACTCGGAGCGCCCCAAAGCAGTTGTCGTGCCGAACGGCAAAAACCTCGAGTCCCGTTATTTCCGCTTCTTCCGAAATGCCTTTATGCGCCGCATTCCGGATACCGTTTCCTACCGCGTGTTTTGGCAGCCCATTGAAAAGGCCGTAGGGCACTACACCACTTTGTACCTGTCGCCCGACGGCGTTTACACGCAGCTCAACCTGGAAGCCATGCCCACCCCGGACGGTCGCCACGTGATTGACAACTCCAATATCGTCATCATCAGCAATACCAAAGACCTGTACTTCCGGAAATCCCGGGCAAAAGGCCCGCTCTCCTCTTCCAAATCGGCTACGCTGTTTGGTAACCCGACGTTTTACCTGAGCGCCGCCGCCGTGCGCAAAGTAAGCGACCTGCCCGGCACCGAGAAGGAGGTGGCAGAACTCCAGGCTTTGTTAGACGGCAAAGGATGGAAGACCTTTGAATACACCGAAGGTTCTGCCACGGAAGAACGCATCAAGGAACTGGAGAGCCCGAAGATTTTTCACATCGCTACACACGGGTTCACCACACCCAAAACGGAAAAATCAGCGCTCGAAAAATTATCGGAAAACGAAGCCATGCAGGCCGAAAATCCACTGCTGAAAACCGGGCTGCTTCTGCGCGGTGCGGGCGATCTGCTCGACAAAACTAGTTACAATTACAATATCGAAAACGGGATTCTGACGGCATACGAGGCCATGAATCTGAACCTCGACCGAACCGACCTGGTGGTGCTCAGTGCCTGCGAAACAGGCTTAGGTGAGATCCGGAATGGGGAGGGCGTCTATGGCTTGCAGCGCGCCTTTCTGGTGGCGGGAGCCAAAGTGCTCATCATGAGCATGTTCAAGGTAGACGATGATGCCACCCAAAAACTGATCCTGAACTTTTACCGCAAGTGGCTTTCCAGCGGCAATATGCGCCTGAGTTTCATTGAAGCCAAGAAAGAACTTCGCGCAGAATACCCGGAGCCCTACTACTGGGGCGCATTCATCATGATCGGGCTGGAATAATCTGCCACCGCTCCACTACCGGTAGTGTGGGATGCAGGTTTATGACGTAATTTTGCACGATATACGGGTGGTTATGAAGGTCTACAATTCGATAGTGGAAACCATTGGCAACACGCCCATGGTTCGGTTAAACAAAGTCTCAAAGGGAATTCGGGGAACACTACTGGCCAAGGTGGAGTATTTCAATCCCGGCAACTCAACCAAAGACCGGATGGCCGTGAAGATGGTGGAGGACGCCGAAAAAGCCGGGCTGCTGAAACCCGGCGGCACTATCATAGAAGGAACAAGCGGCAACACCGGCATGGGTCTTGCCCTTGCCGCCGTGGCGAAAGGATACCGGTGTATCTTTACCATGGCCGACAAACAATCGCAGGAGAAAATCAATATCCTCAAGGCAGTTGGCGCGGAGGTAGTGGTGTGCCCAACAAATGTGGAACCGGATGACCCACGGAGCTACTACTCGGTGGCGCGCAAACTCAACAAAGAGATACCTAACTCTTTTTACCCGAATCAGTACGATAACCTGTCGAACACAGCCGCACACTTCGAAAAAACGGGCCCTGAAATCTGGGAGCAAACGGAGGGTAAAATCACACACTACGTTGCAACCGTGGGAACGGGGGGATCCATGTGTGGCACAGCCCGCTTCCTGAAACAACAAAATCCGAACCTGATCGCCATCGGGGTGGATACCTACGGCTCAGTGTTCAAAAAATATAAGGAAACCGGCATCTTCGATAAAAATGAAATCTATCCCTACCTGACAGAAGGTTTCGGGGAAGATATCCTGCCCCGGAATGTTGACTTCGATGTGATTGACCAGTTCATCAAAGTAACCGACAAAGATGGTGCAATCGGGGCGCGGAGGCTATCGAAAGAAGAAGGATTATTTGTGGGCTGGAGTAGCGGCTCAGCCCTGCACGGTGCGTTGGAGTACGCCCGGCAGCACATAACCGAAACCGATGTGATGGTGATTTTATTGCCCGACCATGGAACGCGCTACCTTAATAAAATTTACAACGACAACTGGATGAAAGACCACGGTTTTCTCGAAGAACGGATTTTCTCCACTGCCAAAGATATTTTGCGTGCCCGCAACGGCAAGGGTAAACTGGTTACCATCTCCGGAGAAGCTCGCGTGGCCGAGGCGATCAACGTGATGAACCGTGAGGGTGTGGATCAGTTGCCGGTTCTGACAAAGCACGAGTTTGTCGGGAGCGTAGTGGCGTCCAGTCTGTTGGAAAAGATCATCAACGACCCCCACCTCAAAGACAAACCGGTGGCAGAAGTGATGGATAAATCGATGCCGTTTGTGGCGCTGGACAGCACGCTGGATGTCCTTTCCTCACAGCTCAGCAAAACGAACAAGGCCGTACTGGTACGGGACGAATCGGAACAAGTACACATCATCACGCAACACGACTTATTGAAGGCCATGATGGCCTGACCGGCCGAAACACAGGCACAGAAAACATACATCTACTTGGGGGCCGGCCCCGTGTCGCGAATAGCCGTTTGGCCCAAAACACCGGAGAAAATCCAAGCATCGCGAAACGGTGTTGTAGCCTTAACATTGGCGAGGAACCGAAGGGCACGCTCCCGGTCTTGCGTCTGCAACACATAGACAAAGTGCCAACGGCCCCGCGGCGAGAGCGCATAATCAGCCATCAGGTTCAATTCGCCTGCCTGCCGCGTCAGACGAATGGCGTTATCGTGCTGGCGAAAGGCACCAATGATCACATAGTAATTATCGCCAGACTGAGCCCACACGCAGCCTGCAAACAAGGCGAAGAGAATAACCATACCGCTTTTTATCATATCAGTCTCGGAGTTGGGGATTCGCTCTCACACAAAAAAGAATATACAATGCAACTACAGGAAAACGATTACAGGTGTTCTTTTTTGTTCTTGATGAGTTCAAACATCAGCTCCCGTGCGCGGTGCAACTGCGCCTTGACCGTTCCCAGGGGTGCTTCAATTTCCTCGGCTATTTCCTCGTATGAGAGTTCGTGAAAATACCGGAGGCGCACCAGCTTCTGGTACTTTGCCGGGAGCATGTTGACAAACACCTGGATGAGTTCTTCCTTTTGTAAACGGATCGCTTCCTGCTGCGGGTTATTCGTGTCATCCTCCACATCCAGCGACACCGATTTGCCGTCATCATCGGTGAATGTGTTGTCAATACTCATGGTATTGATTTTTTTCTTCCGGATATAGTCAATGGTGTTGTTGGTGGCGATCCGAAACAACCACGTGCTGAACGTAAAATCTTTTTTGAACTTACTCAGGCTGCGGAACGCCTTGGCGAATGACTCGATTGTGAGATCTTCGGCATCGTCTACATGGCGCACCATTTTCAAAATCATGTGGTACACCGGTCTGCGGTACCGCTGCAATAACCGGGCATAGGCTTTTTCATCGCCCGCCACGGCCTGGTCGATCAATTTGAAGTCTTCGAGCGCTTTGGATGAAAACCGGCCTTCGTCTAATTCTTCCATCTCACTTTTTTGGTAAACAACGCTTTCGAACCCGCAACAAGGTAATAAATGGAATAAACAAAATCTAAAACCGGCACCAGCCACCATTCAAACCTGATTTTGAGGCACTTTTTCAAGACCAGCAGGGAAGCAATAACGGCCAGCCACCGCATGGCCCAGAGCACCAGCAAGGCGGCAGGCATGCCCGAGGCAGCAACAGCCAGACCTAGCCAGGGGCTGATCACAAAGGTGAGCGCAAAAACAGCCAGCACGAGGCGATGCCAGGGCCGGTAGAATTTTCCGGCATGGAGATGGCGTAACTTCTGGGTGAAAAAATCCCGCCACCGCACCTGGGGCTCGGACATCACGAGCGCGGCAGGCGACAGACAGATAGCCACGTTCTGGCGCGTGGCATGTTCATTCAGGAACAGATCGTCATCACCGCCGGTAACCTGCAGGTGACGGTTGAAGCCTTTGCTCCGCAGAAAAACGTCCTTCCGGTAGAGCAGATTCCGACCGACGGCCATATACGGCATGCCCGCCAGTGCGAAACCCGCCATTTGAATGCTGGTGATGAGTGATTCGAAGCGAATGAATAAGTTCAGAAATCCCCTTCGCCGGAGATAGGGCGAAACCCCAACGACGAAATCATGTTGCGGCTGGAGGTACGAGGCCATCGCCTGTATCCACTGGGCGGAGTTCGGCGGGCAGTCTGCATCCGTCACCAGGATTACCTCATGCTTTGAAGCACGGATACCTAATGTAAGTGCATA
>VYLK01000662.1_pt1 | contig 9911 bp, 9 predicted proteins | sample 5114321 | NCBI WGS metagenome assembly VYLK01 (sample SAMN12291792, study PRJNA351875) | freshwater metagenome | isolation source: freshwater lake | place: USA: Michigan, MSU2 Lake | collected 2011-08-16
GCGTTGGCGTGTTCTGCCGAATCGCGGACGGCCCTTTTCTCCACTTCCGTGATAGCGGAAGGAATGCAGATAACCATGCGCAGCGAAGGGGGAAACAGCCGGCTGCCGGTATCGATCATTTTGATCATCCCGCGGATCATCATTTCCGCCGCGTGGAAGTCGGCAATCACCCCTTCCTTCAGGGGCCGGATGGTCTTGATGTTTTCATGGGTTTTTTCGTGCATCTGCATGGCCTCGCGGCCAATGGCAAGCACTTTGTTGTTCACCCTATCGAGCGCGATGATGGAGGGTTCATCCACCACTACTTTATTTTTATGAATGATGAGCGTATTGGCGGTGCCGAGGTCGATGGCAATATCGCTGGTAAAAAAATCAAATAATCCCATGAGCGTGTACTCCTGTTCGGGGTTGTTAAAATACGTTCGAAATTACCGAAATAATCGTTGGATCACCGAGGATGATCCCGAAAACTATTTTTAATGCGGCAAGGCGGTCTGCAGCGGTACTCGCGGTGGGGTGTGACTTTGCCGGGCACCGATTGTCCTGCTTCGCGTTTTTAGTGTTTGAAGTGGCGGAACCCGGTGAACACCATGGCCATGTTGTGCGCATTGCAAAAGGTTATGGAATCCTGATCTTTAATTGATCCGCCAGGTTGAATCACCGCCCGAATGCCGGCTTTCATGGCAATTTCAACGCAGTCGGGAAACGGAAAGAAAGCATCTGAGGCCATCACCGCCCCGTCCAGCGGCATGTTGAAGCTGCCTGCTTTTTCGATGGCTTGTTTGAGCGCATCTATCCGGCTTGTTTGCCCGACGCCGCTGGCGAGCAGCTGCCCCGCGGTGGCGAGAATGATGGTATTCGACTTGGTGTGTTTGCAGATCTTGCTGGCGAAAAGCAGGGCTTCCACTTCTTGAGCGGTAGGTACCCGCGTGGTCACGGGCTTCAGGTCGTCTCGTCCGTCGGTTTTCCAGTCGGCATCCTGGGCAATAAATCCGTTCAGCAGCGTTTTGATCTGTTGGGCGGGCATCACGTTCGTTTTTTGCCTGAGCAGGATCCGGTTTTTGCGGGTCTGAAGCAACGCCAGGGCATCGGGTGCGAAATCGGGCGCCACGAGGATTTCAAAAAACAGGTTGTGAATGTCTTGGGCCGCAGCCAGGTCAAGTGGTTGGTTGGTGGCCAGAACGCCCCCAAAAGCCGACACGCTGTCAGCCTGCAGTGCTTTGTTGTAGGCCTCTTTCACCGTCTTGCCGGTTGCCACGCCACAGGCGTTGGTGTGTTTGATGATCACAAATGCTGTTTCCCCTTCGAATTCCTGAGCAAGTTGTACGGCGGCATCGGTATCCACCAGGTTGTTATACGAAAGCTCTTTACCATGCAGCTGATCGAAGACCTCAGCTAGGTTGCCAAAGAAAGTGCCCTTTTGGTGTGGATTTTCGCCGTAGCGCAACACCTGAGCATGGGCAGAACTTATTTTAAGACGTGGCAGGTGCAGGTCGCGGTTAAAATACCCGAAAATAGCCGTGTCGTAGTGCGAGGTGACATCAAAAGCCATGGCAGCGTAACGTTTGCGATCAACATCGGTGGGTGTTGCATTCGTTGCCTGCAGCAGCTCGAGCAGGTCTGCATACTGGCTGCGTGAAGAGACAATGAGTACATCCTTCCAGTTCTTGGCGGCAGCCCGGATCAACGAGATTCCTCCGATGTCTATTTTTTCAATGATTTCATCTTCCGTACCTCCCTTAGCTACGGTCTCTTCAAAGGGATACAGGTCTACAATAACGAGGTCGATGTTCGCAATACCGAATTCTTTTGCCTGCGCAGCATCAGCGGGCAGGCCACGGCGGTACAAAATGCCACCAAAAATGGCCGGATGGAGGGTTTTGACGCGGCCTCCGAAAATAGACGGATAGCCCGTTACCTGCTCTACAGGTGTTACCGTGTGGCCCAGTTGTTCAATGAATTCCTGGGTGCCTCCGGTGGAAACAAACTCTACCTGGGCGGCGGCGAGTGCGTGTATGATGGGTTCGAGCTGATCCTTATGGTAAACCGAAACAAGGGCGCGGGTAATTTTCCTGGCAGACATGGTAGAAAAGATGGGCAAAACTATGGCTTCCGGGCAAGTTTGGAAACCGTTGGTGTCATTTGGCTGATAATCACTAACTCAGTCCCGGCAGATAATCATCCTGAACCTGCTCGAATTCAATGGAAAAATCATCTGCATCGAGGTAGGCGGGAAAGCGGTCGCGGAATGCCTGCAGGGAATGGGCATTCAATTCTACTGTTTTAATGGCTTCTTCACCCTCCACCTGAAAAATCGGGTCGCCTTTGGGGCCGATGACGGCGGAGTTGCCATTGTACTCCACGCCGTTGCCGTCGGTGCCCACCCGATTGACCCCCACAACGAAGCTCAGGTTTTCAATGGCGCGTGCGTCGAGCAGCGTCTTCCATGCCGAAGCCCTTACTTGCGGCCAGTTGGCGACATAGATCAGCACATCGTACGACAGCTTCTTGATCGAAGCATTCCACCGGTTTCGGCTCCAAACGGGGAAGCGCAGATCATAACACACCAATGGGCAGATGCGCCAGCCCTTCCAATGGCCTATCAGCAGGCTCTCGCCCGGTGAGAAGGTATGGTGCTCGTCTGCCATCCGAAAAAGATGCCGTTTATCGTAGGTTTTGAAGTTGCCGCCCGGTTCCATCCACAACAAGCGGTTATAGTACCGGTCATGCACCATGGCAATGAAACTCCCCAGTACCAGGGCTCCGGTCTGGTCGGCCATTTGTTTCATCCACTTAAATGTGCGCATGTTCATATGCTCGGCCAGTTTCGAGGCTTTCATGGTGAAGCCGGTGGTGAACATTTCCGGCAGCACAATCACATCCGTAGACCCGATTTGCCAGATCTTTTCTTCGAACATGGCCAAATTAGCGCCAATATCTTCCCAATGGATATCGGATTGTATGATGGAAAGTTTCAAATCTTGCATATCAGTGGCATAAAAGCCTTGCAAAGAAAACACTCCCCGCCCAAAGTTTGCACCCTTATCTGAAAAACGTCAGAGTTTTCGAAGGATTTCGGTGGCCCGCCCGAGGGTTTCTTCGCTTTTGGCAAAACAAAACCGCAACAGGAAATGATTGGTTTTGTCGGTGTAGAATACGGAAACGGGAATGGCCGCGACCCGATGTGTACGGGTTAGCCATTCGGCCATCGCCATGTCTGGTTTTTCGGAAATAGTGCGGTAAGAGAGCAGTTGAAAGTAGCTCCCTTCGCAAGGCAATGCTTCAAATGAACTTCCTTTTAGCTGATCGAGGAAGAAATCGCGCTTGCGCTGGAAAAAAGTGCTCAGGTTCAGATAGTGCGCTGGTTGCCGTAGATAATCGGCAAGTGCCCATTGCACGGGTGTGTTTACACTGAAGGTGATGAATTGATGAGTTTTCCGGATTTCGGCAGTCAGAGTGGGTGGTGCAACCGTGTAGCCCACCTTCCAGCCGGTGGCATGAAAGGTTTTTCCAAAGGAAAACACCGCCACACTCTGCCGGAATATGGCCGGATATTTCAGTACACTCTCATGGGCGAGGCCATCGTAGATCAGGCGCTCGTACACTTCATCGCTGATTACCAGCAATCCGAATTTTTGGGCCAGGCGTTCGAGGTGGTGCAAGTCTGCGGGCTGCAACACAACTCCGGCGGGGTTGTGTGGGGTGTTGATGATGATTACCCGCGTAGCCGGTGAGATTTTATCTTCTACCTGCTGCCAGTCGATGCGAAAGGGGGGTGCCAGCGCGATGGGCACCGGAATGCCACCGTTGAGGCGAATAGCCGGGCTGTAGCAGTCGTAGGCCGGTTCAAAGAAAATTACCTCGCTGCCGGGAGCGGTGAAGGCGGCAATGGAAGAAAACAGTGCTTCGGTTGCCCCGGCGGTGATGGTGATTTCGGTATCCGGATCCGGCGCGTAAGGGTAAGTTGTGGCGATAACCTCGGCCAGGGCTTGCCGCAGGGCTGAAACGCCGGGCATGGGCGCATATTGGTTGTGGCCGGCACGCATGTGCTTGTGGATGAGGTCAATCAGGTCATGATCTACCGGAAAATCGGGGAAACCCTGTGAGAGGTTGATTGCCCCGCAGTCGGCAGCCATCTTCGACATCACCGCAAAAATGGAAGTGCCCACTTCGGGGAGGCGGCTGGTTAGGTGAGGGCTCATGCGGCGTGCATCTTACTTACGCAGCGGAGCCAGAATCCGGTATTCGGTTTCTACATCTCCTTTTGTAATGTCGGCCAGTTTGCCTTTCAGCAGGCGTTTTTTCAAAGGTGACAGGTAATCGATAAAAAGCTTGCCTTCAATGTGATCGTATTCGTGCTGGATGATGCGAGCCTTCATGCCATCGTACACTTCAGTGTATTCGCGCCAGGTTTCGTCAAAATAGCGGATGCGCAGCCGCGACTTCCGGTTTACCAGTTCGCGGATGTTGGGGATGCTCAGACAACCTTCTTCGAAATCCCAGGGGGCATCAAATTCATCGAGGAGCACCGGGTTAACAAAGGTTTTCCGGAATGACTCGAGACCGACTTCATCTTCCAATCCGGTGGCATCAACCACAAAAAGCCTGACCGGCTTGCCGATCTGAGGCGCCGCAAGCCCAATGCCTTTGGCGGCCTCCATTGTCTCAAACATGTCGGACACCAACTGTTTCAAATCAGTGCCGGGCGTAAGATCAGAAGCCCGTTTACGCAAAACAGGGTCACCATATACCACAATGGGGTACACCATAAAAAATTATTGTGGTACAAAGGTAACAGAAAGCGGTGTGCTTTCAGTACCGTGGCTTGCCGGGCAGTGTTTCTCCCGTTGGCGCCTCGGTTTCAATCCGCTTAAAATAGGCCATGATCATCCGGTCCATTTCAGCCAGAAATTCGTCCGGATAGTCGGCAACTCGCCTCACGATCGGGGTGCCGTCTTGCGCGGTGAGGTTGAGCTCTACGTAGCCCGGCGGTTGTCCGTACAGGGCCAGATAGCGCTGTGAAACAAATTTTCCGAGTTGCTTCTTCTGGTACTTGTTCAGTTCGCCCTGAAGCTTGATTCTACTTAACAGTGTTGCCATAATTCATTTCCCGATTGTGCAAATAAGTCTGTAAAATTAATGTAGCGCTGATTTTATCGGTATTATTTTTTTGTTGACGGTCTTTTTTTTTTGCTCCCATGGCGATTAATGCCCGTCCAGCGATTTTGGTAGTAAACCTTTCATCTACGAATTCAATTTTTTTGTCCGGGAAATTCAGCCGCAATTGTTCAGCAAAGCGTTCCACAACGGGCGTCATCTCTGTGGGTGTGTTATCCAACTTTTTCGGCCATCCCAGCACAATGACCTCAACGTTTTCATGGTAGAAATAGTTTTTCAAAAACGCCAAAAGCGTGTCGCTCGAAACGGTCGTTAGTGCGGTAGCAATAATCTGTAAAGGATCCGTTACGGCAATGCCGGTGCGCTTAAGGCCGAGGTCGAGTGCCAAAATCCGGCTCATGTGCGACGGGTGGAGGGGGTGGGGCCCATCAGTTAAACCTGCTTTTTTCTTTCAGCATCTGTCTTACAGCAGTCTCCAGGGCCTCAGCTTTCGGGAAAAGAATATTATTTTCAATTGACGCATGCCGCACGAGCGATTCTTCAAATGCCTGCAATTCGGCGTAGATCACTTTTAGGTGAACCGGGGCGCAGCGATCGAGGTGATAATGACCGGTAATGTGGCGGATACCACTCATTTCGTCGTGGTGGGCTTCGTGTGCGGCAGAAAACTGGTGGATGCTGTTTTTCTCCATCGCATAGTACAATCCGGCCGGGTGGTATCTTCCCTGATGGGCGCGGTCCAGCATGGCCATGTACGTAAATAGTGTATCTTCCTCCTCATAGATATGGTGAATAAAGTCTTCCAGCAACAGCGGGTACAGCAAATTCAGATCCCGCCCGATAGCAACGTAGGGCCCGGGAGCAGGCTGGAAACTGCTGATCAGCCGGCCGAGGTACGGTAAGGTGTGCTTGATAAAAACATAATGGGCATGCTTCAGGTACTCGATGATGAGCTCAATGGGATAGTTTACCAGTGGGAGCGAAGACGTGGCCGCATCAGCGTCTGCCTGTTCAAACTCGCGCACAACCTGCTGCACGGAGAGCCCCCGGGCAGCACACACCTGTGCCAGCGTAAGCGCCGGGGTTTCGTAGAAATTAATCCCAAAATAAAAAAGAACCTTCGCCCGGATGCGGTTTTCAACCACCAGGTCATCTATTCGAAGGTTGCCCAGAGCGTGCATGTGCTGATTTTGAAAGTAGTAAAAATACCAAAAATGCAACAGCACCGCCAACGGGGCGGTGCACGAAATATTTCCCAAAGGATATGTGGTATTTTTCATTATTTGCAACCCTATTTGGGTAAGGAGAGTCCGGAACTCGTCTTGAAAACGGAATTGGAAAGAAACTGTAGCAGCGTTCGGAGAAAACGGATATGGAGGATCCTGCACGGTAGGCTTCCGGCAAACCGAATTCAATCTGGCCATATCTACCCGGTGCTAAGCTCCGAAAGGTATTTTTGAAACCACTTGTAAACATATTTTCCTACCCCTCGTTTTGGAGGCATAATCAATCGGTTGTCACATCCACGAAGCACTAAACATGAACGAAATAAAAAATAGCCGGTCGCAGATCGCACTACCCCTGGTGCTGGCCATTGGGCTGGCGGCCGGTGTACTCATCGGTGCCAACCTGTCATCAGGGCAGGTAGCTTTCGGTGAAGCGGATGGTGTTGCCAAGTTCAACCAGGTTTTGAGTTTGATTCGAAAGGAGTATGTCGACACGGCAGATGAAGCCACACTTGTTGAGGGGGCCATTCAACACCTGCTCTCCAAACTTGATCCTCACTCTTCCTATATCACCGCATCCGACCGCGTGGAGGCAAACGAAGACCTGCAGGGCGGGTTCGAAGGCATTGGCATAGAGTTTAATATTTTTAACGATACGCTCGTGGTGGTAGCTGCACTTAGCGGTGGTCCTTCCGAGGCAGTGGGCCTGCGCCCGGGCGATAAAATCATCGAGGCGGACGATCAGCCGATGGCCCGCGTTGGGTTGACCAACCGCGATGTGCTGAAAGCGCTCAAAGGGCCCAAAGGTACCCAAGTCAGGATTCAGGTGCTGCGGAAAGGCGTGAAGGATCTGATCTCCTTTACGATTGTGCGCGATAAGATTCCGCAAACATCATTGGACGCCGCATACATGCTGGACGCTGAGATCGGGTACATGAAGATAAGCCGGTTCGCCCAAACCACATACGATGAATTTCAGGCTGCTCTTGAAGATCTGAGAGGTAAAGGATTGAAGAAGCTTATTCTCGACCTGCAGGGCAACCCGGGCGGTTACATGAATCAGGCCATAGACATCGCAGATGAGTTTCTGGCAAAAGACAAAAAAGTTGTTTTTACAAAGGCAAAAGACCGGCGCTACAATTCGGAAGCCCTCGCCACGGCCAAAGGCAGTTTCGAAACCGGAGACCTGATTGTTCTCGTGAATGAGGGTAGCGCTTCGGCGTCCGAAATTGTGGCAGGCGCCTTGCAGGATAATGACCGCGCACTGATTGTGGGACGCAGGTCATTTGGAAAAGGCCTGGTGCAATCTCCTTTTGAATTGCAGGATGGATCCGAGGTGCGCCTGACGATTTCGCGGTATTATACACCCAGCGGCCGGTCCATTCAAAAGCCGTACGGCGATGGCCATGACTATGGCCAAGACCTTGCCCTGCGATTCAAGAAAGGCGAGTTCTTTCATGCCGACAGCGTGAAATTCAATGACTCGTTGAAATACCGAACAGCGAAAGGGCGGACGGTTTATGGCGGTGGCGGTATCATGCCCGATTATTTTGTTCCGCTGGATACGGCTAACACCAGTCGCTACCTGAATGAGCTTTACAATTCCAACTCGATTGCGGAGTTCACATTCGCCTACACGGAAGCCAACAAAGCAACGCTCGAAAAAATGGGTTTTGCCACTTTTCGGAATCAGTTTCAGGTAACGGATACAATGCTGAGCGATCTCGCAGCTACCGGCTCGCAGAACAGTGTTAAATCAGACGGGCACGAACTTACCAGCCGCAAAAGTCTGTTTGAGTTGCATGTGAAGGCGCAAATTGCCCGCAGAATCTGGGGAAATGAGGCTTTCTATCCGATCTACAACGAAACAAACGAGGTATTACAGCAGGCGATTGAGTTACTCAAGAAAGCCCCGGAATTGAAATTGATGGAGATGTAAAAAAGCGGTGGTAAGCTTTTCTGAACGGGGGTTGGCTGCGAGGCAGGATTTTTGAAGCTCCATTTTGCCTTGGGAGTATTCGCCCAGCATGGAAACTTCTACTCACGGTAAGACATCGGATTCTAGACACGCGAAATTTTCTGGTTTTGTGTGGATGCTTTTGTAATTCCAGCCCATTGAACCTGCTGGTAGGTTTGATTGCATCTGCCTCCTTTTTGGTGGGTGTAACCTTCGGCCAAAACACGCTGGAACGACTGGGCCTCTCGTCTGCCAACTTGGCAAGCCTAGCGTTTTCGCTGCGCAGGCTAAGTTCAACCTATGCGCGGCCGACTACTCAGACGCAAAAGCAGCAGTACCTTTTTCTTTTTTCAAGTGATAAAAAGCTTCCAAAATTAGTCCAACCTTACATGTTACATACGTGTAAAAAAACGGTATAAATGGCTATTTTACCGGCAGTTTATGACCAGCCTACTGAAAAAAGTTTACGTTTTTCAATGGTTTTGATTCTTTTGATCAACGTTTTTGGCTCGACAATTCAGCCGGCAACTGAAGTAAGCGGCCCCCGGGGCCAGATCATCCGGGCGGCCCGGGTGAGGGGCTACTGTACTGGGGGCTAAGCGATAAAATTTTATTCAAAGCTCACGAAAAAGGCAGAAAAGCGAGTAAAGAAAAAAATGATCAATGAAGCACAAATGAATGAGTTAAAATACCCGGCCCTTCTTGTCTTTCAAACAATGAAGTGTCCAGGTAAAAGGTGGAATGCCATGGGTGAACTTCGTCAATCCGAACCCTTGGGAATAACCCGCTACCCTACTTTTTCGGCAAGCCGAAAACATTCTGCTAACCGCGAAATACTTACCAATTCCATCCGATTATTCACATTAATTTTACTGGCTTTATTGCTTACCTGTTCGAGCTTTGTATTCAGTCAAAATACACTCGATGGAATTGGACTGACAGCCGCGAACCCTGCCGCGGTCGCGTATTCCCTACGGCAGTTGAGTACGACTTATGGTGGCCCTGCCATTCAGGTACGAAGAAGCAGCGATAACACAACTCAAAACATTGGTTTTGATGGATCAGGTAATTTAGACCTCGCCAGCGTTCTGGCCTTTGTGGGCGGTGGAAATGGGTTTGTTTCCATCTGGTACGACCAGAGCGGAAACGGCAGAAACCTCACCGCGACTTCCACAAACCGTCAGCCTTCTATCGTAACTGCCGGTGTGGTGAATGTGCGGAACGCCCGGCCTGCCGTTGTATTTGATGGCACTGACGATCAATTGAGGAACACGTCCTTCCCAACGACCGGATTTACCGGATTTTCCGCAAGCATTCTGGCTTCCTGGACCACAGTGGGTTCCACCATTGGCAACATTCAGGTATTATTTGATAACAATCACACCAACTCACAGGGGTTTGTTTTTCAGGATCGTCCTGATCTTGCCAACCGGCCCATCACCCTGGGGACCAACGCGGGTGGCGTGGCCGATGTGATCACCACTGGCAATGGCACGTTGCGGTTGCTCACCCTGGTAACGGATGCCACCACGGTGAAGGGTTACAGAGATGGCCTCCTCATTTCGACCACTCCAAGAACGGGCGCATTCGTATTGACCAATATTCTTTCT
>VYLK01000663.1_pt1 | contig 9907 bp, 14 predicted proteins | sample 5114321 | NCBI WGS metagenome assembly VYLK01 (sample SAMN12291792, study PRJNA351875) | freshwater metagenome | isolation source: freshwater lake | place: USA: Michigan, MSU2 Lake | collected 2011-08-16
AGCGTTGCCGCTCCGGCCCTTCCCCGGTTTCAGGACTGTCGTCAGCGCTTAGGCGCCGGCGGTGCCGCCCATGCCGGTCACAACCGAGTTGAACTTGGTCTTGATGGTCGTGCCGAGAGCGGTCACGGCCGAAATGATGACGACGGCGATAAGCGCGGCGATCAGGCCGTACTCAATGGCCGTGGCGCCCGACTCGTCGGACATGAACTGCGAAACAAACCTGGTCATGGCTGAAATCCTTCTTGGTTTAAGCGAGCGATCTTTGTCACCAACAGAGTCATCGGTTTGTGCCCGCCTGACCCCTTTTTGCAATCTCAACATACCCAGACCAGATTAAAGACAAGTAAAGCGAATATAGTTAGAAATCTTTTCTTTATTGACGGGACATTTACTATGATGCCGATCTCAGGCGGTCGATTTCAGACTTTCTTGAGGTTTGCAGGGCAATGTCCGCTTACGCTCACGCGCGCGCCCTGTTCACTGGAAGTCGACGCCATGATCCGATCCGTTCGCCCCGCCCGATTCATCCCTGCCCTGGCCGCGACAGCCGTCCTGATGGTCCCGGCCATCGGAACAGCCCAGTCGGGCAGCCTGAATGTCGAAATCGATCAGGCCCAGCGGGTCCAGCTGCGCGGTCCCGCCGGATCGGTCATCGTCGGCAACCCCGCCATCGCCGATGTGACGGTGGTGGACGCCGACACACTTTACATCACCGGCAAGGGCTTCGGGGTCACCGAAGTCGTGGCGGTCGACACCATCGGGCGCACGGTATTCCAGAGCCAGGTGGTGGTAAGCGACGGTGCGGGCTCCGGTCGGGTCCGGATCTGGCGCGGTGGCCAGTCCACGGAAATGGCTTGCGGGGCCTCCTGCTCCGCCACCATCCGCGGCCACGTCGGCAATCTGCCGACTCCCTAGGAGCCCGGCACCCGTGTCGCACCCTCTCCGCCCAGGAAAAGGCCGCCGGCGAAGGTCTCGCCTTTCGCGCAGCCTGCTGCGCGACTCCGGGGGGTCGGCGGCGGTCGAGTTCGGCATGCTCGCCCTGCCTTTCATGCTGATGGTTTTTGCCATCCTCGAGATCGGACTCGTCTTTGTGACGGATTCCATCCTCGAGAATGCAACGATCACGACAGGGCGACTGGTGCGAACCGGCCAGGCTTCGGCCCTGGGAATGACGTCCGAAACATTCAAGGCATCGCTGTGCAGCCGGATGAGTATCTTCTCCTCGGACTGCGCCAACCGTGCACAGATCGACGTCCGCGTGATTCCGCAGTTCGCCACTGTCCCGCCCGATCCGATGGACGGCGGTGCGTTCGACGAGGGGGAACTGACCTACAGCAACGGCGCACCCGGCGACCTGATCCTGGTGCGGGTCTGGTACCGGCATACGCTGATCACGACCTTCCTGTCCCAGGGCCTGTCGCGCCTGAGTGACGGGACCGCCATGCTGACCGCGGCCACCGCGTTCCGGAACGAACCGCTATGATGCGGCGCGGTCTGTTCTCGAGACTCGGCCGTGACGAGCGCGGTGTTTCGGCGGTTGAATTCGCCATGCTGGCTCCGGTGCTGATCGGCTTCTATTTCGGCATGGCCGAGTTCTGCCAGGGCTATATGGCCCAGAAGCGAATGGGCCACGTCACCTCCATGATCGCCGATCTGGTGGCGCAGGAAGATTCGGTCGGGACAGCCAACCTCGATGACATCTTCGACCTCGGTGGCCTGATCATGAAGCCGTTCAATGCCAGCGGCCTGAAACAGCGGGTCAGCAGCGTGACGCGCACCGACGGCGTGGCCAGGGTGGACTGGAGCCGCGGCGACGGCATGGTCGCCCGCGCCGTCAACTCCACGATCACCCTTCCGGACAATCTGATTGTCGACGGCCAGAGCGTCGTGGTGTCAGAAGCCACCTACGACTACGACTCACCGGTCGACTATTTCATGCCGGGGATCACACGGTTCTCGCAGACCTACTATCTGCGGCCCAGGACCGTGGACAAAACCCTCTGCTCAAACTGCTAGGGGCCGACCAGCGCCTCTCTCAGCGCCCGGATCTTGGCGTCTGTCTCCGCCAGTTCGGCCGTCGGATCGCTGTCGGCCACGATGCCGGCACCGGCCAGGGTTCGAAAGCGCCAACGCCCCCCGACCCGTTCGAACGAGGCGGTCCGGATCAGCACGGACGCCGTCAGCCGGCCGTCATCCTCAACATGGAAAAGGCTGCCACACCACGCACCGCGCGGCGGCTCGTGCCAGGCAATCACCTTCATCGCCTCATGCTTGGGCGCGCCGGTGATCGAGCCGGGCGGGAAGGTCGCCTCCAGAAGGCCTGCGGTTCCGGTTCCAGCCCGGGCCAGGCCCGTCACCGTCGAAACCAGATGATGGACGGTCGGATGGCTCTCGACCTCGAACAGCGCCGTGACGGCGACCGAGCCGGGCTCCGCGACCAGCGACAGATCATTGCGCATCAGGTCAACGATCATCAGGTTCTCGGCCCGGTCCTTGGCGCTAGCGCGAAGCTCGGTTGCAAGCACGGCGTCATCGGCCGGATCGGGATGGCGCGGCCGGGTTCCCTTGATCGGCCGGCTCTCGATGCGCCGGCTCGACGGATCGAAGGCCAGAAACAGCTCGGGCGAGTTTGATACGACGGCCCGGTCTCCCAGACGCCAGAAGGCGCCATAGGCCGCTGCCCGCCCGGCCAGCCTCAACATGACGTCGAAGGGATCACCACCGGCGCGCAAGGCGCCGGACCAGGCCCGGGCGATATTGGCCTGGTAAAGCTGGCCGGCCGCGATCCGCTCCACGACATCCGCGACAGCGGCGCAATAGGCCGCCGACGTCGCCTCCTCGACGAAATCATCGGCAGGAGCCGCGGGGCCGACCGGGTCAATGGCAGCGGCCAGCCAGCCCTCGGCCCGGTCGGCCGCGGCACGGGCGGACTCCGCATCCTCTCCCCGCCCGAACACACGCACGGCCCCGGCCCTGTGGTCGAATGCCAGCATGGCGGGATAGCGGGCCAGCATCAGATCCGGCCAGACCGGATCACGCGGGCCGGTCGCGGGCCGGGCGCCGGCATCATAGGCCAGCAGGCCGACCACCCCGGTCTGGAAGTCAGGGCTCCGCAACCGGTCCAGCGTCCGACCCGGCCCTGCAGCGCCGACATGGACCCGGTCCGGTTCAGCGGCGACAAACGACCAGCGCCCCAGGGTTCCACCATCCGACAGCAGGGCCAGAGGCCCTTCCAGCCGGCGCAGACCCGCAGCGACGGCCAGGGGATCCCGCCAGGGCCGCTCGCGGATCTCGACCGGGCGCGGTGCCCCGCTCACCTTGTCAGCCGGGCGCCGATCCGGTCGCGCAAGGCCGCATCGACGCCGAGCGCCTGCTCCAGATAGCCGTCGGTCGACCCGTGAAGCGCAGCGATTCCGGCGAGTGCGGTATCCAGATAGACAGGCTCGACCCCGAGAAAGGCGACCACGGCGTCATGGGCGACGGACCGGCCGGTCATGGTCTCAAGCTGGCGGGCGATGCCGGGGGCCCGTCCCTCCAGATCGACCGCCGTGTTGGTCAGCAGATAGTCGGCGACGATGTCATCGGGGTGGACACCGAGCAGATGGTGGGTCAGGGCCGCCAGCAGGCCCGTGCGGTCCTTGCCTGCAGCGCAGTGGATCAACACGGGACCGTCGGCGTCTCCGAGCGCCCGGAAATAGCGTGAGAACAGGTCGAGATGTGAGGGCTCAAAGGCCAGACGCCGATAGACGTCGGTCATGAAGCGCCGGCCTGAGTCAGGCGTCAGGTCGGCGGTCCTCAGGAAGGTCATGTGCGGCGCCTCACCCCCGTCATCATGGGCGCTTTCGATCACGGAAGCCGCAAACCCCGGCGGCCGTTTCGAGGGCTGGTCACGACGCTCGGACGGTCGGCGCAGATCAACCACGGTCGTAATGCCGAGAGCGGCGAGACGCGCCAGATCGGCTTCGCTGGCCCGGGCCTGATGGCCCGACCGGAAGAGCAGACCCGGGGCGAGGTATCGGCCCGCCACGGTCGCGTAGTCCCCGTAGTCGCGGAAATTGTCGAGTGCGTCGAAGCGATGGATGCGGCCGGTCATTCGCCCTGTCTAGACGACCATCCCGGCGCGAACCACTGCCCGGTTGTCACGCTTTTCCGACGAGACCCTGCATGGCGTCGAGGTAGGCGACAAAGGCCTTGCGGCCGAACGGCGTCATCGAGGCCTCGGTCAGGGGTTTGCGACCCTCGAACCGCTTGGTCACGGCGACGAAGCCGGCCTCCTCCAGCTTGCGCAGGTGCACCGACAGATTGCCGTCCGTGGCCTGCAGCCGCGCCTTCAGGGTATTGAAATCCGCACTGTCGACACCGGACAGGACGGCCATGATCCCCAGACGCACCCGGCCGTGGATGACATCGTCGATCCGGTTGATGTCGAATTCGTCCGTCATGGATCAGGCCCGCGCCTGCCGCATCAGCATCCAGCCGGGGAGGGCCATCAGCAGGAACAGCGCGGCGGCATAGGCGAGATACTGTTCGGCCTGTCCGGCGAACAGCGCCAGCAGCGGTGCAGCTGCGAAACTGGCAAACGACAGGACCCACAGCTTGCTCGAGCGTTGCATCTCGGCATGGACCGCCCAGCCGACGCCGTAGAAGACCATGATGATCGAAGGGATCAGGGCAAACATGGCCTCCAGTGCCACTTCGTCGGCGAGACGCCAGCCCAGTACGCTCATGGCCACGAACATGGCGAAGATGCCCCAGCCCATGCCGCTCCATGCGATCCCGGCCGCACGGTTGGCGGTGGTGGACACCCCCGCGCGGCGCAACCAGGGGATGGTTACGGCCAGAATGATGCAGTAGGCGACCGTCGCCGCGATCCAGCCGATCCAGATCTGGTTCTTGGCCAGAGGAACAAGGCCGACGATGATGGCCCAGTGGAAGAGACTGGCCAGACCGTAGAGCAGACCACCGAACATCAGCAGCGAATTGCCCCGCATCGGTGCCTGGGTACCCTCCTCGGCGAGGCGGCGCATCCAGGCGATGTCGGCGGCGGGGTCTTCGGTGTTCTCGGTCATGGGTTTGATGTCCTTTCAAGGCGGGTGACTCTGTTCTTCGGTCAGTGGGTCGCCGTGATTCTGAGGCCGACCGCACCGACAAGAACCATGGCGATGCATGCGAATTGGAAAGGTGAGAGCCGCTCCCCGAAGGCAAAAACGCCGATCACGGACGCGGCAACAATCCCCACGCCGGCCCAGATGGCGTAGACGACACCGACCGGTAGCACCTTCATGGCCGGAGCGAGCATCCAGAAACAGGCTGAGTAGCAAAGGATCGACAGCGTTCCCCAGTGCCATTTTTCGAAGCCGTTCGAGAGCTTCAGCAGGAAGGTGCCCGCCACTTCCAGCGTGATTGCCAATGCCAGGAAAATCCAAGCTGTCATCGGCTTTTCTCCTGGAGCGACCGGCGTGGGCGCGGGGTCATGGTTTCGGCGATCATCACGCCTTTCCAACCGGGCAGGCCGACAGCGTCGAACCCGAAGTCGCTGCAATACGTGATTGCCATGGATGAACCTCTGTGTGCGGAGACGAACCTCTGTGTGGGGACACTCCATGTCATATCAACTTTGTTATGTAAAGTACTTGGTTATGCGCAGCCATTGGAGCGACGGCCTTGCCCGGTCGGCCCCGATGCGGGACAAGCCCTCATGACTGCCCGCCTCCCCATGAGTTTCCAACGCATCGCCTATGAAGTCCGCGAGGTCTGCAACGGCGTGGAGCTGGCCGCGCTCGAGGCAGCCGTGGCGCTGACGGGCCTCGGTGAGGGCGCGAGGGCGATCGACATCGGCACCGGCAATGCGACGGTCGCCATCCACCTGGCCCGGCGATTCAACCTCGCGGTCGAAGCCATCGAGCTGGATCCGGTCATGGCCGAACTGGCCCGGAGCCGGATCGACGCAGCCGGCATCGGGGACCGGGTATCCCTGAGCGTCGCCCGCTCGGCCGAGGTGCTGGCGTCCACCTCACCCGCCGATCTGATCGTGGCCCTGGGGACCACCGATGTGAGCGGCGAGGGCCGGCCGACGCCCGAAGCCGGCTTCATCGCCCTGCGCAGGAGCCTGAAACCCGGCGGCTGGCTGTTGTGGGGGGACATCATCTGGCGCACCGAACCACCCGCCCCGCTGCGCCAGATCACGGAGGTCACCAACCTCTACACGGACGACGCCGGCTGGCGGGCCGCCGCCGTTGCAGCGGGGTTCGAGGTGGTCCATGGCCGGATTTCGCCGCCGGAGGTCTTCGAGGCCTATCCCCGCGACTCGATCGCGGCCGCCCGCGCCTGGGCCGAGCGCCATCCCGACGCACCGGAAGCGGGATCGATCCTGTTCCATGCAGACCGGGTGCAGGCGATCACGGACTTCGGTCGCGACTATATCGACTTCGGCATCTATCTGCTGCGCAACCCCGGCTGATCCAGTCAGGCGGTTTGAATGATACCGTTCGATACGGCGACCGGCCAGGGCGTCAGCCGGGCTCCGGCGCACGGCCCGCCGACGCAGGCACCGGTCAGGGGCTCGAACACCGCTCCATGCCAGCCGCACAGTATCAGCGAGCCGTCCGCAACCAGATAACGGTCCAGCTCGATCGCCAGCGGAAACCCCTGATGCGGACAGCGGTCGACATAGCCGGCGACCCGTCCGCCCTTGCGCACAATGAAGCCGTGGAAGAAGGCCTCGCCGATCTGCAGGACGAACCCGCGCGAGCCGGAGTCAGCGACATCGGCCTCAGCGCACAGCGCCACGCCCGGCGGTGTGGCCCAGACGCGTTTGCGCTCGCTGGCGGGCGGGCTCTCGTCCATGCCCCTGGTCAGTGCCGTTCGGTCTTGAGCGGGCGGGACAGCAGACTTTCGATCATCGCCTCGACCGTGGTCTCGCCGTTCAACAGGGCCGCAACGGCCAGGGAAATCGGCATGTCGACCCCGACCCGTGCCGCCAGCTCGCGCACGGCGGGGGCGCTCTCATAACCCTCGGCCACCGACCGTTTGCCGGCCAGGGCCTGTTCCACCGTCTGACCCTGACCGAGTGCCAGACCCAGGCTCATGTTGCGCGATTGCGGGCTTGAGCAGGTCAGCACCAGATCGCCGAGGCCGCACAGCCCCGCCACCGTCTCGGCCTGACCGCCGAGTGCGACGCCCATCCGGGTCATTTCCGCAAAGCCGCGGGTGATCAGGGCGGCGTGGGCGCTGCGGCCCAGACCGCGGCCCTCGGCGATGCCGCAGGCGATGGCCAGCACATTCTTGATCGCCCCGCCGACCTCGGCCCCGATCAGGTCGGTGGCCAGATAGGGCCGGAAGCCCGGGGCCGAGAGGGTCCCCATCAGCGCCTCGCCCAGAGCCTCGTCGGCACAGGCCAGGGTGACGGCACTGGGCAGGCCCCGCGCCACCTCGCCCGCGAAACTGGGACCGGAAAGGACCGCCGCCGGGGCGGCCGGCAGGGTCTCGGCCAGCACATCGGTCATCAGCTTCAGCGAGCCGCGCTCGATGCCCTTGGAACAGAGGATCACCGGCACGCCCGGCCGGTGATGGGCCGCAAAGGCCTGCAGCGTCGAGCGCATATGCTGGGCCGGCGGCACCGCGAGGATCAGGTCGCAGGCCCCGAGATCCGCCAGATCGCCGGTCACCGACACATGGTCATCGATCACGACACCCGGCAGGAAGGCCTCATTGATGCGGCGGGTGCGGATGCTCTCGACCACCTCGGGCTCGCGCGCCTGCAGCAGGACATCCAGCCCGGCCCAGCCCGCGACCTGGGCCAGGGCCGTGCCCCAGGCCCCGGCACCGATCACGCCTGCGGTCTTGAACTGCATGGTCACTCCCTCACGCCTTGGCACCCTTGCGGCCCGGCGCATGCGTCGGGTCGTTGAGCGCGCTGTATTCGTCGAGCGGCCAGCGCGGCCGGGCAGCGGTATCGATGTCCGAGACCAATCCCTTGCGCAACCGTTCCGCCCCCGCCAGTGCGATCATCGCCGCATTGTCGGTACAATAGGCCATGGGCGGGGCCAGAAAGGCGAATCCGTTCTTCTCCGCCGTCGCCTGCAAGGTCGCGCGCACCGTCCGGTTCGCCGCCACACCGCCCGCCACCACGAAAAGCCGGTGGGGATGATCCTCCGCATAGGCCTTCAGCGCCCGGTCCGAGCGCTCAGCCAGCTGGCGGGAAATCGCGGTCTGGACCGCATCGGCCAGGTCGGCGCGCTGCTGGTCGGTCTCGCAGGCCTGGGCCAGCCGGGCCGCGGCTGTCTTCAGCCCCGAAAAGGAGAAGTCGCAGTCCTTGCGGCCCAGAAGCGCGCGCGGCAGGTCGAAACGCGCGCCATCGCCGCCCTCCGCCAGCCTCTCCAGCGCTGGACCGCCGGGGTAGCCGAGGCCCAGCGCCTTGGCGATCTTGTCGAAGGCCTCGCCGGCCGCGTCGTCGATGGTGGTGCCCAGCCGCGTCATGTCACCGACGCCGCGCACCTCCAGCAACTGGCAATGCCCGCCCGAGACCAGCAGCAGCAGGAAGGGGTAGTCGATCGGCTGGCCCAGCCGCGCCGAGACCGCATGTCCCTCCAGATGATTGACCGCGATCAGCGGCAGACCGCGCGCGAGGGCCACGGCCTTGCCGAAGCTCAGGCCCACCATCACCCCGCCGACCAGTCCCGGCCCGGCGGTGGCGGCGACACCGTCCAGACCGTCATAGCCCAGCCCCGCCTCGTCCATGGCGCGGCGGACCACGCCGTCGATCATCTCGACATGGCTGCGCGCCGCGATCTCGGGGACGACCCCGCCATAGGCCGCATGGTCATCGATCTGGCTGTGCACCACCGACGACAGCACCGTCGCCTCACCGTCCACAGAGAGCCGCACCACGGCGGCCGCCGTCTCGTCGCAGCTGGTCTCGAGGCCCAGGACGGTGAGGGGCGCGGTTGCCCGGCTCCCCTCGCTGCTATAGTCGGCGGACCTCTCCATCGGGCCGAGGTAGCGACCCTGTCCCGCTGGTGCAACGACTCATGGCGCAACCACTCATGGCCCCTCTCGTCCGCATCGGCACACGCCGCTCGAAACTGGCCCTGACCCAGTCGGGCATGATGCAGCGCGCCATCGGCCGGGCCCTCGGCGTCGCCGACGCCGACCTGCCCGAAGCCGTGCCCCTGGTCGAGATCGTCACCACCGGCGACCGGGTGCAGGACCGCCGGCTGATGGAGATCGGCGGCAAGGCGCTGTTCACCAAGGAGATCGAGGAAGCCCTGCTGGAAGGCCGCGTCGATGTCGCCGTGCATTCCATGAAGGACGTCCCGGCCGACCAGCCGGATGGCCTCTGCATCGCCGCCGTACCGCCGCGCGAGGACGCCCGCGACGCCTTTGTCAGCGAGACCTTCGCCACCTTCGCCGACCTGCCCCGGGGCGCGCGGCTGGGCACCGCCTCGCTGCGGCGGCAGGCCCAGGCGCTGGCGCTGCGGCCGGACCTGACCATCGAAATGCTGCGCGGCAATGTCGACACCCGGCTGCGCAAACTGGCCGAGGGCGAGTTCGACGCCATCCTGCTGGCCGTGTCCGGGCTCAACCGGCTGGGTTTCGAGGCGGTGATCCGCGAGCGGCTGTCGCTCGATGACTTCCTGCCCGCCCCCGGCCAGGGGGCCCTGGCGCTGCAGACCCGGAGCGAAGACCTCAACGCCGCCTGGGTCGCCGCCCTGAACGATCCGATGACCGCCCTGGCCGTGGCCGCCGAGCGCGGCGCGATGACGGCACTGGAGGGCTCCTGCCGCACAGCCGTCGGTGCCCATGCGGAGATCGCCGGGGGCGGATTGTGCCTGACCACCGAAATGCTGGCGCCGGACGGCGCCGCGCGCTGGCGGCGCACGGGCGAGCTCGGCGACGCCACCACCGC